>Ga0307507_10002542_pt1 | contig 37964 bp, 6 predicted proteins | sample 7_EM_MG_FD_207223 | JGI IMG/M metagenome (GOLD analysis project Ga0307507, IMG submission 207223) | Populus trichocarpa ectomycorrhiza microbial communities from riparian zone in the Pacific Northwest, United States - 7_EM | ecosystem: Host-associated > Plants > Roots > Unclassified | place...
TATATACTCTTTAGTAGATATAAGATATAGCCCTATTAAAAGACTATTTATTTAAGGAAAATAGGTAAATAATAACCTATAAGAGTTTAATTAAATTCTAATATTTATATTTTATTTATTTAAAAGGGTATTACTTAGATACTTTTAAAGATTTAATAAGGCCTATAGTTTACTTAGTTTCTTTATATATATTATCTATATAAGGGTTAAATAAAAGCTCTCTTTCCTATATGTTTAGTTTATGTAAGAGTTATTAACTAATGCTATAAGTTTAAATAGGAGTATTAAAAGTTAATCCTTTAATAGTATAAGAAGGCTAGTAATAAGGCAGTAAGTCTATTTAGCAAGATAATAAGGCCTTATTATTATAATTATACTAACTATTATAACCCTACCGCTTACGCTAAATATAAAGCTATATATATTATGCACAATCACAAGATTTTCCATAATAAGGACATAATGTACCTTTTTGAGCCCTAGGATTTATATAATCCTTGCGAGATTTAACTAGATTATTGTTTCTACTAAGAAGATACCGCATAATTGTTAAAGAATTAAATTCTAAGCTCCAGCCTCCCCAACTATATAATTTCCAAATTCCCCAGCGTTTTTCACTAGAAAAATACTGAACGCCACCCCTTTAAAAGGAGTGGCCCCTATAAACAAGCGAATCTTCCCTAATATTAATAAGATTTTATTAAAAATTCTAAAGAAAAGCTCCAGAGGCCTAGATAAAATATTAAAATAATAAACTCTCTATAAAATAATAAAAAAACCTACTAATTTAACATTTTTACTAACCATTAGCTGGTTAAATGTATTAAATGGTCTAAATAAGTAACTTGATGTAACTTTTAAGATATCTAGCCATTTAAGTAGGAGAGTAGGTATATTAAGCTAGGGTTCTTCTTGGTTAAAGTAAAAAAAAAAGGGTTAGATTTCTATAAAGCTGTTAAAATTAATCTACTATATTTTAAAAATTTAAGATCTTACCTCCTATTTAATGTATTTTCCGAAAATTAAGTATAAGTTTAACCTTCCTAATAGCAAGGTTATGGATTTAAATGTGCCGAACTTTAATACTGTTAGTATGCTTTAACACAGTGCAATAGACGTAATATACGTGCAGTGCGGTATATAGTTGGATTCTTGTCGTTCTATCTACACGTCTTGATGATACATATACGCGTCTCGCGTAGATCACGTGCTCTATATATATAATATATAAAACGAATATCTACCAATACTAGAGCAACTCTAAAGGAAACTAAATTATACTATTCCCGTTATTTATAGCGTATACGCAATAACTAGCTCTTCCATCTATAATATACAGTAGCTTCTCCTTTAATCCTATCCCTGTTGTATAACGCCTGTAATAGCTCACACAAGGTAAGAAAACAGGAAGAAAAGGTATATATTATTAACTTAGTTGCTTAGTTAATATATGCACAGAGTAGAATAGGATTTAGGTAATAGTCCTAGCAGAACTTAGTAGGATTTAGTAGACTTAGTAGAATATGGTAAAATGCCGTAGATTGCCATTAGATTGCCGCTTACGGTTGGTCTCTAATTGCTAAGTTAGTAGAAATAGGTAGACATGTATAAGGTATTGCGGGGGTGTCCTATAACAATTGCTATCTAATAAAGATACTAAGCTGAGGAGAAGAAGGAGAATTATTAGGGGTAGTAGGTAGACATATTACAAGGGCCGCTAAGGCGCTAGTGGTAAGTAAGCCAATAGCAATTTTCCATCCCAGGGATAGAAAATCCTAATTAGCTCGTTAAATTTAGGGTCTATAGAATATAGCAGATAGCGTGCCCTAGCACTATTACAACACTAAGCCAAATCTAAGTTTATTTATTTAACCCACTCTATAGTCTATAGTTCTAAGTGATTGGTATTAATTAACTTTTTAAGGGCCACAGATGCCTTGCTCTTAGTTATTAAATTAGCAGAGTTGCTATTACCATTAATCCACTTAACTTCCGTAATCTCTCTGCGCTTGTATAACTGATAAAGACATATAACGTCTATTATAAGACGTTTCTCTTGTATAGTGCCTAGCTTGACAAGACATTCATAGAGTAATTTTAAGTTAGTATAAAGTACAAGTAGAAGTTTGATCTGTAGGAGTTATTTAACAGTTGACTTAATTGCGGCGCTAATATTAAATCTATAGGCTATTGCGTAGAGTTCTAAGGCTAGTACGCTTCTAGTAACTCTCTTGCACTTAATTAACAACCAGTAGATAATATTAGCCTTATATAACGCGTCCTCCAATACTAGTATATATCCTATTTGTAACAAGAGGTCCTTATTATTAGTAAATAAGGCGTCAGTAAAAGCAAGTAGGCGTAATATATTAATATCCAATTTAACAAACATAAGGCCTCTTATTAGGTTGTCAATCTATAATTATAGTCATTTATTAAGTTCGGTAATATCTTTTTTCTTAGGGTTAATTACCTAGGCAGTAAAAGAGAGGTTAAAGGAAGCTTCTAGTTAATATATAGAGGCAATATATGCACCTCTTACGCGTTGCGTAATGTATTATTCCTTTATAGTTAGTACGTTACGGACGATGCCTCTTAAGCTTATAGTTATAGCTATTTTGCCTAGGTAGACCGTATTTAGGTTCTTACACTAGTGTTCCTAGGTTATTATAATATTGCCTTCCTAAGAGAGTTAAATAATGTATCTATTAAATTTAAGTAATTGCTTAACCATAAGTTACTCGCGCTCTTTTGCGAGAAATTAAGCATTTTCCAGATATTATTGCTCTGCGTCTACAAAGGTAGTATTGGCTAGGAATAGAGTGTTATTAGTTTAAAGGCCAACAATGCCAAAGTAATTAGGAGTGTTGCTCCATAGAAGGCACGGGTTATATATTAATAAGTTTATATCCAATTCCTTAATATAGTAATTATGGTAGGTTATAAACTAGTAATTACCTGCTTCTAGAACACCGTATAAAGGCTTAATTACCTTTAGGATTGAGTTCTTTCTAATACCTAGTTAGCTTCCCAACTCGTAAGGTGGTCAGATATAGAAGTCTCGGTTTAGCTTTATAAGAGATTAGATATACGCCTAAGAGATATCTTATAGGTATAACTGTATACCATTACCTCGTAGTATCGCTGCGATGTATAGAATAAGGCGTTGGCTAACTCGTTAAATAGTAGGTAACTAGGTTAGTATAATACCCTTTTTAAGATTGTTATACGCTTAGACAACAAGTCTCAATTTCTTAAAGGCTTTATTAGTACTAGGGTTCTTAATCTCATCTATAAATCGTAAGTTAAAGATTCTAACTCCTATAGGTACGTCCTAAGGGTTAATTATCTTAAATACGCCCTTTTTAATTAGTCCTATAATTTCCTTTTAATAGGACGTTTTAAATTGCTTATAGTTACTATCCTCTTGCAAGAATACAGTAATATCGGCAGTATTAACAGAAGGGGGATACTTATAGGGTCTTCCTCTTCCTTAGTAAGGTAGTTGTGCTTCTCTAGTTTTAGTAAGGGACGGTTTCTATATAAAGACGGTTTCTGTGGACGGTTTATATATACGGACAGTTTCGTTAACTTAAATATTATTAACTTGGGTGCCGTTATCTTAAATATTTTTAACTTAAATATTTCTAGGGTCTATTAAGTACGGTTTAATAGCAGTACTGCGGAACTTTATAGGGCCGCTAGGTAGGTTAACAGCACATATTTCTCCTTTAATATTTAGTAGGTTATATAGTCCTACCCAGTATCTAAGTTATCCTATATTACCTTCTCTCTAAACCAGTACTAAAGAGTTAAGGGGTAGGTTATAAATTGCGGTAGTGCTGGGGCCGTTATGTATATTAAGTGCATCTGCGACCTAGCGTTCTACTTATATTTTCTTCACTTCCTCTATAGCTTTCCTGAATGCAATTGCACGCTATATCACTATAGGTAAAGGTACATCGGAGTCTGTTATTTAGGGGTACGCTCCAAATACTAACAGTATAGGTATTAGGCCGTCTAGTCCTGCGGAGTTATTAATTACTTTAAAGGCTATTTATAGTGCTATATCCTTATCAATTCCTAGTATCTTAGAAGTGATAATATGGTATATATATTGTAAGGGGCCGTAGTAACGCTCTACTATGCTAATTAAGTTGTGAGCTTCGACCGGTACGCTCTTTATAGTAGTGCCTATATTAACCATGTATTGTTTAAACTCTTTACTAATAAAGTTCTTTCCTATATTATATGTAATCACATCTAGGGGGCCTAGGTATGTATTAATCTAGCACACTTATAACATATCCTATATATACTTAGCGCTAATATTCTATAGCTATCTACCTGTTTGAAATCGGGTGCCTTTATTAATAATATAAAGTACGGGCTTGCTATCAATGTACATAATGTCAACGATAATATAGTAGTTGAAATTAATATTATCCTTTAAGGTGAATTTGAATCTGCCTAATAACTTTCCGTGCTTTTAATAGTACAAGCAGTAACGGGTGATATACTTAAGGGTCTTACAATTAGCATTGTTTTTATAGCCAGCGCGGTCTAATATTCTTTTAAGTCGCTCTACTAACAGATATCCAAAGCGTTGGTATAGGCGTTGCAATTCTATATTAGTTAAATAGCATGGGTTTTAGTTAAAAGACTCTATAATAAATACATACAACAAGGTATCCTATAGTAGAAACAGGTATCCGAATCAGCGTATAACTGGTACGGTCTTTAAGGGGGTTATTAGGACATTCTTTAAGTTGTTAAAGTACACTTATAAGTTATCCATATCCGCTAGGCAAAGCAGAAAAGGGGTGTTAACTTTAACAATATAGAACTCTACTATACCTATTAGTATAGCTATCTTGATAGAACTAATAGAAGATATAGAACCTATTCCAAATTATACACTAACTATACCTCTCGTGGACTTATTTAACTATACTTTATTAATCTTCTAAAGTGCAAGAAACTAACCGTATCCTACTATAGAACGTTTAGAGGCTTTAATATCGATCATTACACCCATAAACTTTATAGAGGTGTAGTGTAAGGTTATATTATACGCAAATAGGTCTGTGTTAGTAGTAAATATATCTATTATGGTATTAATGGTTGTGACTACGTGGCTATAAGCTCTGTTGGCTGGTTTTAAAGCTATAGCGGTCGCATTATCTAGTTCGATTTCACTATATAAAGTGTAGTATACTATAGTCTGGTTATCCTTATTTAGTAGAGTGTTAGGGTCTATGTTAATTACTAGAGTATTAAATACGTCGGTAATCTTATTATCCTTATCATTGTCCTCATTACCGTCGCCTTTATAGTCTATAATGTATTGCTTTATTTGCTCCTAGAAGCGGTCCTTAAACTTATTCTTAAACTTAATCTTAAACTCTTTTTATTCCTCCTTAGTATGTTTCTATAAGCGATATCCTTTCCTGTTATATACAAAGCAATATAGTTTCTGTCGGTTGTGGTTATACAGGGGGTTACTGCGGTTGTTATAGTTGTTACAGTTGTAGTTATTATCTCTTCTATAGAATCGTTGGTCCGTAAAGAAAGCTTATATCTTCTCCGCATACTCTTTCTCATATACTGTAATAGACGATTAAAGTTTATTAATAAGGGCTCTAAGGTTATCTGGTGGGTTAGAGACTATATATCTGCATACTAGTATTCCCTAGCAAGAAGTGACGATTTTATTATAAAGAAAGTCTATAGTTTATAAGGTAGGTCTAAGGCCATGCTATAGTTAACGAAGTCTATAGATTAGCAATTAAAGGCATTTGCTTATAAATTTATCTATATTTTCTGCCATTACTATTATAAGTGTAATGGTATTCCACTTGTCTAGGTTCTTGCGTTAAAATTCTAGTCCTTTAAAGAAATTCTAAAGGTGTTCGCAAGCTTTAGCGAATAGTAAGTGGGACAGTTAGTTTATATAGAAGTGGTCTAAAGCTAGTCCTTTCAGCATAGTAGGGAATGCTTTAAGGTAAGCTTCTTAGGGTACATCCGCTTAATTACAGATGTTGTAGAATATTGTTAATTTGTAGTTAAGGCTTTTATTTATACCACCATATTTCTGCTCCTCCGTGTATATCTTAGCTGCATTCGCAATTTCCTTACTATAGCCAGTTATAGTAACAGGGCGGTTCTCCTCGTCCGTAGGTTATACGTAGAGTTGCTATATTATTATTATAGGTTAAGGTGTAACAGATGGTGTAAAGGTAGAGGTAGTTGTATATTAAGGTATAGCAGGAAGTATAGGCACTAAGGAACGTCCTACTTGTCGCTCCTCCGGGGTTCTGTGTGTCTTGTAGTACTTAATACGTCTTAACTTAATACTAGTGCCGAACTTATCCTTAAGTATATTTATCTTTTCTCTAATCTATTCTATTTGGTCTTCTTCTTGTGCTATATTATATAAGGACTAGGGAAGTAATTTGCCTTATTTATAGTTAATATTAACCCATACTCCTCTAATATTTATATAATCACGTAGTTTTTAAAGCCAATATAAGGAGATTTTCGTAAAAATATTAACCGTAAAGTCTTTAAAATCTCCTTAGAACGACTCCTAGAGTATTAAGTCTATCTAGTTATATATCTCCGTATATATATATATCTTACATTATACGTAGTTGGTTAGCTCATCCTTGGTAACTTCCGTTAGGTTAATTCCATCTTTCTATTTAGTTTCTTCTTCCTTTTAGTCTTTCTCTATTCCTAACATCTTATATTTTATATATTATTTGGGTAAGGTAAGGTGTTTCAATTTATAAGGTAAAGGTAGGGGGGGCGGTTAAGAAGGCGGTTAAGGAGGTGGTTAAGGAGGTAATTTAGGGGCGGTTTAAGTTATTAAATAGGGTAAGGTGTTCTATACAGTAATTCTTCTAAAATAGATAGAACAAGATGTCTAGAAGTTATTATAGATACCAGATAAGTACTCCTAGGTAGTTTCTCTTCTTCTCTTTAACTAAAATAGGCTGATACAAAAGGTGGATAAGTATAACTATCTTCCAATCTACTGCAAGGTGGACAGTATAACTGTCTTCTAAGCTATTTGCGTGTTTCCTAATCTATGCGCGCTCACTAATTAGTGTTGGTATGCTTTAACACAGTGCAATAGACGTAATATACGTGCAGTGCGGTATATAGTTGGATTCTTGTCGTTCTATCTACATGTCTTGATGATATATATACGCGTCTCGCGTAGATCACGTGCTCTATGTACGTAATACATGAAACGAATATCTACCAACAAATACACAGAACCTTATTAAATCTAAGAAAATAGGCAAAAGCTATTGTATATATAAGGCTCATTATAATACGCTAATAAACACCTCCCTAAATCTATCCTCTTTAACCTATAGGAAGACGGGATAACTAAGAAGTATATTTAAGATTTGCGTTATATTTGTAAAGCTCTTAAAGCTTTAACGCAGTAATTGCTCTTATACTTTCTTGCATTTCTCCTACACGAGTCTATAAAATAGCGTTAGTTATAGTAAATAATAAGTAAATACTGTTATTACCAAGAAAGAAAATATGCCTTTTATCTATGTAGACTTCTTATATATCTTACCATAATATCTAAAAGTATTGGGTTTCCTGTCCATTCTCTATTACTTTTCTTAGAAAATTAATTACTTTTAAGTTAAACCTTGTGAGCATAGAAATAGGAGACTACTACACGCATTTTTTGCGTATGTGACTAGGTTCTATTCTCACTTTCTTATAGCAACTAAAAAGATAAGCTGGGTTTGGCCTTTTTACAGACAGATTAAATCCATAGGCAGATTAATGGTGGAACGTCTTTATTTAGCTTTTTAACGAACTTTTTAAGCTTTAGGGCTTCCTTTTTTACAAATCTAATATACTTTTTAATTTGCCTAGAACAATCTCGTTAAATATAAGTATTTTTAGCTAAGTTCTTAGAATATATAGGAAATATACCCAGTATAACCTAATAGAGTTATAGGTGCTAACGCACCCTCTATAGCCTTATATACAGTTTTAAATAACTTATTAATTCTAACAGAATTATCTGTTTCTGCTACTAAAATCTCTTGTTGCTTATTAAGTTCCTTATTAATTTTAGCATTTTCCATAGCTTTCTATATAGGATTTAAGGGAGTTTTAGTCTCTAATGACGAAAGAAAAGAGTTAATTTGAGAGAGATAAGATATTTTCTAAGAAAAAAGGAAGTAATTCCTAATTTTCTAAGACTTATAGTGCGTGGAAAATAATTAGAAGGTTTTTAGTAAAAATAAGGTACGGAGTAAGTCCTTTATGAAAGAAATCTAAAAAATAATTGGCGTTTATAGGAAAAATTGCTAATGCAGCCATTTTCACTACACAAATCTAAATTTAAGTATCTAAAATTTTGAGATATTTTAGTGAAATCTCTAAAAGCCCTATTATTATAATTATTTTTCTTAATATGGCTTCATTAAAAAGAAAAAAGTAGCAGCTTAATTAGGGTATAGGAGGAACCTTAGGTTTAACGAGAAATAAAGCTCAAAATACTATAGTTACTATTTAAAATAAACGGCTTCTTAGGTTTGCTAAGGAATTTATTTAGTCTAAAAGAAGAATATATAAAGAGATTGCAATTTATAAGGAAATGTTAGTATAACTATAAAGAGAGTGTATTCTTAATAGAAAAATATAATTAATTTCTTTAGGCAAGATAAAGGAGAAACAGTGCGGTTTCTCAAAGAATCCAATATAAAGGATGTTAATCCTCTAAGAATTTACTTATACCGCGCAAATAACCTTTAAAAATACCAAAAGATGCCTTTACTTTTTAGTCCCTTAGAGACCCACTTTTATACTCTCTTAGTTTCTAAGAATTCCTCTAATATATCTTAGCTGCATTAAGAAAGAGATTACGCTTTACCTCTCTAAGTAAAGGTTACTATTTAAAGGCGGAATTCATTTAATTTTAACTTAAATATTAAGACTGCTGGAGATTTTACTTTAGTGCAGTAAGGTCTTTAGGACACTTTCTTAGAACTTATACAAAATCCATTTTAGTCTAATATTCAGCACCTTAACCAACCTTAAGTATTAACCTTAATTTTCTAGTTAAATACCCTAGAATCTTCTCTGCTACTCTAAGAAAACTATTGCCTATTTAGGGAAATTACTATAAACAGAACACTACTAAAGTTCTTAAATAAGGATATTATATGGCCACATAGAATTATCAGTTATACTAATAATATTTCTTAATTATTTTATAATTAGCACTACTCTTTACTTATAAAAGTAAAAGGTATTCCAATTTTATTAAAATATTGGGCTTAATTATACCACAGTATAGTAAAAGAGTTTTAGGAAACCTTAAAAAAGGGCTATTTAGAGCAAAAGGTATTAATATATCTAATTTATATTAAAAGTCCTAGGCCGTCGAAATCGGACTCTGCACCTGTACGTGGTGACGGCTACGAACCTGGGTCTTTAAAGTTCAGATCCAGAGCCAACGCAGAGACGTCGCATAGCGTGCGGACAGGACCTGGTGGTGGTTGTAGGCGTTAAGGGCGGTGGTGAAAAAATTTTCGGATGGTAAGATCTTGAAAACCACTACTATTGGCCCTCTATAGTACGACGACTACCACTATTCTCCTATCCAGGGCACCTGTACGATCCAACGTGGATAATAGCATTCGATAGCATCCCCCAACCCCTAATAGAAAGCATTGACGACCTTACATCGACGAACGAACGAACGATCGCGAATAAGCAGACAAACGAGCAAATATACGGCCCCTCCTAACCCCTAGGGCGATCGCCCGCGGAGCATGCGGTCACTCGCCGTCAACTACTAAGTACTATCTAGCAGCCTAGATTGCGACCCACGGTTTTCCCTATCTCCTTTCGACGGAGTGGTGACCCTTAAAAAGGGCCTAGCTGGGGCCTAGGCATAAAAGATACCCAAATACACAATATCCCGCTTGCTTGTTAGTATTACGGTAGATAGAACGGATGAATCCCCCTTACGCCTTTGATGGCTCTAGGGGGGGGAGGCATGGCGTATATAGCAATGGTCAGACAAGAGATAGCACACAGGGGATAGCTAAGATATGGGAGACAACAACAACAATATAACAATTAATTAGCAAGGCCTAGCTGGGACGTAGTGAACCCCAGCTTGGATAAGCTAGAGAAGGAAGCAGTAGTTCCCAGGGAGTTTGAACATCTAAGGAGGACAGGACGTAGCCGTAGGCCCATAGGGCCGCTGCTACGGACGGATATAGCAAGCTGGGGTTTTTCATCCTACCAAGGTGGCTTATAGGGTTTTTCCTCCCCTAACCCAACTGCAGGGTTTTCTTCATGTAAACTATAAGTTTTCCCCCTGTGACGGAGTAGTCTGCGTGGGCCAGTAGGATCCGTATCAGACGTTAATCAAAGAGTTATTATTATATTAAAAGTCCTACTTATATTTACTAATTATACTTTATTTTATAGACTATTATGTTAATATATAGCATATATTCTAGTAAAACTACTTTTTAGGGGGACTTTTCTACGGTTAATAAGAGCTCTAAGCAGAGTAGGCGCATAAAATGGATAGAAATAGTATTAAAAGCTTGGTTAAAACGTTAAATAATTAATACCAAGGATGTTACAAGGGCAAGAGCTAAATATTAAGGAAAATCGCCGGGTTTTAACGAAGTTTTTATGTATTAAAAAGGTTTAAAAGTGGAGGTATATAAGAGTAATTACTAAATTGCTTGGAAATACTAAGAACTAAAAGGGGAATCTTGGCCTTGGGATAATAATAATCTTACAATAAGCATAAAAAGGAGCTCTTGCTGCACCCGGCCCAAAAAGACCAAAACTAACCAAAAGAACCCCAAAAAATCACCTAGAGAATCCCCTAAGATGCATGCATTACAGGGGAGGCACACGTTAAACAATGGTGGTTTGCACTCGCGCGCGACCGCCAGAACCATGCCTAGCAATAGCCCTCTATAATAAGAATGGGCGAATACCACACTATAAAGCGGAAATACCTCTATTAAGAAGGCATCTAATAAAATACAAAGCCTATTAAATGCGTCTAGTATCCGCAATTATGGGGAAGTAACTATTAGCTATAATAAACTAATACAGCTAGCAGAATGGCTCCGCCAGTTTAGTAACCCTTAGGCGCCCCTCTAGCAATCCCTTAATTAAATCCTCTAATAGCTAAGCAAAATTAAAAATAAATAAAACCCCTTTTTACCGGCGAACCGCACCTAGGCTACTATAGCTGCGCTTCTATAGTATAGGGAACTTACCCCCCTTAAAATAATAACTGGGTATATAATTATAATATAACCAAATATAAAGAAAGTAGAGGGGCTTAGGGAATAATTAGAAACAGAAGTTCTTTTAGAGATTTATAAAGAGGTCTATAACGCTGTTATAGTCTAACACCTTAGGAGTAGAGATATTAGAGTTACCCTAAAGGACTAATAGGTAAAGGAATAAGCTATAAGGGCAGGGGATAGGCTAGGAGAACATATTGGCATAAAAGTGCTCTATGAAGATTACCTAGTTAAAGTCCTAGCGGTTCCTATAAGCCTTAGGGTAGAAAAGGGACGCTAGGCGAACAACATAGCAACTATATAGGAGAGAGTAAAATATACGGAATACCTTATACTGGGACTTGAGATTACCTAAATCTAATGGCTTTAATAGGAAAATATAAACTAAGCATATAATAAGAATAATAAAAGGATATAAGGGTTGCTAAAGACTTGCTAGGGAGACGCTAAACGAATGTATAGCTTCCTTATTGTTAGCATATATATACCAGAAATGCAAAAACTTCTTATCTAAAAAGGAATAATTATAAATGGCCTTATATACAATACAAGGCTTTATAACTATAAACTATACCTAGAACAATACTATTACTGCGTATAATGGGGATATACCTAATCCATATACGTAGTATAGGTGTGCTGCGGTTACTGTATAGGCCCCTATAATATAAGACACTGCTTAAATTAAAACTAAATAAAATATATAAACTGCCACTAAGTATATATAAGGCGTAAAAGAGAGTAGACTGTATTAAATATAGGAGATGGAAGGCAAGGGCTTAATAGCTGCGGGAATAACTACACACTAGGTTATATAAATAAAAACAATAGGTAATAAGCTAGGGGGACGTAGGTGCCTTCCTAGTGTTTCCTACCTTTAACACTAGGGGGCTAGGCCAGCTATCCTAAGCCTTAACGGGCCAGAAGTGATGCTGCGTAATATTACTAGACCAAATAGGGATATAAGGGTTACAGGGGATACAAGGGAGAGGACGCCCTATAGGAAGACCTCTATGGATAGCTATAGCAAGCTTAAAACTAAAACAATTAAGAATTAGACTTAACGCAGCAAATATAACATTTAGAGCCGACCTATAAAGGGTATATAGCCGTCCAGTAAGACTAAGGGAAGAACTAGAGATAATAACAGATTTAGATATAGAAGCGCTAGTAGGAATACAAGATATAGGAATAGAAAGCTCTATATAAAATAAGTAGCAACTAGGGTGCAGACACAAGAGATAGAAGTTATAAAAATCCTAGAGAAAGTAGAAATAGAAGTAGTAAGGAATAAAGGAGAGTTAAAGGACCCTTACTAGGGGTCCGCCACCTATTTATTATATAGTATAACTGTGGCAATACAAACCACTGTCTTATAAGGCCCCTACTAGATAGTCTAGACCTAGAGAAATACTATATCCTTGCTATATAAGAGCCATATTACAATACCTATATATAATTAATATACTGCCCCTAAGGATTCCAGCTCCTATATAAACTAAAAGCAACTATATATATATGCTTTATAATTAGCAAGACTATTAGCCTATCCTTATAGTTATAGCAGGCAGTTAACCTAGATATTATAGTTATAATAATCCAGATATATAGGGGACCGGTATAAATTATTAATATATATAACCCTAGGATTAAAGGGGTCCCATAAACAGAGAATATTATATTAGTAATAAGTCCACTAGAAACTAAAGGCATAGAGTCTATCCTATTAGGAGATATAAACCTCTACTACCTATAGTGGGGGGGTATCTACGTTGCTACTAAATGTTAGGTAGAGTGCCTACTAAGAGCTATAGACATCTGGGGCCTTAAGCTAGCTACCCCCTAAGGAGCAATTATATGGTAATAAGGCACCGCTAGAAGTATAATTAACCTTATACTTATAGACAAAGGCCTATACTAGAGACTTAAAAGGTGCAACCCTAAAGAAGAATAGGTACTCGCCCTAGACCACATCCCTATCCAGATATAGCTAGATCTAGATATTAAGGCGCAACTAAGTAGTAAAAGATACGCAATAAAGAAGCTTAAGATAGACAGTTTCCTTAATACAGTTAAACAACAACTTTAAGACCTAGAAGAAATCTACCTAATACTAAACAAGTAAGGCTTATTAGCTACCCCTAAGGAAATTAACTAAAGACTAGAAAGGATCTAGGCAGCAATTAAAAATAGGCTAGAAGAGCACTGCCTAGTCTTAAAACCAGGCGCCTACGCGCAACACACATGGTCTGTATAATACGCGGTTTTTATTACTAGCTAATAATAAGCGAGAAGGAAATATATAAGTAGCTATAACCCTAAAGACAAGAGACGATATAAAGACATAAGAAACCAGCTAAAGAATACCCTAAAAATAGAAGCAAGGAATAACTAGAGACGGTTTATAAATAAATACACTACTAACCTAAGCCTCCCCTATAATAAGGGCCTTTAGATTATAGTAAAATAGGTAAAGAAAAAGGTGGGACGCCTAGTAGAAAACCCATACCTACCACCCCTATAAAGAGTAGGTAAACTATAGGCTATAAGCAATAATAACAAGAAGGCAAAGATCTTTACAGAAAGATTTTTCCCCTAACGGGCTCTAGTAGACCTTAGTAATATTACTGGTAAAACACTAATAACTCGCCTAAGAGTTAACAGCAATATAATAACTAAAGAAATAGCCAGAACTATTAGCTGCCTTTTAAATAATATAGCACTAGGACTAGATGGGATCCTAAACAAAGCCCTAAAGACCTATAGACTACTTATAGCACCTTGGCTTGTAGATGTAGCCAGAGCATGCTTTATAATAGGCTACTACCTACAACTTGGAAGATCCATAATAACGGTTGTCTTATAAAAAGAAGGTAAAGTAGACTACTCAATCCTAGGAAGCTATTGCCCTATTGCCTTAAAAAACACCCTAAGCAAGATTTTAGAAAAGGTTATAGCGGACTGTATGGCAGATATGGCAGAGAAACACGCCCTACTACCATAAAGCTAAATAGGGGCAAGAAAGAATCGCTTAACGCTATTAGTACTTATACTGCTCGCTACTACTATTAAAACTACGTAGGCTATGTAAAAGGACTTTATAGTGTTAATGCTCAGCCTAGATATTAGCGGCGCCTATAACAATGTACCCTATAAGCGCCTCCTATATATCCTTAGGGTAAAGGGCTTCCCAGAATGGATTATATAATTTATTTAAGGGTTTATAGGCCAGAAAGAAACATTACTGGTCTTTAGCGGATACTAGAGCCACCCTATTATAGTTGCAACAGGTATACTATAAGGATCACCTCTCTTGCCTATATTCTTCCTTTTCTTTATAAGCAACTTACTTAATACCTTTAAGGAAGGGGCGACCTAGGGGATAGGCTTTATTAATAATATAAACCTAATTATATACGGGCTAATAGCTGTAAAGAATTTCAGGATACTAGAGAAAGCCTATAACACCTATATAGAATAGGCAAGACAATATAGAGTCTAATTCTTACTAGAGAAATACTAGCTAATCCACTTTATAAGAAAATATAACTAATCTGCAGATCTCTAGTATATAATTTATATCTAAGGCTTTAGGGGTTAACTAGTTCAGGGCCTAAGGGTATTAGGAGTATGGGTAGATAGTAAGCTCTAGTAGAGTGTATATGCGGCGTAAGCGGCTTATAAGGGCCAAGTACAGTACATTATATTATCCAGGATCGTTAATTCTATATAGGGTCTATGCTTCTAGAGGTCACGCCTACTATATATAGCGGTTGTCTGGCTAACTATAATATATAGATCCAGTATCTAGGCTACTAGAGAAACTAAGAAAGGCCCCCCTAAGTCACTCCTTAAGCCACTCTAAAAGGTCTAAACAGCCTGCCTATAAAGCATAATAGGTGGGTATAAGCAAATGGCTATAGCATTGCTTAAGAAGGAAGCTAATATTCCCCCCCTATAGCTATATATTAAAGCCGCTGTAATATAAAGGGCACAAAATAAACGCAACTCTAATATTATAAAGTATATTAAGATATACCTAAATAAACTATAGAGGGACCCCAGGGTGCCCTATAGGAGAATAAACTATTAACCCCAAAGTAGGGAAGATATATTAGAGAAACAGGTAAAAAAAGCAGAAGAAGAATGGTACTATATTAGGGCCCAGGCCTATATAGAGGAGGAAGGGAGATGTGTAAGAGGCCAGTAAAGACAATAGTAAGAAAGAGAAAGGAGCTAAAGTAAAGTATAAAAAAACGCCAGAAAACTATTTACCGCAATATAACACTAGCTAGATTAATGCTAGAGAGGTATATAGGAGTTAAAGGTATAGAGGCTGACTTAAGCAAGAGAAACCCAAGCCGTAGCATGGTTAACCCTATAGGGGGTAAACACTTAAAAGCTCCGAAAAGGCCTAATAAAGGCAGAAAATACAATGGCAATATTCCTAAGAATAGGGGTAATAGGACTAAAAGATTGGCTCTACTAGGTAGGTATCCTAATAGGTAGCCTAAGATATAAATATGGCTAGCTAAGACAGACACTAAAACATATAATACTGTTATGTCCCCTACACACCAACTAAGAAGTAATACTTTTAGTAGCTAGCACAAAGAACTATAATACACTACTCTTAATATAAAAAGGTCTTAAGGCGGTTACCTAATGGCTTATTAGCCAAAACGTGCTAGACCAGTTTTAGATTACAAGGGAAATGGTAACAGAAGGTAAAGAGGCAAGCAATAGGCGCCCCTAATAACTCTACAGTAGTAAAGTAAAATTTATAATACTAGCGCATCCGTAGGCTTATTACAGCAGCAGTGGTTCCTAAGGAGGTCAAAAAGTAAAGTAGTAGAGCACCACAGGTGACTTATAGGTGCCTCGTAGGCGCCCTATAGGCAAGTCCCAAAAGGCAGGAAGATGGATTACGGGGTTTTCTTAAATAGAGTTTTCTCCCCACATATATATAAGGAGTAGTCCGCATGGGCCCAATAGGGATCCAAATCGGACGTTAAGCAATAAATAATAATAATAATAATAATAAACTTACATAAAATATTAGGTATATTTTTATCTTAGTTGGCAGTTCAAGCTTATAGGTGTATAGGCTTAGTTTCTTTTTAATTTAGTATAGGCCTATAAACTTCCAATTAAGTTTCTTTAAGAGGCGTTAAGTCTACAGGTTTTATATATTTAGGTAAACTATATTACCTTTCTTAAAGTCCTATACGGGAGCTTGTCCTTTATTTACATGCCATTTCTATACCATTTAAGCTTATAATAGTTCTGTTAACTGCTTTATTTAATTAATAAAATTATATATATTAATTAACTAAATCTGTTTAATTATGGGTCCTATTATATTAATTTTAGGCTATAGTTTAAATCCAAATTAAGGGTCTTGCCTATAGGTTACATAAAATAGCGTCACGCCTATTAATATATTTATTATATTATTCGCAGTAAATTTAGCTAAAGACAGCTATTTTTCCCAGCTGTCTTATAGGTAGAAGCAGTATATTTATAGGTATTATTCTATAATCGCGTTCGCAATTTCGGTTTAACCATCTATCTCTAAATAAAATGCAGTTAAGAATCGTGTTTAAATACTTAATTTTTTATATAAAGCTTACTAGAAGTCTAAGATGAACTAGCTTCTATAGTTAGATATTATTAAATTAGGAAGTCTGTATAGTTTAAAGATATACTTAATAAAACATTTGGCTATTAATATTGCATTAATTAAGTCTATAGGAATTATATATTATATTTTTATAAGACAGTTAACAACTACTATAATATTTATAAACCTATTATTGCTAGGCAAGTTAACTATAAAGTTAATTAAGATATTGCGCTATCTTTATATTAAAATTGGTAGCGGTTAAAGTACTCCTTATTTCTTTATATAAGAGGTCTTTCTATATACGCACATCCTATATACTTAAATGTATTTTTACATATAGTTATACATTATAGGCTAGTAGTATACTCATTAAACAATTTTATAAGTCTTTGTGCGGCTAGGATGCTCTACTATAGGGGAGTTGTATATAAATTTAAGTATCTTAAATTATAAAGATTTGGAATTTGGAACTACTATCTTCTATTAATAGTATAATCGGTTATTTTAAATCTCGCATTTAGCAAGTGTAATATCCTTATACTATTATTTTCCTGTTTAAATTGCTTTTATTACATTTATTATCTATATATTGCTCTTATACTTGTATTCTATTAGCTTATTAATTTTTATTTCCTATTTATTAACTTCTAATTTATTTCTGTTAAGTTCCGTATCTAAAAATATAGAATATAGTTTTTTAAAACATTTAGGGGGCAATAAGATCTATAATTAATTTATAATTTGTTTATTTAAAGCATTTATAAGTAGGTCCTATAATTATTATATTAATATATTAGGCTTCTAATTAAGTTTGCCTAGTTAGTATATAATTAAAGTTAAATTATAAAAGGTATTTAGCCTAACAGATTTAGCGCTATGTTAATTACTTTATAGTTATAAAGTACTATAGGTTCTTATAGTCCGTTAATACGCGTATTAGAAATAATAATCCTTTAAGCTTAGGATATTATTATTTAAAGTATCTAACAATTGTAAGTAGTTCCTTATTATATATCTTATAGTTTAATTTAGCAAGGGCGAGTTTCTAAGAGAGAAAGGCTACTAGACGTAGCTCACTATTTTTATTATATTGCGACAACACTCCTCCTAGCGCATAATTAGATAAGTTAATTTTAACAATATATTTAAGGTTAGGGTTAAAGTAAGCAAGAATTGGAGTAGTTATAAAGTAATATTTTAAGTTAGTAAAAGCTTATTTGCATCTAGCGGTTTATCTAAAATTTATATTCTTTCTTATTAGGTTTACTAATAGCTAAGCAGTTTCTAAGAAGTAGTTAATAAATTAATAATAGAAGTTTGCAAATCCTAGAAATCCTTAAATATTTTATATATTACTAGGGCTTTCCTAGTTTATAATCGCGGCAACTTTCTTAGGGTCTATTTTAATTCTGTTACAGGATATTATTAAGCCTAAGTACGTAGCCTTAGACGCGTAAAACTTGTATTTTTTAATATTGTATTATAGGCCTGTATCTTATAGGCGTTTAAGGACTATTCTAATATATTTCTAATGTTTAGAAAGCAAAGACAAGTAGATTAAGATATTATTAATATATTGCTAAAATATACTAGGACCTTTTTTTATTCTAAATAGGATTACTAGGTATTTAAAGAGTCTCTATTATATACGAAAAGCTATATACTTCTTATCTCCTTTATATATATAGATTTTATTAAAGGTAGCAACTATATTAAGCTTTATAAAGTACTATGCCTTTACTAAATAGTTAAATATCTTTTAAATTAGGGGAGTTAAATATTAGTTTTAAATCGTAATTGCGTTTAGAGCTTAATAATTAACATAAAATTTTCAGCCTTTTCATGGCTTTTTAATAAATAGTATAGGTAAGGCAAATAGAGATTAACTAGGGTAAATAAATCCTTTTTCGAGATGTTTATTAAGGTGTTATTATATTATAAGCAGTTCTTCTTATAATATACTATATAGCGGACCAAACTTTTGTATTATGCTAGGCTCAAGTTCTATTTTAAAATCGTGCTTATTTTAGTATAGGGCTAGTTAGTCTATAAATTGTTTTTTAAACTTATTAATTAAATTATAGTACTCTTTAGGTATAAGAGGTTAAGAATTAATGTATTATTTTAGTTCTAGTACTTTCTTAATATCTTCTATAGTTATAGTAAAGATTTTATAATTTTGTCTTTTTACTAACAAGATAAAGGGCGCGGCCTATATTATATAAAATTTAAAAGGTTTTAACAAAACATCTTTACGTTCTTTATTATAACTGGCAGTTATAGATTTATTATATTAGCTTAAGGTTCGTGGCAAGGGTAATTTATATCGTTTTAAATTTAAATAGTTATATATATATTTATAGGGCAAATGGTTTTTTAAGCAATAACTTTAGCAGTAAGTTATATGGAACTTTAGTATTTCTTTAACCCAGTTAATTAAGGGATTATATCGCTTTAGCTATCTATATTTAAGTATAACTTTATATTACTTTAAGGGTATTATAAATAGGGAAATATATTTAAAGTATTTACCTATCTATATTTTTACAAGAGTGTAATATATTAGTTTGCTATATATTAAGGGGTTACTATAAAAGCCTTATAGGCCTTAGGACTTATTAAGTTGCTTTAAATTTAAGTATTAAGTTTTTGCGTAGTTTGTATTAATAAAGCCTATACTAGTAGCTCCGCTATCTATTAGAATTTTTACTTCCTTCTATTTTTTAAGCATTTAAATATAAGGGGACTTTGTAGATAGGGGGCTATAAGGACACAATTGTGGAACAGAATAGATTAGTAAGAGAGACAAATCCTTAAGGAGGTAAGGCCTCTAGGATTGCAAAGACTATATACTATGGGTATATACCTCTAGTATATAACCGGCAACTATCCAAGGGGCGTTTAGGGGTTGTCCTAAGGGCAACCCAAGGTGTCCGCAATAATATCCCTTATATTGCCCCCCCCCCCTTCTTACGGTCGGCCCCTAATTGCCATTACTTTGCAGTAGGGAGATTATAAGGGCTCGTCCCAGAAGGGGTTTAGAGAGATATTAAAGAGATATTAGTATGCCGCTGTATATTATCTATCTATCTAACCCCTACTTTAAACTCCTAAAAAACCTTAATAAGGGAAAAATAAAACTGGAGAAAAAATATAAGAATTACTAGGAGACCTATTAGAAGCCTACTAGAAGTGTGCTGGTAACTACCTGGGCTAATATAGGGATTTTTATACAACTTTACTTCCAAGCCTTTATGCCGGTCTATAATTAATCATAAGTGTTATAGGCAATTTAGTATTCCAGTATAGTTCCGTAAAATCTTTTAGTATAGGATTTAATGTATAGAGCCCTAGCTTACCGTTGTCTTTAACTATTAAAATATAGTCTATAATCCTTTCTTATAATCCTTTTCTTATAATCCTCTACATTACTAACGCATTGCTCCCACATTTGCCCTTAGGCTATTAGATACAATTAAGGTGTTAATTAATTTAGTTAAAGAGACTTATCTCTTAAGATTTAGTATATCTACTTTCAAATCTAGTAGTCCTGTACTATATTTTGGCGTAGTTTTACTACCCAGCAAATAAAAAGGACACTTCGCAATAGTACCTATAGCTATTATACATTTATTAAAAACGTTTATAACGTTAATCTTTTAATACCGTAGTATCGTTTAGGTATAATTTAACCTATATATATCTTTAATTAATGTCTTAATTGCCTTCCCTAGCTGTGTAATTAGTTTTTCTTATAAGGAAGTAATGGCCAAATGGCACATATACGTGTTTCCTTTCTTCTGAATTGCGCTATTATAATGGAGTTATATCGGCAAGATTGCGGCTATATACTGGAAGGGTATTAGAAAGTAAAGTATAGAGACACTTTACTCGTTAAGCTTGGTCCTTTTCCTTAACACCTTACTTCCCATTATTAGCCTTTATCCAATTTTGGACGTATCTTTAATATATTATTAAGATTTTCTTCTTTTCTATTATTAATTTAATATACCTCTTTATTCTCCTACTAACTGCTCTTTTAAGTAAATTCCTTAGCATATCCTAGCCCTACCAATATATATAGAACCTCAACCCCCGCTAACCCGTAATTAGTGCTGGTTCTACCTAAATAATTTTACCTATACGTCTTTAAAGGACCAGAAGTCTAATAAGAAGATTTTAGATACTTACAACAAGACCTACTATGTAAGGTCCAATACCTTTAGTCCTTATAATTAATGCATGCGTACTAAGAGCGGCAGTTATGTTAAGGTAAGCTTTCCTATCCTTAATAGGTTTCTATTACTAACTTTAGGGCTTTAATATAGCCTAGGCCTAAGTGGCGACAATCCTTTAATGTCCTTAACTACTATATTACCCAGGCTCTATCTTATTCTAGCGCCAATACTAGACATCTAGGTTAAATTTAAGACTATACTACAGCCATCTACACCGCCTATAATTTCTAGCAAGCTAGCCAGTAATACCTAATAAGAGAGTAAGGTTAGTATACTAAGGATAGGGTAAAGGATAGGGATAATAAGAAAAAGGTTGTCGTCTACCATAAAAAGGAGTTCGCGTATACGCGTTAAGTTTTAAAAGAGCACAATATAATACGGTATTAGGTAGGTTACCTTTTAGGTACTTAGCGGATAGGTAACTGATAATTGCTATAGTAAGGTCTTAGTGGTTCTAGTCTTTACTAACCAGCCAACATCTCTATTTATTCTAGGCTTAAGCGTATTTTTATTAACCACAAGCTTACGCCTTAAGAACTTTATTAGTACTAGTTTGGGCCTAATATTAGTATTAAGCGTTTAAGGATCTCTGCTTTATCTATACCTCATTAGCCTACCCCTATTTTTATGCCTGCCTATACCCCTACTAAGGGATCTAGATCTTATTCCTATTAGCCATCACTTAGTAGGCCAATAGATACTAATCCTGCACCTAGGGATAAGGTATAGTAGCTTTTAATTTAGGTATTTAGGATTAATTTTTATATATAGTAGTAATTGGGAAGGCCTTATAAGGCATTTAGGAAGGTATAGGAACGCTATTTCTAATATAGATTAATAAATAGGAATACAATTATAGCAAAATACCCTATTAATTCTATGCTATATACGTAAAAAGGCTAAGGACCTGTCTTACCTTGGGCCGTAGCCCTAATTAATTCTTATAGTTTCCGGAGCTTATCTATTCTATATCCAATTTAACCTATTTACTCTTTAGGGCCTCTCTTAGCCTACTATAAGCTTTCTTTATAGGTTGCGATAACACTATAGTATTAGAGCGCTTTCTGCGATTTGTAGATTACAGACCTTAGTCCTAATATTCTTTTAGAATATTTTCGCAATAATTAAGGTAATCCTCTAGTTTCTATATAGAGTCCTTAGTGGGCCAGCCTAGCCATTTAACTTTATATTAAAGCTTGTTCTTAATAGACTTATAGCATAGTATAGCTTTAACCTCATACCGCTCGCCTACCACTTTAGGGTATTCAATTAGGCCTAAACAGAAGTTCTTTTCCAGTAGTAGTCTATGCTATAGCTCTAGTAGATTTATATAAAATACTAGATGCATATAGGCCATAAATAGGGGTAGCTAGAGACGGTAGGCTGGCTTACCAATTCGTTCCTTAATTTAAAAAGGACCTAGGTATTTTATATTAAGCTTCTTTAATAGTTAACGGGTTTAATATTTATTAAATATAATAGAACCTTATCGCCTATACCAAAATGCTTATTTTAGTGTTTATGGTTATACTAAGGTCTTTACTACTCTTACGCATCTTATAGGCTCTACTTTACATACTTCTATTACTCCTCCCATTCCTTAAGGTACCCTTATACTCTTTAGTAAATGTCCTTAAACTTCCTAGTTAGGTCCTATAATTAATTATACGGCCTTAGCTAGTAATTATTAAGTATACTATTAAATCCGGATGGTTAAACGCTATAGGCAATCCGGATAGGTGCATACTTATATAATAAGTGTTACTTTAAGTTATAAGCGTATTCCGCGTACAGAAGTAGCTTACACTAATTATCTTACTAGTAGTTTAAATATATTTACAGGTAAGACTCTAGTTCCTAGTTCTGGCGCTCTATTTACCCGTCTATCTATAAATAAAAGGCTATACTATAATAGTGGTCTATCTTTAAATAAACGCATAGATCTAACCAGTATTAGCTTATAAAGACGCTGCCCCTATTAGTAATAATAGAGTATAGTTAATCTACTTTAAGAAAGCATTTCTCCTTAATTAGGTTTATAAGCGCTTATATGTTAATTATCTTATTAATAGGAAAGTATTAGACGTACTTTAAAAACCTATCAATAAGTACAAAGACTAAATTATATATTTATCCTTGCTTATCTTTTAATAGCAGAAGATCCGTAATAAAATCTATAGCATAATATCGCTATAGTTCGCTGGCGGAAGGAACCAATTTAAGTAAACCCCATGGCTTATGCCTTTGGATTTTATATACTTAATACTTCTTATAATGGCTAATATATTCCTTTACTTCCTAATTAAGCTTTAGCTAATAGTATTTATATTAAAGTAATTCTACTATCTTAGCTTAACCATAGTGGCCGCCTAAAAGATTATCGTAATTCTTTATAAGAATTTTCTGTCGTAGATTTGCTTCTTATAGCACCCAAACCTTACCATATCTATATAGTAGGCCTATTAGGTCCATTTCCTAATAATAGCGCCTATTAACTTCCTTTCCGTTACATTTCCAGTCTACTTCCACATTAAAAATAGTATAGAAGGCGTCTCTCTATTACACCTTACGGATAAGACCTATTAACCTTTTAGATGGTTTCTAGATAAAAGCTGTTTTATCTTATACTACTCTAAGTACGCAACTAAATAGTACTATAGATCTTATAACTCTCTAGTGCGTATATATTAAGAAGGCCGCTATAAAGTTAAAGTCCTTTAGTCTTTATAGGGCTCTAGGTTCTAATTGCTCTATAGCTCTACTTTTAGTTTAAGGGGATAGCTTAGTAATTAGAGGTAACATATTACTAACTTTTAAGAGTGTATTAGGGACGTCCTGTCTAGGTATATTTGGACCCTTATTAGCAATAAACCGGGTACTAGCTAGAATATTAGTGGAAGCTAATAGAGTTTACACCACCTAAGACTTAGTGCTTAAAGCTATAGGTGTTTAAGCATCCTATACTTAGAGCTTGTTCTATAATATAGGGAGTAAAATATCTGTTATCTGCTTTCCTTCTCCTATTTTAAAGCCTTTAGTATAGTCTAGCCGTTATAACAGTCCATTAGCAGAGTTGTTTTCCCCTAGCTTATATTTAATTTTAAAGTTAAATTACGCGAGCTCCTCTGCCTATTTAGCTTATTAAGGTATAAGCTCCTTTATGGTTATAAAGTAGCGTAAATTATAATAATCTAAGAGTATATGAGTAGTATAGTTAAGGTAGTATCGCCACTATTTAAAGCAGTTAACTATAGCCAGCAGTTCCTTGTTGTGGGTATAATACCTAACTTTAGGTCCCTAGAATTTTCTGCTATAGAATACTATTAGTCTTTGGTGGAGCTGGGTAGCATCTAAATGCCTATTATGTTATAGTAGGATACTAGTAAGGGTAAAATTTAATATATTAGTGACTATAATTAGTGGCTAATCTAGGTTAAAATACCACAATAGTAGAGCTTCCGTAAACTTTATATGTAGTTCCTAAAAGGCTTCTTATACCTTTTTAGGCTATATCCATGGTTTATACCATTTAGTTAATTCCATTTTAGTTTTCTTCTTTTCTGCCTTTAAGCTTTTTACTTTTTAGGCCAGGTCTTAGGAAGCTTTAGTAATATAGTTAAATAGGTATTAGGTAATATCTAAGTAGTTATAGATAAAGCACCTATAGAAATTGGCAAGGCTTAAGAACACTTAAACATCCTAATAGCTCTCTGGCTCCGGCCACTCTTAAATTGTCTATATCTATACTAGGTCTATAACTATACCTATAGGCATTATAATATACCCCAGGAACTTAACCTACTTAGTATTAAAGATATACTTTAACGCTTTGGCATAGAGGCCCTAATTATCCAAATGTTCTAGTACTTCGCGAACGTATTGCTTATACTAATCCTTATCTTTTAAGTAGATTAGAATGTTATTTAAATAGATAACGCATATATAGTTAATTAGTCCCCCTAAAGCTCTGTAAATATATAATTGGAATATTATAGGCGTATTAGCTAGCCTAAAAGGCATTACTAGATACTTAAAGTAGCTATATTAGGTCTTAAAAGCGGTCTTCTACTTATCCCCCTTTTTAATATAGAGCCTATAATAGGTATCTTATAGATCTAGCTTTGTAAAGATCTTCGCCCTAAATAATTAATCCAGCATTTTACTAACTAATAGTAGTAGGTAGCAGTTCTTAATTATAATCTTATTAAAACCGCGATAGTCTATATATAGCCTTATAGTTCTATCTAGTTTTAGGATAAAGAGGATTAGCGCGCCTACTGGCAACTTACTGGGCCATATCTATCTCTTTTCCAGTTAGCTATTAAGGTACTCCTATAGGATCTTAAGCTCTTTATAAGAGAGGTTATAAATAGGGAGGTTTAGCAGCTACTTACCTTCTTCTAGATTAATTATATAATTGTATTCCAAGTTCTATAGAAGGACTTTAGCTTACCTACCTAAAAATACCCTTAGTAAGTCCCCTAGGCCTACCGGAATATTTAACAAATTAGGGTCGCGTTTATCCTCTATATTATTATTAGGTAGGTTCTAAAGCTCCCTTAGGACGCTTACAGGCAGTGTCGCGCGCTATAGTAACTATTTGTATATAGTTACCACTATATATTAAACAGTTTTATACGGTAGCTAGTAGAGGGTAGGAAATTCCTTAACGCAGCGCTTAAGGTACTATAGTATACTCTCTGCGTATTACTTAAGCTAGAGTAACCTATAACAATAGAAGTATCTTATAAGATCTTTAAGATTGCCGCCTCCCTGCAATGTTTTTGCAACCTATTTAGCAGTTCCCTATAGGGTCTCTATTATAGAAGAGTTATCACCTATACTAGGCTTTATACCTATCTTGCTATAAAATAGGGGTTAGATCTAATACTCCTTTAGGTATAGAGCGTATACTATTTTGCCTAGGGCTATAACCTCTAGGATATCTTTTAAGCTTATTAGTAATATACGCCCTTCCAATTTTTTTTTATTCTACTATTTAAAGGCTCCTATTTTAAAGCGTATTTTAAAATCTACTTCTACAAGCTAAGGATATTTAAGGATAAGGTTATAACCTATAAAGTTAGCCACCTAGAAGGGTTGTAGGCCGACCACCTTAGTGCAGTTATATATGTTAGCCACTAATACTATAAGCTTATAGGCGCTGTATAGTTTAATCCAATGCTTATCTAGGAAGCCTATAATAGGTCTCCGCCACCCTAGCAACGAGATAAGTTTATACTCTTTTGCTAAGTTATATTATATAAGATTAATTTCGGCGCTACTATTATATAGTGCTTGGAACTAACGCATCTCGCCTATAGGGAGTATTATTTCTAGCTTAATAACAATACAGAGAGTCTTCCCTTCTATATCTTGCCCTAGTTATAGCCAGGAGACATCCGCAACTAGGGCTTCTCTTTTTTTAGTTTATTAGTGCGTTTGTTGCCCTTTTTATTTTTCTAATAAGAATATCCTTTTAGCTTCTCGTAGTGTTTCTGTAAGGGTATTAGATGGGTATTAAGTTAACCCCAGGAGTCTTTCCCGCTGCTTAAAGTTCTCTTTAAGAACGGCTTCTTTAAAGACTGGATCTGCCCTATATTACTACTAAAGTGCCTATACTTTTGGCCCCCCCCCCCCCCCCCCCCCCCAGCTTTTTACCAAAAGAGGTCTAGTTCCTTACTATATCCTTAGCATTTAGAACTGCTTATTTAAAATCCACATATATAGTAATCCGCGGTAGGGCTCCTATGCGCTTTATTTTATTATAAATTACTAGCTTAATTTTAGCCTAAATAAATCTCATATTCTCCTTTTTATGGATACTGCTATCCTTATTTTTAAAGGGCTCTAGATCTATCTATTAAGCATAAGTTTCCACAAAGTTTATAAACTGGCGGAAATCTTGGCGGTCTAGCTGTATACCATTCTAGAATTATTCTATATTATCGTATTATATAATATATAGATCTTAGGTCTAACCCTTTAGGAAGGTCTGCAGCTATAGCTATATAGCAATTTGCTCTTTATTGAGTTGATCAAGCGCAATCTAGTTTAGTAATCGGTCTTTAATCTTACTAATAATCCACTATATACGTTCTTTGGTATTATCTTATATTATTAGTATCTTAAAGAAGTTATCTACCTTATAAACCCAATTATCTAAATATTAGGCGCTAGGTCTATAATAGAGTTCTAGACTACTAAAGGCTTTAGCTAATTAGTCTATATCTTTCTTCTATTTATTGCGCAAATATCTCTCTAAGTCTTCTATACTTCCTTAGTGTAATGGGACTAGCCCAGTTACAGTAGGAATGTCTTGGCGAAACACTTAACAGATGACTGTATAAAACTGTTTGTAAACTGTTTATAACTATCTACAACTATCTATAACTGTCCGTGATTATCTACCATAATCCACCATTTTCTACCAAGTTCTACCAACTTAATTAAATTCCACTAAATTCCACCAACGTAATGGAATTTGGTTAAAACTTATTAAAATCCGCGTGGGCTTATGCCCACGCGTCTGCTACTAAGACCCTAAATATTTAGTTACAAGTTTCCTATGTTCCTTTCTCTTCTTTACACAATATCTTATTCTTAGCAAGAGCTATATACCCTTAAATTTAGATAGAATTTATATTATTCCTTTAAATCTTTCCTAAAGCCTCTTCGCGCCCTTATATTACGTTATATTAAAAATAACTACTATTAAAATGGCAAATGACCTTAAATCCCACACGTTAACTATAAGCATTATAACCCTAGTTAGGGAACAGTTAACTGCAATGTAAGAAGCCTTTATAGATACTTTAGCTTAGCAGCGGGCTGCACTAGAAGCCCAGTATTAGTAATTAATGGAAACACTCCATAAAGAACTCTATAATGTTAATATACTTATAATGGAGACCCTAATAGCAACACCTGCAAACAAAATTAAGATAACTATATATAAACTTAGCCTATTAAATGCAAACCCTAAACTAGTAACAGTAGCTTAACCTATACCTATAATAAACCCAGTACTTACTATAAAATCAGAAAAGCTTCCTAACCCTCCAATATTTAATAGAAATTAAAATAACCTACGTCCCTTTGTAACTAAGCTCCGTCTTAAACTTTTAATAAACCACAACTAATACCCTATTAAAGCTAGCAAGATTAGCTATAGGATGTCTTAATTAAGTAAAGACGCTGCATAAACTATAGACCTATTCTTCTATAACAGCACCTTCGTTAATTTTAAAATCTTTATCTCTCTATTAGAACAAACATACAATAACACCAGCCGCGAACATACCGCTGTCACTAAACTTAAAAACCTATAATAACGGAATTAAGACTTTACTAGCTTCTTTTTAGAATTTTTAGGCCTTATTAGTAAACTGGATTAAAATAAAGCCGCTAAAGTTGCTACTCTTTAATAAGCTATTTTGGATGAAATTAGAGCACAGTTAGTAGGCAGGGAATTGCCAAAGGACCTATCTAAATTTGCTATAATGTGTTAACAAATTAATAAGGACCTTTAATATAACAAACAAACTTATTCTCTAAAGCCAACTACGCCTCACGTTTAAGACTCTATGAAACCGATATATACCCTAAAGCGCGACCCTTTTCTAAAACCTATGCATGACCTTATGGACCTTAATACCACTTGATCCTACACACCCTTAGGAACCAACAAATAAAGAACTTAAGCCACAAATGGAGAATGCTTTAGATGTGGTAGGAAAGGACATATCTAAAGGAATTGCCAAACTTACCCTTTTAAAAAAGTCCGCTGTAACTCCTCATGTTCCTTAAATCATACCCATTCCTTAAGCCATACTTATTCCTTAAATTATACCCGCTCTACAAATCATACTTAAATGCCATAAAGCATCTCGCCCTTAGTTAATTTGGAAAATAAATCATCCTAAGGCCAAGTCGCGCCTTAAGATAAAAGGTAGAAGAGTATAAGTATCTAGGCTCTTCCAGCGCTAATACACAATATAACTCCCTTAATGTACTTAGCAAAATTCAAATACTTAGAAAATAGAAGGAAGTACAAATCCTTATAGACAGTAGAGCTACTAGCATAGGCTTTATTAACACGAACTATATAAAAACTTAACACCTAAATTTAAAGAAACTTAATAAGCCCTAAGGCCTATAAGGCTTTAATGGCAAACCCTTAATATATAGCAAAATAACGCACTACGCCCTAGTAAAAATGCAGATAGGCAAACACCTTAAACACATCTCCTTATTTATAACACCCTTAAAGCAATACAAAGTTATACTTAGATATAGATAGCTAAAACAACATGACCCTTTAATTAGCTGGGTTAAAGAAACACTAAAGTTCTATATAACTTACTGCCAAAGTTATTACTTAAAAAACCATTTACTCTACAAATATGCACATAACTATTTAAATTTAATATAATATAAATTACCCTTGCTATAAACCTTAAGCAATATAATAAATCTATAACTGCTAATTATAACAAAGAATATAAAGATGTTTTGTCAGAACCTCTTAAAATTTAGATAATATAAGCCGCACCCTTTATTTCGTTAGTAAAAAGACAAGATTATAAAATCTTTACTATAACTATAAAAGACATTAAGAAAGCACTAGAACCAAAATAGTATATTAATCCTTGGCCTCTTATACCTAAAGAGTACCACAACCTAATTAATAAGTTTAAAAGACGATTTGTAGACTAACTAGCCCCGCATTAAAATAAGCACGATTTTAAGATAGAACTTAAGCTGGGTATAATACTAAAGTTCAGTCCGCTATACGGTATGTCACAGGAAGAATTACTTATAATGTAATAATACCTTAATAAGCATCTGGAAAAAGAATTTATTTGCCCTAGTTAATCTTTATTTACCTTACCTATACTATTTATTAAAAAGCTAAAAGGAGGCTTAAGATTCTGTGTTAATTATTAAGCTCTAAATATAATTACAATTTAAAACTAATATCCAATTCCCCTAATTTAAGAGACACTTAACTATTTAGTAAAGGCACGGTACTTTATAAAGCTTAATATAGTTGCAGCCTTTAATAAAATCTGTATATAAGAAGGAGATAAGAAGTATATAGCTTTTTATACATAATGGGGACTCTTTAAATACCTAGTAATGCTATTTAGCGTAAAGAACGGTCCTAGTATATTTTAGCAATATGTTAATAATACGCTTTATAAATTCTTTAATATATTTGTTACTGTGTATATTAACAATATCCTAATCTACTTATCCTTACTTTCTAAATATTAGAAACATATTAGAATGGTTCTTAAACGCCTATAAGATGCGGGCCTACAATGTAATATTAAGAAATGCAAGTTCCACACGTCTAAGGTTATATACTTAGGCTTAATAATATCCCACAACAGAATTAAAATAAACCCTAAAAAAGTCGCCATAATTATAAACTAGGAAAGCCCTAGCAATATATAAGACATTTAAGGATTTCTAGGATTCGCAAATTTCTATTAACAATTTATTAACTACTTTTTAGAAACTGCTCAGCCATTAGTAAACCTAATAAGAAAGAACATAAAATTTAAATAGACCACTAAATGCGAACAAGCTTTTAATAACCTAAAGCATCGTTTTATAACTGCTCCAATTCTTACCTACTTTAACCTTAACCTTAAATGCATTATTAAAATAGACTTATCCAATTATGCGCTAGGGGGAGTGTTGTCACAATATAATAAGGACAGTAAGCTACATCTAGTAGCCTTTCTCTTCTGGAAACTCGCCCCTACTAAATTAAACTACAAGATATATAATAAGGAACTGCTTATAATTATTAAATGTTTTAAACAATAGCGTCCTAAGCTTAAAGAATTATTGTTCCTAATATATATATTAACAAACCATAAGAACCTGTAGTACTTTATAACTATAAAGCAATTAACGCAGCGCCAAATTCATTGGGCTAAATACCTCTTATAATTTAACTTTAAGATTATATACCAACTGGGCAAACTTAATTAGAAGCCTAATACATTAATATAACAATTATAGGACCTACCTATAAATGCTGCGGATAAATGGATTATAAATTAATTACGGATCTTATTGCCTCCTAAATATTTTAAAAAACTATATCCTATATTCCTAGACATAAAACTTAATAGAAATAAATTAGAAGTTGATAAATAGGAAATAGAAATTAATAAGCTAATGGAATATAAATATAAGAATAATATATGGATAATAGATGTAATAAAAGCAATTTAAACAGAAAAATAATAGTATAAAGATATTATACTTGCTAAATACAAAATTTAAAACAACTAATTGTACTACTAACAGAAGATAGTAGTTCTGAATTCTAAACCCTTACAATTTAAAATACTTAAATTTATATATAACTTCCCTATAGCAGGGCACCCTGGCCATATAAAAACTTATAAAATTATTTAATAAGCATACTACTGGCCTATAATGCACGACTATATATAAAAATACATTTAAGTATATAGGATATGCATATATGGAAAGACCTCTTATATAAAGAAGTAAGGAGTACTTTAACCGCTACCAATTCCAATACAAAGATAGCGCGACATCTTAATTAACTTTATAGTCAACTTGCCTAACAGTAATAGGTTTATAAATATTATAGTAGTTATTAACCGCCTTATAAAAATGCGATATATGATTTCTATGGACTTAATTAATGCGATATTAGTAGCCAAATGTTTTGTTAAGTACGTCTTTAAGCTATATGGACTTCCTAATATAATAGTATCCAACTATAGAAGCTAGTTTGTTTTAGATTTCTAGCAAGCTTTATATAAACAATTAAGCATTTAAATATAACTCTTAACTGCATTTTATCTAGAGATAGATAGCTAAACTAAAATCGCAAACATAATTATGGAACAATACTTATAAATATACTGCTCCTACCTATAAGACAACTGGGAAAAATAGCTGCCTTTGGCTAAGTTTACCGCGAATAATACAATAAATGTATTAACAGGCGTAACACTGTTCTATGCGACCTATAGACAAGACCCTTAATTTAGATTTAAACCATAACCTAAAATTAATATAATAGGACCTATAATCAAATAGATTTAGTTAATTAATATATATAACTTTATTAATTAAATAAAGCAGTTAACGGAACTATTACAAAGTAAATTAACATACGCTTGAACGTTATAGGAATGGCATATAAATAAAGGACGAGCTCCTATATAGGACTTTAAGGAAGGTAATATAGCCTACCTAAATACACAAAACCTAAAGACTTAACAGCCCTTAAAGAAACTTAATTGGAAGTTTATAGGCCTATACCAAATTAAGAAGAAACTGAGCCTATACACCTATAAGCTTAAACTATTAACTAAAATGAAAATATACCCGATGTTTTACGTAAGCTTATTGCAACCTTTAAAAGATAATCCTATAACTTGTAAAGTGCCGCCGCTACCTCCTATAATTATTAACAATGGTAATAGTTTTTACTTTATTAACTTAATTAACAATATATAATAGAAACCACGATCTAAATAATTTAAACTTCTTATTAAGTGGGAAGAATATAAAATATAAACCTAGGAAACCTATAATTAGATTAAGGCCAACGCGCCTGCCTTAGTAAAAGAGTTCTATAAGGACTATCCTTCGCGGCCTACTCTAGCTGGATGGACATGATATAAAGGCAAATAACTGCCACCTAATATAAAGATATAAAACATAATAGCAGGAAACTTAAAATTAAAAAGAACTTAAAATATGTTACGACGCTTATAACGCGATAAGTTATAAATTCTTAACTAAATTAAATTGTTTTGGACCTTTAGCTAAAAAGGGGGGGTACTATAACGGGACTAGCCCAGTTATAGTAGGAATGTCTTGGTAAAACACTTAACAGATAACCATATAAAACTATTTATAAACTGTTTGTAACTGTCTATAACTGTCTATAACTATCCGTAATTATCTGCTATAATCTACTATTTTCCACCAAGTTCCGCCAACTTAATTAAATTCCACTAAATTCCACTAATGTAATGGAATTTGGTTAAAACTTGTTAAAATCCGCGTGGGCTTATGCCCACGCGTCTACTGCCAAGACCCTGAATATTTAGTTATAAGTTTCCTATATTCCTTTCTCTTCTTCACGCAATGTCTTGTTCCTAGCAAGAGCTATATACCCTCAGATTTAGATAGAATTTATATTATTCCTTCAAATCTTTCCCAAAGCCTCTTCGCGCCCTTACACTTAGGTAGGTACTAGGTAGCCCCTAGAAAGCCCTTAGCCCTAGCCAAGTTATAAAAAAACTTATCTAGCTTAGATTAAACCCTACTAGATCTAAATTTGCCCTTAAAGGGTTCTAATATATTTATTAGTGGCTTTCTCCCGCATAGCTTCTAAGAGCATTATAACAGCTTCCTAATATCTATTTTAAAGGATATTAGTATAGGGCTCTTAACTTTCTAAACTTAGGCTTAAGGAAGCTCTGGCTATAGAGGTAGTATTAGGATTAGTAGCTAGTGCGGATTTCCCAATAAGCCTTAGGTCTTAAGTTAGTGTTTAGGTTAAATTACCTAAAGGGGTTGGCCCGCTTGGCTCATAAGCAGTCTATATACTGCTACTATGCTAATTATAGGCTAGTAGTCTTCCGGGAGGGGTTTAGTTAGGTCCCTAGTTAAATACGTTAGTATATTTCTCTAGCATTTCTAGCTTAGGGGAAAATCTTAGAGTTGCCTTTAGCGCTCAGTTTTCTAATTGGCCTAGGTAGGGCTAAAGGAGTTCTAGTTACTTTCTGGTAGTATTGTATCCATTATAAAGGGTATTTATATTTTCCTTAGTAGTAACTATAGGTGTATAAGAGTCTTTAAAATCCTAGTGCATTTGGGTATTAGAGCTTATTTAGCCGTCTTACCCAGAGGTTTATATTATCGCAATCTCTTACTATTAGAGGGACCTTCCTGCCTTAATGCGACGGCTTTCCATAAGGTGTCTGTAAAGCTTCCATTTAGGTTGTCGCGAAATTTTAAGGGAGGATAGTGGATATAAACAAAAGATATAAACAAACAATCTAGTCTTTAAAGCCAGCTACCCTTCTAAAATAGATTAGGAAGGATTTAAATATAAGGGGACTTTATAGGTAGGGGGCTACAAGGACACAATTATAGAATAGGATAAATTAATAAGAGAGACAAATCCTTAAGGAGGTAAGGCCTCTAAGATTGTGGAGACTATATACTATAGGTATATGCCTTTAACACGTTACTAGTAACCATTTAAGGGGCGTCTAGGGGTTGTCATAAGGGCAACCCAAGGTGTCCGCAATAATATCCCTTACATTAAATTTCACCAAGTACATTAAGGGAGTTATATTGTGTATTAGCGCTAGAAGAGCCTAGACACTTATACTCTTCCACTTTTTATCCTAAGGCGCGACTTAGCCTTAGAATAATTTGTTTTTCAAGTTAACCAAAGGAGAGGTACTTTGTGACGTCTAAGTACGATTTATAAAATAGGTGCAATTTAAGAAGCGGGAGGAACTACGGCAGACCTTTTTAAAAGGGTAAGTTTGGCAATGTTTTTAAATATATCCTTTTTACCGTATTTAAAGCATTCTCTATTTATAGCTTGAGTTTTTTATTTGTTAGTTCCTAAGGGTGTATAGGATTAAGCGGTATTAAGGTCTATAGGGTTATATATAGGGCTTTTAGGTTTTAGTAACGGATCGCGCTTTAGGGTATATACTAGTTTTATTGAGTTTTAAATATAAGGTATAGTTGGCTTTAAAGAATAAGTTTATTTATTATATTAAAGGTCCTTATTAATTTATTAATACATTATAGCAAATTTGGATAGGTCTTTTGGCAGTTCTCTACCTACTAACTGGGCTCTAATTTTATTTAAAATGGCTTATTAAAGAGCAGCAACTCTAGCGGCTTTATTCTAATCTAGCTCGCTAATAAGACCTAAAAATTCCAAAAAGAAGCTAGTAAAGTCTCGGTTCCATTATTATAGATTTTTAAGTTTGGTAATAGCTATATATTTATAGCTGGCGTTATTATACATTTATTTTAGCAGAGAGATAAAGATTTTAAAATTAATAAAAATGCTATTGCGGAAGAATGGGTCTATGGTTTATATAGCGTCCTTACTTAAATAAGACATTCTATAGCTAATTTTACTAGCTTTAGTATAGTATTAATTATAGTTTATTAAGAGTTTAAGACAAAGCTTAGTTATAAAGGGATATAGGTTATTTTAGTTTTTATTAAATATTAAATGATTAAAAAGCTTTTTAGATTTTATAATAGGTACCAGGTTTGTTATATATATAGGTTAAGCTACTATTACTAGTTTAGTGTTTATATTTAACGGGCCAGGTTTAAATACGGATATTTTAATCTTATTTATAGGTATTATTGTTAGGGTTTCTAATATAGGTGCCTTAACGTTGCGAAGTTCTTCGCGGAGTGCTTCTATTAATTGCTAATACTGGGCTTCCAGTATAGCCTACTGCTAAGCTAAGGCATCTATAAAGAACTGTAGTATTATGGTTAACTGTTCCCTAACTAGGGATATAATACTTATGGTTATTAAAAAGGATTTGGGTTTGTTTGCTATTTAAATAATAGTTATTTTAATATAACGTAATATAAGGGCACGAAGAGGCTTTAGGGAAGATTTAAAGGAATAATATAAATTTTATTTAAATCTAAGGGTATATAGCTCTTGTAAAGTACAAGATATTGCGTAAAGAGGAGAAAGGAATATAGGAAGCTTATAACTAAATATTTAAAGGTCTTAGCAATAGACGTATAGGCATAAGCGCACGCGGGTTTTAATAGGTTTCGACCAAATTCTATTATATTAGTGGAATTTAGTGGAATTCGATTAAGTCGGCGGAATTTGGCAGAATTTAATTAAAGCGTTGGAATTTATCTATTAAGTGTTTCACCAAGACATTCCTACTATAACTGGGCTAGTCCCATTACACTTACTATAGTATACTTAAAAGCTATTTAAGCTATATTTACGCGGTTGCCTTTTTGCTAGATAGCTAGCTAGTAGTATTAGTGTTAGATAATAAGACCGTCTAGCTATAGGAGGTAGTGATAGAGTCTTACTATAGTATACTTAAAGACTATTTAAACTATGTCCGCGCGGTCGCCTTTTCGCTAAACGGCTAGCTGGTAGCATTAGTATTATAAAACAATACTATTTAGCTATAGGAGGCGGTAATAGGGTCTTGCCATAGTACACTTAAAGGCCATTTAAGCTCTATTAGCGCGGTTACCTTCTTATTAGATAGCTGGTATAAGGTAATAGGCTCTATACCACCTAGCCACGGCACAAATCCCAAAAGGTAAGCAAGTGACTAGCAAGATACCAGGCACAGCTATATAGAACAATATATATAGGCGAGGTAACTTTTGTTACCTAACAGCTAGCTAGTAGCGTTAGCGTTAGAGAATAATACCGTTCGGCTATAGGAGGTATTAGCGTTAGGGAACAACACTATCTAGCTATAGGAGGTGGCGATGGGGTCTTACTATAGTATACTTAAAGGCTATTTAAGCTCCAGTTACGCGGTCGCCTTCTTACTAAATAGCTAGCTAGTAGTATTAACGTTAAATAATAACACCGTCTAGCTATAAGAGGCAGTAATAGGGTTTTACCGCAGTACGCTTAAAGACTATTTAAGCTATATCTATATAGTCGCCTTCTTGCCAGACAGCTAGCTAGTAGCGTTAGTATTAAATAATAAAACCATTTAGCTATAAGAGGCATTAGTATTAAGGAACAACACTATCTAGCTATAGGAGGCGACAATAGGGTCTTACTGTAATATACTTAATAGCCATTTAAGCTTCGTCTATATAGTCGCCTTTTTACTAGATAGTTAGCTAGTAGCGTTAGCGTTAGATAATAAGCTTATCCGGCTATAAAAGGCAGTAATAGGATCTTATTACAGCACGCTTAAAGGCCATTTAAGCTATGTTTACGCGGTCGCCTTCTCGCTAGGCAGCTAGCTAGTAGCGTTAGTATTAAGGAATAGAACTATCTAGCTATAGGATACGGTAATAGGGTCTTGCCATAGCACGCTTAAATACTATTTAAGCTATATTTATGCGGTTCCCTTCTTGCCAGATAGCTAGTATTTAGAGATAAATATAAAACAAATTTCTTTTTCTATCTCTTTTTCTAATACTTCTTTCCATTAGGGGAAAGAATACCCTACTATCTCTATTATAAAATATTAGGTATTTCTTAAAGGACAATATCTACTTTAGCTCCCTCCTAAATATTAACTAACCTATATAGCTGTTTATAGAGATATAATATATCTTAGGTGTTTATCTAGCTATATTACCTTTTTAAAAGTTTATTTAGAAAACCTACTGTTAGGAATAAGGCATATTGCCGTCACGTATTAATATGGCCCTAGCGTAGTAAGGAACCTTAAGTTCCTCACCCCTTTTTTTATTCCTATCAAGAATCAATCAACCATTATTATACTATCTACAAACCATAGCTATGTGATATTACCTTATGTTACCAATACTGATTAGTGGTTAACTTCACTGTTATACCACAGAGCAGCTAGGTATTCCACCAAGAAAAGACAAGCCACTATACTAGTGCTACTCGTGCTAGAGGAAGCTGTCTTTTAAGGTTAGAACTGGTCCTAAACCTTAAATAGAACTCTTCCACAAATCTAAGGATCTAAAAGGCCAGAACTGGTCCTAAGCCTTTCTAAGATTACG
>Ga0307507_10002543_pt1 | contig 37944 bp, 14 predicted proteins | sample 7_EM_MG_FD_207223 | JGI IMG/M metagenome (GOLD analysis project Ga0307507, IMG submission 207223) | Populus trichocarpa ectomycorrhiza microbial communities from riparian zone in the Pacific Northwest, United States - 7_EM | ecosystem: Host-associated > Plants > Roots > Unclassified | place...
CTCGGGGAGATTTAGGGTGCGTTCGGTTACAGCTCCAGAACCGAGTTGATCTGGAGCCTCAATCTGATCTGGAGGTGACTGTTCGGTCAATCTGGCGACTTTCTGATCTGGAGCTCCTCCAGATCGGCAACCGCGTCAAATTCGCACGCTTTACCGTATATAGTAGTTGAATCTGAGGTCTTGGCGTCAGATCAATCTAGAGCTTTTTTTTCCAGATCAATCGTCAAGTCGAATCTGGAGCTCTGCTCGTGCACCCGTCCAATTGCCTACCATGCCCCCACCACCACCACCCTCACCGACGACGGTATTACTGCTGCAGCTGCAGGCCCTATACGATGTCCTCTTCTTAATTAATTCTTACTATCGCCGTTCAGATCCGACCAGGCAGAAGACGTCGCTAATCCTAAGCCCCATCTGAGGCCTTTTTATTAGTAGAACGATCAACCGAACAGTCGGCTTTATTTCAGATTGAGTACGACCACCAGATTAAGCGCCACTAATTATCTCCTAATTGACGCTGGTGAAAGCACGGATCAACGTCAGATTGAAAAAGCTCCAGATTGCAACCGAACACGCCCTTAGTTGGTGATAAGTTAAGGAGCAGTGCGCGTAGTGCACGTACTAACGTTCCCGGGGTCTGATTTATGAGTCAAAAAGTGGGATTTCGGGTAACAACCCGTTTGTCGCATGTGCAAACTTTATCCGCTCGGACCTTGGAATTCCACTTGTAGAGTTGGAAAGTCAAGCTGAACTAGCCATCGGCTTTGCCCTCTTTGCAATCATAAGCAGTTTCACATCCACAGGGTTTGACTTCCACCCAGCTTTTCCAATCGAAAATGGTGAAGAGGACACAAGGTAAAGCAGCGTAGTGACGGGCTATATTAAGTCCTAACTTTACTGCATCAGGGGACGCTCTAAACCTTTCCCGGAGCTCGCTCGAATTTCTACAAATTGAAACTCATTTTCCTTCCGCATAATGACTGGTGGGAAATCTCAAGCATATGCGGTTTCTTCAGCGCGCAGCAATCAGCCACAGAATAAACTTCTCGTATCCTGCAATGGGCCTCACTAGCCGTAGCGTCTTGAAACCCCGCTCTCTCCAAGACTTAACGCCTGAAGATTGCACGGATATTGAACGCCTGTCTCGTATTCATGCGCGGGATCGCGAAATCATGCGGTCTCGCGCTCTTTTCGCGTTGAGTCATCGAGCGAGGCGCGGTCTGTGTCATTAGCCAACATCTTGTGGAGAAAACAATTGGTGATGAGGAGAGATGGTAGTCGATTAAAGTTTAATTGACTCTATGGGCGTTTCCTTGGGATTACTGATCTCTAGATCAAAAAGGAGAAATGGCGAGTATAAAAGGTAGTGGCGGCACGGCTGAACTAGAGAATCAAAGGAAGCTGTCTAAATCCTCAACTTTTAGAATTTTAAGGTTAGTCTCTTCCCCCTTTGGCTTCACCAGGACCATTATACAGCTGGGAGACTATTGAAGTGCTTCTATACTATCGTCAACTATGCGAGTTCTTTCTTGATATCAAGGCTAAATAATTCAAAGATCTTTCCATATTGTGATCCAGCAATCAAGCGCATCAAATAATGTCGACCGAAACAGCTCCAAAAATGTCACCCGAGGGCTCCCCCTGTTGGATAGAGATTATGTCTCACGATGTTGAAGTTTGCAAGGTACTAAGCAACCTATCTCTTAATACAAGCCGTTAAGGTCTAACATGTTAACATCTCCATCCGGTCATGATAGAAGTTTTACTCTGCTCTATTCCCTTCATGGGACTTCAAACCAGCTACTGATGAGTACAAGGCGGACGCCATAGCAATGTACAGCTTCACGCAACCCTCCGGTATGCCTCAAAATCCAACACCATCATACAGTACTTCTAATCATGTCATGCGATCCAGGTCTTGGTGGCGGCATCATGAAACTCCCGTCGGACTGCCACCGTGAGGACCAGAAGATGGGAGTAGGCATGACCGTTTATTACTTCTCCGAGTCCATTGAAAAGGTGCCGTCCTCCCTTCATTACCAAAACGCTCTAATCTTCTGTGATATGATGAGGTGCTAGTCGCTCGAAAGGATTCGCTAACTTCGAAGCATTAGACCAAGGCAAGAGTCCATGAGCTCGGAGGCTCAACATGCATGGAGAAGACACCGCAGGGAGACAACGGGTGGTATGCCAACTTCAAGGATCCTGAGGGCAATAGGTTTGGTGTGTATGAGGTCAACCCCGCTCGCTGCAAGTGAGCTTAGTGCTTTGATCAACAACAGATTATTGTGGTTAGTGGGAGTATCCTCAGTATGCCATCCTCGATTTTAGTGATCAATAAAATGAGTGTCTTTGTCTTGCTCATAACTCTTACACCTGAGGTTGACATTAAATGCTATGGTCCGTCGTGAAGTTAGCCACATCTATAGCGTTGCCAGTATCGTAAAACTACCAAGCACGAAGTGCTTCAGGCAAAGATTATAAATTATCCAAGTAAGCCTGACGGTCTGACCAAATATGTGTATATATGAAGAGAAACATCGTGCCGTAAAGCCTAGCTCAGGTATATCGATCCTATCGAAACAGATCCTAAAGCGCGGTATTGTTGGTTTCCGCGAGGGAAAAAAAAAGGTATGCCAAGCAAAACCAGGAAAGTCGTATGGATAACACATGATAGAAAGGAAAATAGAAGTAAAGTCGATGGGTATATCATCAAATGCTTCTCCTCAACTAGAAGAGTAAATACCTTCCCCTAAGTGACGGGATTTCTTCTAACGGTGTATAGATAATGAGACATGCTCAGTCATTCAGGCCAAAAACTTTTCTCAACATCGGAAACTTCTTTTTCTTCCCAGTCCTCCCAAAGACCACCTCCTTTCCTGTCTTCGGGTCAACGCCGATATTTGGTGGTGCCGTTGCTGAAGAGTGACGCTTGCTTAGCGTTGGCCGCAATGCCCTCTGAGTTGCCATCGCACCGTCCAAACTCTGCGGTCTGATATCTTCAGCGGTATTAGGATGTTGAGGAAGTGGCCAGGAGTCGGATGTGGAGCGGCCCCGTTGAGGAGCTGATTTACGTTGTAGTCGCGGGTTGCGTGGGTGTGGTGAACTGGTTGACGAGGTAGGTGAGGCGGCGTCGAGAGTCTTGTCCTCGCCAATAGGGGTGAGAGGCCGTCCTTGCTGAGGAACAGCCATGGGCTCCGTTGTGGGATCTTCAGTCGATTGTATAGTTGGCGATTTCTTCTTTCCTAAATTGAAGAATCCTCGTTTCGACTTCTTCGTGGGCTGAGGTTTTGGCTCACCGTCGGCATATTTGCTCTTGTGAAGAGATCCAGGAGTAAAAGTACCTGGGGCTTTGCCATTGGTCAATGCTGGTGCAGCACTTTTCTCAATTTCCTTTGTCGAAGGCCCAGGAGCTGTAAGTTCGTCGTTGCTGTCCTCGTCTGAAAGATCGGTCGACTCGCGGTCCTCATCCCCTGGCTTTCGGGGAATGCCTCGTACAGGGGTCAAGCCAGCTGGTAATTCAAAGTCCTCATCATCAGAGTCCGCAAATCGGCTTTGAAACCTCGTGGGAAACTCGTCTTCTTCGTCGCTAGAATCGGCGAAACGGCTCTTGAATCGTGGAGCAGTCCTCAATGGAGCAACGGTTTTTGATTTTGTGGATTTTCCAAAACCTGGAATTTTCGACGTAGACCTGGTTCGCAGCGGGGCTTGAGATCGAAGAGTAGGTATACCTGCACCAATGGATACATTCCGTCCTGACTTCCCCATCATTCCACCTGATGGCGATAGAGATCTGACGCTGAACCGAGAAGATCTGAGGCTACCTTGAGCTGAATTTGGTGAGGTAGGACGCATTGAAGTTCTGAGAGTAGGTGGAGGTGGAGATGCAATTGCCACTGATTTTTGTCTCGTTGTTGGCGCTAGTGCTGATGGTTCTGGACCCCCTCTCATGGATCTTCGCATGGTGTATCTGCTGCCGTCGGCTATTGCTGATTTCCGTCGCTGTCTCCTGAAACTGCTAACTGAGGCATCCGAATCACTATCATTGGAAAAACTACAGCTTAAAGGCGGAAGCTGCGTTGGTTTACTCCGAGTGACAGGAGGCCCAGATGCGGTTTGAGGGCGTGCTTTGAGTGAGCTTGAGGAAGCTGGAGGAACGTTTCCTTTTTGTAGGGCTCCTCTTAGTTCACGACTGCCCACTGGGGGGACACTATATTTCGATGCGCTTAATCCTAATTCTTTTCTACTAGTCCGGGCAGCATCACTATCCCTCATACTCTCCCTCAAGTGAATTTCTGATGATGGTGACACTGGGACAGTCCGAGAGCCATTACTACTTCTCACAGTTTTCATTTGAGTCTCTGGAGCTGTAGGTTCTGGCGTTGGACGCATACTCTTTTTCATCGCTGAGCTTCGGGATTGAGTAGTGCGGTGCTGCATAGCAGGTTCGATAGACTCTGCAAACCTTGGAACGGAAGTGCCTTGGGTTTGGCCAGCTACTGAGGATCTCTTCTTCTTAGGCTTTGCAGCTCGTAATGTGGGAACTGCAGCCTTCGTAGATGCGACTTCTGCAGGCTCGTCTTTCGCCTCACGTTCTATTTCCTGTTTCCGCGTCTCGCTTAAACCGCTCCAGTATCGTTTCGTAGCATTCCAGCCCCCATCTGAGTTTGATGGAGATAATTTTCTAGATTGCCCAGGATGCACATTGGGAAAATTACCTTGCTTTGGAGGAAGAGTAGACGATGGACTGTCAGGCGGGGTAGAGATAGCAGGACCAAGCGCAGGAGGGACGATAGGACTTTCTACTACAGCATCAATTGAAGCGTACGCACCCTCTTCCATATCAGAGAGATCCTCTGCAGCATCACTGTATATACTGCTACTATCATCAGATTCACCTGAATCCTCATGAACTACAGATAAGTGATCTCCGTAATTAAGAGGCGGTTGTTGGGGGGCATTTGAGGCAGGCGTATCCCGTGTTGATGGCTCGGATATCACCGCTGTGGTGTGTTTGGAATCCGTAGAGTTGCGTGCATCATTATTCCCAGGTAGATCCTCTCGCGTTACTTCAGTCTGTGACTTCGGTTCCTCGTACTGTTCCGGAAATCCTCCCGGCATGACAAACATGCGTTCGGACTCTTCTCTAGCTGCCGGCGTTGCAGGAAGAACTGCTATCGAAGGAACAACAATATCAGGCTGCTTGGGTGCCTCGGCGTTTCCGTCTACCGTCTCGGGTTCCACAGCCTGGTCTACTAATTTTACATTGGCTTGATTCTCGGACCTCTCGTTAACAGCAATTGGCTTCTTATCTTGCGTAGTGGTGCTTCGGTCAGAATCAGACACGTAGCCTGACCCTTCGACTGAAGTTACCTCGGGTGGTAGAGGGTCTACATTAGGTTTACTGAGACTGTTCTCTTGTTCGTTTATAGCCGCGCGTGGGTTCTGTTTAGATGTAAAGTCTTGGGTAACGATGCTGGCGAGTGCATGATCACTCGATGTTTCGAGAGGTTCTGACATTGTACTAACGGATGCTGACATAGACGACGATACCGTTTCAGTAACTTTTTCGGCCACATCGTCACCATCGCGTCTAGGCCGTCCTCTGATACTTCCAAAAGATGGTAAAGCCGGGCGTGGTGTCATAACTTCGTCCACGTCGCCCTCGACAGAGCTAGATGTCCGGCTATTCCATTTGGACAATTCGATACCCTTAGGAGACGAAGCTTCTGGAGACTCTAGGGGGGCAGAAGGGCCAGCAATCACCGCATCTTCGTCAAAACTCACTCTGACATTCTTTTTCTTCCTGGGTGGCGGTTTCGAGCCATCTTCAGACATGGTGTCCGACGCTTCGCTTGGAGCTCCTCGGCCTCCACCTGGAATGAAGTTCGCTATAGGAGAACTAGTCCTTATTGATGAGGATGGCGAGTGTTTCATAGCAGACTTGGCCGGTGATACTGATCGCGGAGGTGGCTGATGTCTAACCCCATTTGGTAACTCAACAGCTACCGCTGCAAAGCGTGCTGATCGCCCAGGGCTGAGAGATTGGGGCCTCTCGCCACGCCCACTACTTCGGCCTTTGACGTTCTGAGTGCCGTTTGTTGGCAGTTGAGTCGTTGTTTGGCTTACCAGCCGCGTGTGGTGAGTTTCTGGCGCAGGTAGCGGTGGTGTAGCTATTGATACAGAAGAAGCAACAGTAGCGCCACTTGGCCGATCAACTTGGCTAGAATCTAGCTCATGGCTAGTACTTGCGCCAGGGGTTGATATCTCTTTATCCTCTTCACCATGATCCTCAGAGCTTTGTCTCGCCAATAACGCCCCAGCTTGAGTCTGAAAGTTATTTGGAGGGCTTCGAGGTCGCTCTGTTGCTGGAGGCTGGCTTTGAATATGTTGTCGAGGCCTCTGGGGTAGTTCAATTACCGAATGGGCCGCCTCTTGAAACCCTTGTGGTTCTTCCTTCTTCCTAAATGTTCGGGTTGAGGGGTCATAGACGGAAGATGGCGAGTTTGGGTCAACTGGTTGTGTAGAGCTCGACAGTGGAGGCCCAGCACTGACAGCAGCCCCTGTTGGCCTCTGACCCATGCTTCCACTAGCCAAACGCGAGCCTTCCACACCCTGCGCCATTTTAGTTTTCCTTTTTACCGGCTTATCTGCAGCATCCTGAATCGATTGCTGTACGTTCGATAACTCATTCACAGGTAGTCCATCGGACGTCTTCGGTCGTATTGCGGGCTGTCCCTTGAAAGGTTGGTCTCCAACAACTGGCGCGGTAAACCATCCACTATGACTTGCTCGCGGCAGACTGACGGGAGAGCTGGCTTGTGGAGAAATCGGCCGTGAGAAGTTAATCGATCGCGTGCTATTTTCCTGGTCAACCTCCGGAACCTGATAAAGGCTCGTTATTCGTGCTGCGTGAGCACGATCTGCAGGTCCTACTGCTGTCCTATCCGCGCTAATGTCTCTTCCACCGCCTCTCCTCGACCCAGGCGATGCACCTCGGAAAGGTGGTTCTAAGCTTGAGGCTCGCCTATGGACGCCGGGATTCGTGACGTCTTTCGGTATCGCAGGTACTGGAGGTGCGTTAGGATCTGCTTCGACGACAGGACTACTCCGATTAGGTGAAGATGTGCGAAAAGTCCGTTCACTCATCGAACCAGAGCTGGATTGCCTACGCAAACCGGGTCCCTGCTGACTGTCTCCGCTGCTTATCGACGATGTTGAACCCCTCCGCACCATTCGCTTTGTCTGAATATTGCCAACCGGAGTTGGAGATGTCGCATGGGTGCGAAGCGCGGCGGCCGCCGCCGCTGATGAAAGGGAGGCATTGGAGTTGCGGTTTTTGATGAAAGCTTGACTCGCAGCTAGCGCCGCTGCAGGCGAAGGAGTGTTGTTGGCAGGCTGCGTTTAGAGGTGTTAGCAAGCTGAAGATGTATTCGCGCGCGTTGGCTACCAGAAGGCTGCGCTGATCCGGTGATAGAAGAGGTTGCCTACCAGGTTCGACGACACCCTCCGTCGATGGAACATGATGGCTTAAGGGATTGTAGTAAAGCCCACTGAGCATAGTCGTTGGTGCAAACAGTATCAGAGAGTTGCGCGCTGGTGGCCGGCTTGTTCGGTGGCTGATGTCATTGATGGGGAACGGATGTGCTGGAGCACGCCAGCAAAGAAGGGAAGCGAGAAGGAGTGACAGGCCGTCGCGCGACAGCAACAAAAAGCACAATACAAGCTGCGAAGTCAAGGGAGAGAATATAACAGCAGGCGACAGCACGAGTTGCTTAGCAACAAGGAGGAGAGGAAAACAGGTGACGATGATCCTGAAGGAGTAGAAAAAATGCGCCTCGAGATCGACGCCAGGAATTTGGGGAAGGTGCTTGGCCACCGCCGCATCGTCATTTACGATTGCGATCGAGCTCCACCACCACGCGGCACAAGCATCAGCCACAGCATATTGCTTGCGCTCCAGCTTGACGCCAAGTATCTCCACACTCATGAAGAGTCGGTCGATTTTTGCAGAGCTCCCACCTCTATTGCTCCTCCCCCATCACCTCATATTATCCGCCTCAATTGCAGGGCAACCCATGCCTTTGTCAGACGCTAGCGTCTCGCACAGCCAACATGAAATCCTACTCGTCATGGGGGAAACGGTGCGATTCGCATCCTCCCCGTCACATTTCGTGCTCCATGCAATGCAAGTCACAGCACCGTTCAACTCTCGACAGACATCCGGCAGGGCCGCCAATCAGCGAGCAGTACGTCGCTGTCCATATCCGACTCCTCGGTCTCCACCGCGCCGCAGTTACTCCAACTTCATCGGTCGAGATGCGCAACTTTGCCAACGATACCCAATCCCTTAGCCAAGAGATCACGAAGCCAGCCTTGGGACCACACGCCTTAGGACAGTTTAGTCACTATCTGCATTCGCAAGCATAGCAATGTTATCCTCTAAATCTCACTTCCCTCCACTCCCACTCCCTGAATGTATCTCAGAGAACTCGATTTACTGTGCCGCTAATGGTCTCACATTCCACATCCTCGAAGCAGGGTACACTGCTGGCCGGGAAAAACCCTTCTTACTTCTCCTTCACGGCTTCCCCGAGCTGGCCTTCTCATGGCGAAAAGTCATGCCTTCGCTGGCCCAGGCTGGCTACTATGTGGTAGCCGTTGACCAACGAGGCTACGGTAGGACCACAGGCTGGGACAATTCCGTCTTTTCGAAAACGAACCTACCTCAGTTTACTTTGACCAATTTAGTCCGGGACATGGTCGTCTTGGTCAACGCCCTGGGCTACGGGAAAGTCCACTGTGTTATTGGCCACGATATTGGAGCTGTTTCATCCTCTATGTGCGCACTGATGAGACCGGACATGTTCGAGAGCGTGGTAATGATGAGCCACCCATTCAAAGAACATGCGGCGCTTCCCTTCAACACCGCGCACGAGGGATTATCCGCATCGCAACCAGTCCAGGACATCCAGAAAGAATTGAGGGATCTTCCAGAGCCAAGAAAGCATTACATGTGGTACAACTCGACTGCTACAGCTGCTCTTCATTGGTCAGTGCCTCCACAAGGACTTCACGCGTTTCTGCGAGGCTATATCCATCTCAAGAGCGCAGACTGGAAAGGGAATAATCCACATCCTCTGAAAGCGTGGGAAGCCAACGAACTAGCGGTCATGCCCCATTATTACATCATGCCGCTTCACCGTTCCATGCCCGAAGTTGTCGCTGCGCTGATGGAAGATGAGGATCCCGATAAAACGACAGTCTGGATGCCAGAAGGGGACCTTGATGTTTACGTCCAGGAATGGAATCGTACCGGATTCCAAGGTGCATTGAACTGGTACAGAAGTCAGACCGATCCGGCTCAGATGAAGGACCTATATTTGTTTGCTGGGAAGAAAATCGAGGTTCCCGCAATATTCATTTCTGGCGAGAAAGATTGGGGCAATTATCAACAGCCAGGTGCTTTGGAAAGTTATCCTCAGTCATGCCTCAAATTTCGCGGCGTCAAGTTTATCGAAGGAGCTGGTCATTGGCCGCAGCAAGAGCAGCCTGAGAAGGTGGTAGAGGAGATCTTGTCTTTCTTGAAGGCCCTTTAACCGCTTTTCAAGTATATCGTATCCATAAAAGGAAAGAAAGAAAGAAAGCTCGCGGGTAACAGAGCATAGCGCTGGTTTTGATTACCTATTAGGTACAGTCTTTGCAATTAACTGGGTGGTAGCCCTACATTTTCTTCACTATCTCTCATAATTGGCGACAAATGTGCAGACGTCTTAGAAGTTCTTCATCCTACCTAATTTCAGTCTTTGAAAATTTATCATTGAATTACTTAACAGGACAGCAGATCACAGCTTCTCTAGTTATATCCATTTACATCGCCAAGGCGCAATCGGTTTCGTCACTGCCACAGCATAAGCGCCATCGACAAACTTCTGGAGTCCTTCTGTTTACGATATCCAAGAGGAACTGCATCATTTTCAATTTGACAAGGACCTTTGATGAATTATATTTCAGTCGCGTCTGAGCTGCAGTAGAGTGTTGGAGACACTCTCGGGGTACAATTCGATGTGTCACTTCCTCGACCATCTCCCGAACGGTCAACTAGGCTTTTTGGCGATAGCATTGGGACGTCCGTATTTCCCGGAAGTTAACGTGAGTAGTGCAGCGTTTACTACTCTATAGGAAGGGCCTGTCTATTCCGTGTTGTTTGATGCATCTCCGAATGCCAGCTTTCTTAGTCCCACCTTCATGTCATGCCAATGAAAGCGGTGGCCCTTTTAGGAGGCTGGAATCAAATACGAAAGTAGAATTCAATGAAACTATGACGATATTAATCGTCAGATGCATGGTTACCATGACCCTTCCTAAGGCTCCCGCGGTTCGTTTAGCTCGACTACCTTGGTTGGATCGTTAGATATGCGACAGCCAACCGTCAGGATCTACTTCCAAGGTTACAGTAGGTCTGCACACGTCATCGATTCTCTATAGTTCAAAACGCTTCTGGAAGGTCATCTTGCACAACCCCGGTTCACCTGTCATATGGGCTTCCGTCTTGGCACAGAATTTCAAAACAGGACCGAAGCGTAACTTTATTTTGTAGTAGCTACACGAAAGTTACTTTTGATCAACCTCTGCAGGCTTCTAGAGCTAGGTATACTGCGGCAAACTAAGATGACCGCGCCTTCGGTTGAATGCAATTTGGACTGTGCGTAGTGCGGTTTCGGTTAGGTGCTAAATCGTACCAGCCTTTTTGAACATCAGAGGAACCGCCGGAGGCCACAACGAGGCTAAAACATAAAACGGTTCGCGATCACAATTCTGTAGATAAAAGATAGATCCTAGTAGTGGTAACCTGCATATTCCGAAAAAGGGAGAGGTCAGGGTAAACGAATTCCAGAACCAGAACTAGAGTGTAGACATCGGACCTTGCTCTCAAGTGGCTCCGGTCCCTACATCATCTGAGCCTGATTCCACAGCTCCGCCACTAGGTTATTACATTTCGAACTCAATAGCATTCATAAACCATTATGGCTCTCCAAGATGTAAGAAAGGACCTTAAACGAAACGAGTTGTGTGGGTAGGAAGCCTAGGGAACTCAGAACGAGAATTCCAAAATTAACACGCGACCAGACACATGTCCTAGAGCAACAACTCTCCCATAAACAGCTGCGTGACGAGGCCGATAATCAGGAGGAAGCCAAAGGAGTTTCTCCATGTCTCGAGCCACCCAACGCTCTTTCACATATATATCAGATATTAGCTCTGACTGTTGAGGAAGGATACCAAAGTGCGTAGTTCGAAACCTTAGCAATCCTTTATCCGTCTCTAGGTATGGTCCAAATTTAGAGAAAGATAGTCTCCTAATTCCCGCATCAACTTCGAGCGTCTGCTGAAGGGCTCCCGTGACCGCATCCCAGAGCTTAATTGTGCCATCGTCAGAGCTGGACGCCACCAGATTGCTGTCCGGAGAGAACGCCACAGCCCAGATGAGGTCGGAGTGGCCCTCGAGCGTCTGCTGAAGGGCTCCCGTGGCTGCATCCCAGAGCCTGATTGTGCCATCGTCAGAGCCGGACGTCACCAGCTTGCCGTCTGGATAGAATGCCGCCGTTTCCGTTTCCGATTCCCAGTGCCTGATTGTGCGATTGATAGAGCCGGACGCCACCAGCTTGCCGTCCGGAGAGAACGCCACTGCCCAGACGGGGCCCAAGTGGCCCTCGAGCGTCTGCTGAAGGGCTCCCGTGACCGCATCCCAGAGCTTGATTGTGCGATCGTTAGAGCCGGACACCACCAGCTTGCCGTCCGGAGAGAACGCCACCGCCCAGACGTGGCCCGAGTGGCCCTCGAGCGTCTGCCGAAGGGCTCCCGTAGTCGCATTCCAGAGCTTAATTGTGCCATCGGCAGAGCCGGACACCACCAGCTTGCCGTCCGGAGAGAACGCCACCGCCCAGACGTGGCCCGAGTGGCCCTCGAGCGTCTGCCGAAGGGCTCCCGTAGTCGCATCCCAGAGCTTGATTCTGCCATCGAGAGAGCCGGACGCCACCAGCTTGCCGTCCGGAGAAAACGCTACCATCAAGGGCCGGTCCGAGTGGCCCACGAGCGTCTGCTGGGCTCCCGTGACCGCATCCCAGAGCTTGATTGTGCCATCGAGAGAGCCGGACGCCACCAGCTTGCCGTCTGGAGAGAACGCCACCGCCCAGAGACCGCCCGAGTGGCCCTCGAGCGTCTGCTGAAGGGCTCCCGTGGTCGCATCCCAGAGCTTGATTGTGCGATCGACAGAGCCGGACGCCACCAGCTTGCCGTCCGGAGAGAACGCCACCGCCCAGAGGCCGCCCGAGTGGCCCTCGAGCGTCTGCTGAAGGGCTCCTGTGGCCTTATTCCAGAGCTTGATTGTGCGATCGCCAGAGCCGGACGCTACCAGCTTGCCGTCCGGAGAGAACGCTAGCCCCCCGACGTAGCCCAAGTGGCCCTCGAGCGTCTGCTGAAGGGCTCCCGTAGCCGCATCCCAGAGCTTGATTGTGCGATCATTAGAGCCAGACGCCACCAGATTGCCGTCCGGAGAGAACGCTACCGCGTAGACGGAGCCCGAATGGACTTTCTGCTGAAGGGCTCCCGTGGCCGCATCCCAGAGCTTAATTGTGCCATCGGTAGAGCCGGACGCCACCAGCTTGCCATCCGGAGAAAACGCTACCGCGTAGACATAGTTCGAGTGACCCTCGAGCGTCTGCTGAAGGGCTCCCGTGGCCGCATCCCAGAGCTTGATTGTGCCATCGTCAGAGCCGGACACCACCAGCTTGCCGTCCGGAGAGAACGCTACCCCCCAGACGTAGCTCGAGTGGCCCTCGAGCGTCTGCTGAAGGGCTCCCGTGGCCGCATCCCAGAGCTTGATTGTGCGATCGTTAGAGCCGGACGCCACCAGATTGCCGTCCGGAGAGAACGCCACCCCCCCGACGGGGCCCAAGTGGCCCTCGAGCGTCTGCAATACGGCATTCCAGTTCTTGTCGACTTCTAGCAATCTTCGCGTCCATTGAGGCATGCAGTCTTTAAACTGATTTCTCACTATGCTCATCGTCGGTGCAAATATAAGCGCACTACAATATGTCTGGAGGGGAGCCTGCTCGATCACTGGTCGGTTATATAGGACGAATCGCTTGATATCATGAACGAAATTGGATAGCCGGGGACAGTCACGCATCTAAACCAAAAAATTAGCTAAATGTTCGTGCTATGCTGGGCAGTTGGCCTACGGGAGCAATTGACTCCAAAGAAGTAATGGCATATATCCCTTCAGAAACCCTCCGCATCCAACTCAGTGCCTCGAGCCAATGAAGCAGGTGGATCTGCAGAAACTGGTGAACTTGGCTGTCATCATGGAGCTGCACATCTCCCTTTTGAAGATGCTGGACCCAGTAGAGACATGCATACTGAACTTCAGAAGGAAGGCATTGTTCCACTTGGCTACCCTCGACATTAGTTGCAAGCACACCCGGGGAGCCCAGGCAACAGACATCTTGCTTAAGGGCCGTGGACATAAGCCGTATACAGCTCTCGGCCAACATCCGATGCGCATGCGTCTCGTCTACCCAGAAATTCGGATCTCCGCACCCGTTTTTGTCAAGGAGGAAGTCGCGAAATGATGAATGATGCAGACGGAGAGGGCGGGTAAGGTCTTTTGGAATATCGAAAATAGCATGAAGATCCTTTAGCATCCGGTCTACTCTCTGTCTCGGGATGGCGAGTAGCCTGCTTAAAGAATCAACTGAAACGGGAGAGAATACAGCTACGAGACTTCCAAGAATATCTCTTAATATGTTGTAAAACTTCTCTTTGTCTTGTTGACTGAAACCTGGTTGAACCGAATTCCGTAAAACGGTAAGATAGATCCCGTTGAGGTGTTCTTCTGGGGTAGTAGCAGCAGTAGGGGCGTCGCCCCCAAGAAGTGTGCGCAGTCTTTCGTCAGCGAATAGCCCTTCGCGAATAAACCGGCAGGCAGTTGCAGCCCAGATGAATAGACCACCTGCACTCTGGACCAAAACTTTGATGACTTCTGCGCCCGGCCAGCCGGCATCTTGAGAATCTTCTTCACCGATGAGCCTCAGGTTGTACTCCAGAAAAATTGATATGTCGTGGTCGACAATCGACGGCGATACATTGTGGAGAACGAAGTCGCGGTGGTCGGTCTCAGACATTTGGTAGAAGCCATGTCGGATTGGCACCTCAAGTCTGCTCGTTAAGAAAACTCGTAGTCGGACTGTCTTCAACGATCGAGCTTCAACTAAGAGTTGCAGAATGATCCGGATATTATTGTCGTCATCGCATTCATCAAGCGCGTCGACTACTAGAATATACGAGGAACGGCAGCCGTTGCCGTCCAGCTTCGAGAGCGGACCGCGGACAAGCAGCTGCCACTGGTCGCGGAGAGACCGGCTTGTAATGTCGCTATGCTCCGCAACAGCGTCGGAAATATACCGACGTAGAGTGGGTACACCGCTCGCAAGCTGCACAGCAATGCTTGTAACGAATTTATCGGCATAGCCAACATCTCCACCACCTCGTGCGAAGAAGAAGCTGGCCCCGAGACGTTTTTGGTCAAAGTATCTACTGGCGACCGTTCGAGCGATCGTGGACTTTCCTGTACCAGCTAAGCCGTTCAGCCAAAAGATGCAGCTCTTATCTTGTCCATCAGCCCAGCCCGATATTTCTCGAAGAAGATCGACGCGAGTATTGAGGAGGCAAAACGGCGAGTGCTGCTTCGCATACGAATTGAATGCCGCAACGATTAGCTAGATTGGTCTCGGGTCCTGAGCTGCCGGTTAGCGCACGCCTGGACTGCCGTGTTTGATGTCAACCAAAGTTATGCACTAACCGTTTAAAGCCTTATTGATCTCCTCCCGGAGCCGTTTGAGCGCCTTCTCTCTCCCTTCGCCATAGAGGAGCGGCATTTGGATGTCGAAAATGCCCAGTAGCGAGTACGCCTTATCTTCTCTGCGCGTGGTTTGACGGTTTTCTGCCCATGATAATCGCTCATCGACGCCGAACTGAGGCAGAGGGGTTCCTTGAAGCGCTGAGATATCAACTCCCGTTATCTCGTGAATTTGTCGCTCTAGAGACCTCTTGTCGCCAAGTCGGTTGCCTTCTCGTGAGAAGAATTCGACTAAATCCGGCGCAAGAAGCTCTTGGAGCGTCCAGCCCCGAGTGAACCATTTGCTGTTCCGAAAAGCCGATTCGCATGGCAGCTGGCTAGGCTTATCGTTGGTGTCGAAGATAGGGCTCAAAACATCCGACAGATAAACGTAGCATTTAACCGCATTCTGGTACCATCGGAACATGGAGTTGATAGCCTCCTGAAGCTCGACGCTGTTTGATTTGTCGAGGCAGCAGGTGTCGACCCAAAAGTATTGCAAGCCGTCGCGTTTGGCCTGTTGTCCGCAGAACCGGATCTTGTCATAGCCAGTCTTGCCCTTTCCAGTGCCATCCATCAACTCTTTGAAGGTGACCTCTTCGCCTGCCCTCCAAGTGTGCGAAAGTATTGCATATTGAGGGATTTCATCGTCGTCGACGAAGTCCTTGGTCAGGATGAACTCGCCAGTGCTGTTGCGTTCTAAAAGACGCATTATTCGGACCGCATTTGAGAGAAAGGTACATGTTAAGGCGGACGCGAATACACCACAGCGATCGGACTTATATTGGTGTAAAAGGTGTTGGTAGGGGGTTAGGGCATCCACAGGAGCTTCCTGAGATCACGTGATAGCTTCGCTTGTTGTATATATTCTCATCCTTTGTGACAACTCCACCTTATGGAGTCCTCACACACCATCCCTTTGTGTGGCAGAAGAGACTTTTCGTATTGGGCGCTTTGGGCGCTCCTGCCTGGGTTAGCATGCTGCAGGCACCCTAGCTAGCGTGATTTTATTAGCAAGCCTCACCAAAACGCGTCAATATTGCGATGCTGATGAAATGCTGCAGAAGGCCACCTCCAAAAACACCTATATACATTTTTTTTGAGGAAGTTGGGCAAAAAGCCGTAATATATGACGTCATGACTGTAGGTTTCTGCCCTTCCTCCATTAACCAGCTGCTGACTATATAGGAAAATCCTCCATTAGAGTCCTCCCCCGAATTACTACCACCTATCTACTTTATACGCGTTCTTAACGTTAATAAGGATAAACCGGTAAAGGATCAGCTTAAGGTTATAAGGGAGGACGTGCTATATATATTAAATAAGATGTATTAAGTGCTACAAGTGGTTAAACGGTTTAATTAGCGGTTATTTGATGTAGAGGATTAATTAAAGATAGTAGAGGAGGGCTTAAAGGAGGCTAAGAAGGACGCTGTAGTAAGGCTTAATTAGCTTTAGAGTCTTAATATTAGAGGCATAAGGAAGTAGAGAACCTAAAATAGTCACCTAGTTATTGCCTACTAAGTAAAAGTTATTAAAGCACTAAAGGTACAGAGGAAGTCTATAGGCCTCGCATTTATATACCATTTGCCTAATCTTTACTATAAGCTTCTTTACCTTCTTCCATCTACACATCTAGCACCTTAGTGGGCTCTTATAGCCTTGCTTCCTTATAAAGCTTTTAATAGAACGGTAAGTTCGCGTCTTATACTGTTAAATTATAGGTAGTGGGGTTTTAGCGGTAACGTAGGTGGTTTTTTAATTTATTCTATTTTTATAACTAGGCCTAATACCAAATTAATATTGCCTATATTTTAGTAAGCCTTAATAAAGAAGACGCGCAGTATTATACTTATTTAGGCCTATCTGCTAACTGCCTATAATAATAAGGTTCTATGCTAATTATATACGGAAACGGCAATAGGTTTAGAGGAAGGGCTTCCTTAATATCTAGAAGATCTTCTTGCTAATAATATAGGCGTTAATTATAGCCGTATTAAGCGCCTAGAAGAATAAGGGCAGCTAGGTACGCATAGTAGTAATCTAGGTGGTATAGTAGCTTTAAAGCTAATTGTAAATATTAATGCCGCCTATTTAGTTATTATAGTCAATAGAGAGCCTAGGAAGCGTTAACTTCTTAATTAAATTATTACCCTAAATATTAGCTACCAGCTTTTTAAGGAAGGAATTATATACCCACGGCTAACGCTAATTGACTTCATTAACGTCCTTATTACTATATAAGTAAGATGTCGTTAAAAACCGTACCAAATCCTTATCCTGCTATATAATTAAAAGCACCATATTAACTACGCTAACAACTACTCTAGTAATAAAGTTAAATAGTAGCCTTTTCTTCCTTTTCTTAGCCCTTTTATATACCTCTAAATAGCCCTTTAAGTTTAATTAAGCCGTACTAGCTATAGTAATTCCGAGTTATTAAAGCACCTAGAGCAATGGAATATTTGTAAAGTAGTTATTCAAAAATAGGCAAAATTGGCGAGCCTAAAGGGGGAGCTATTAGGTAAGGTAGAGGACGCACTTAAAGGTCTTTAAGAGGACAATATTTTAATAATTAATTTAAAAAGGAAGCCTAAAAAAGCAGCCAGGTAAGGTAAATATAAAGCTATAGCAATACCCATATTAACAAAGGCTTAATATCTTAAAGCCCTTAGGTACTGGCTTATCAGGCAATTTAATTATAGCTATAAATTGTCTAGTAAATCTTACTATTATCTTATTAAAGCTGACCATAGATCTAGGTATAATATACTTCCTAAATGCCTTGCCTAAAGGAGTCGTTAACGGCTTAATCTTCTCAAATACCTGACGTTTGACGCCCTCTAGTAGAGGTGGTAAGGTATAGAAGAAGCGCTTAAGTTGCTCCCATCTTTTTTGACCCATAAATAAGCTAATTAAATGTTTAGGATATTTAGGATCTACGGCCTAAAGGTCTTGCACCTGGGTGACCTTAAAGACGCCTATATAGATAATAAGACCTTCCTAAATCCAGGGTTGTAAACAATCAGCTACAATTAGCTATAATCGGATTATTGTGATTGCGAGATTCTAATTAACGATCACAATCTAATTAACAATTATAGCACGTGATAGCAGATTCCTTGGCACCCTATATAATTAATCCTATTAAAGAGATATCTCTACCCCTAGAACTCTAGACAACTACCCACTTAAAATCCCGCTTCTATACTAGTTTTTTAAACATTCTATTCTCTTAAGGCTGTCCATTTTTATCTTTATTCTTTCCTAGCTTATTATATAACGGCCACCTAAGAAAACCCTCTCTGGGTTATTGCTTATAGCTAGAATAGAAAGGATATTCGTAGCAAGAATTAAAAGCCTTGGCTATTATTTTTTTTGCGGCTCCTAAGTCCACTAATAAAGAGCTAGGCCCTGTATTTTATATAAAGCTTCAGAGCAGTAATCCTTATACTTATTAAGGCTTTGCGATTAAATAATTCTTTCTTTAAGATTGTTTACAATAAGATTAAACTTATCTAGCTCTTTTTCCCTTATCTGGTACTATAAAGGCCTCTTATATAATATAGTATAAAGGGAATAGGAATCTTAGAATTGCTCCTAGAGCTGCTTTAACTTTTAAAGCACAGGTTTCTGCCACTCCTTTTTCTATATCTCTTTAATATATTTATATAACGCTAAGGCTAAAGAATTAGTGCTATAGCGTAGAGGGGAGAGCTGTCCATTTTAGTATAGTATTTATTAAACTTTTCCCAAGCTCGTTTAATACAATGCTTTAGGTCTTGGTTTAATCTAATACCTACTAATGCCTGTTATATCTCTATATATTTAATAAGAACGTCTATTATAAAGAGAACTTTACTAAGGCTTAAGCTATGCCCTTAAAGTTTTATAGTTGCGCTGTAGAAAGGCCCAAGGAAGTTCTTAATCGTATAAAGGAGGGACTAGTTGGCTGGGTTAAGAAAGTCTTTATTAAGTATATCTATATTAGCCTTTGTATACTAGTTAACTCCAGACTTATACTAGATTGCAGTCTTTAGCATTTACCACTAGCTATTCCATCTTATACGATTATTAAGAGGAATCCTTTATCCAATAATTAATTTAAACTACTTTATACAATTGCTTAAGGAGCGGGAGTAGATAATAATGTTATATAACTGCCCAAGCGCCCCCATTACGCGGAATATATCCCTTTTATTCTCTTACGCGGCCTTATTATATATTGTCACGGAGCAAGCACAAGCGATGGTAATATATAGCAAAGTAGATATTATTAAGCTATGTACATAAACTGCGTAATAAAGTCAAGACGTTGCGTAAGGAGAGAAGGTAAGGAAACGGGGAGAAAGGGTATATATTGTTAGTTTCGTTGCTTGGTCAACATGTGCACAGAGCAGGATAGGATTTAAGGAACGGTCCTGGCAGAACTTGGCAGGATTTGTTAGACTTGGCAGAATATGGCAGAATATGGCAGATTGCCATTAGATTGCCGTAGATTGCCGGCAGATTGCCGTCTTATGGTTGGTCTCTTCTTACTGCATTGGTGGAAATAGGTAGACGTGTGTAAGGTGTCACGGAGGTGTCCCGTAACAGTACCCCCCCTTTAAACTTAAGCTTCTGCGAGATAGGGCTGTAGTAGTTCTAGGTAGAGTTTATAAAAGTCTTCTGCGGCTTATGTAAGTCCTACAGAGTTAATGGGTTCCCATAAGGGCTTAGTAAAGCCTCTCCATTTCGTAAGGTATATATATTTACGTTTCCGTTTATTATACTTAATGTCGTCAACTCTTTTAATAAGGTACTCATCCTTACCATCTACTTTAACTGGTGGGGGAGGGTCTTAGATCTGTCCAGGTAGGGCGTCTAATATAGGGGCGGCAGGGTAGAGAACTAATGTATAGAATATGGGGTAGATTTTAACCATATTAGGGAGCTTTAGTTGGTAGGCATAAGGAGAAACAACTTTTCCAACCTTATAAGGGCCGGCGTTCTTCCAGTTAAGTTTCTTAGTAGGTTGTTTTGTATTTAGATTTCTTACGTCTAGCCAGACAAAGTTACCAATTTAGTAAACTAGTGCTAGGGTTTAGTTCTTATTTACTGCAGCTTTATAGATAGACTGGGCCCATGTTATTTTATTAGTAAGGAACTCTTATAGTTCTTCCATCTTTTTTATAAATTTGTTTACTTCTGCAACTTATAAGGCCTAATAAGCTGGGTAAGAAATATTACTAAAGGGTTTAAAACCCATTTACGGGTACTAGCCGTAATTAGCCAGGAATGGGGAGACCTTTATAGTTTCTAAGACGGAGTTATTTATAGTAAATTTAGTAAATGCAAGCCAGTCCATCTAGTCATCCTGTAAATATAACATATATATCCAAATATACTGTTCTATTATAGCATTTGCATGTTCTGTTTAACCATCTATTTCTAGGTGATATGCTGTAGACAATAGTACTTTAATACGGAGTTAGGTAGTTAGTTCTTCCTAGAACGCCAAGACGAACTGGCGGCCTCTATTAGAGACAATCGTTTTGGGAAGTCTGTGGAGTTTCCATACATAATCTAGGAACAGTTAGGCAACAGTAGGTGTTAATATGTTGGGGCAGGCGATTAAGTATCTTATCTTAGATAGTTAATCTATAACTACCATAATATTTATGCATCCTTTACTTATAGGGAGATCAATAATAAAGTTAATTAAGATATCCTTCTATCTTCGGTCCGGAATAGGCAGTGGCTTTAGAAAGCCGTTATACGTCTTATGCAAAGCTTTGGCTCGTCAGTAGGTATAGTAGCTGGAGACATACCTTTATATTGTATTATGCATGTTCAGCCAGTAGTATTCTTATTAGAGCAGTTCCAGGGTTTTTCCTTAGCCTGGGTAGCCGGCTACTGGTAGGTTATATACGTGTTTAAGGAGCTTGAGCTTAAGTTTATTATAATTAGGGACAACTAGGCAGTTTTAGTAGTACAAGTGGTTTCTGCGGACTTTGCATTTACTTAGAGAAACCTTTTTAGAGCGTCTAACGCTGTCTCGAATTAGCTTAAGCATCTCTTAGATGAATTTATTGTTTAGATATTTATCGACTATAATCTATTCAATAGTTTAATTGGTTATTTTAAGGGCGTATACCGTAAGATCTTTAATAGGGGGATTAAATAGCTTAGGGCGGAGCAGAGTCTAATTACGGTAAGAGCGCGCTTCTTCTTAAGCTAGTGCGTCCTGTAAACGTTAGGTTAGGGCATTAGGCTTCTAGCCTTAAATGCCTAGGCGGTACGTAATTGAGAATTAGAATTAGGACAGATATTCTAACTAGCGGGCTTAACAATAGCTTAGCTGTTTTATAGTTGTGAAGTACTATAGGTTCTTATAGTTGCTAAAAACTTTAATTAGGAATCTAGTTCTTTCTAGTTCTAGTTGCTATTACTTAAAGCATCTAATAATTGCCAGTAATTCCTTGTCGTAGATCTTATAATTATATTTAGCTAGGCTTAGTTGTTTTAAGAAGTATGCTATAGGGTGCAATACTCCTTCCTTATTATATTAAGATAGAATGCCTCTAGTAACATAATTAGATAAGTTAGCTTCTACAACACTTATTTAGTCTAGGTTAAAGTGTTAAAGCATAGGTATAGTGGTAAATATAACCTTTAGATAAGTAAAGGCCTTCTTATATTCCTTATTAAAGATAAAGGCTTTATCCTTTTAGGTTAAGGCTATAAGGGGTAAAACCAAGGCGGAGAAGTTATTAATAAACCATTAGTAGAAGTTGGCGAAGCCTATAAAGGCCCTTACGTCCTTAACGTTCTTAGGTTCTTGCCAGTTTATAATTGCTTTAACCTTCTTGGGGTCCATTTATACGCCATCTATAGAAATAACGAGTCCAAGGTATAGGACTTCTGTTTTGTGGAACTTGCATTTATCTATATCTAATTATAGACTAGCCCTACGCAAGGCTTACAGGATTAGTTTAATATGTTTTCGGTATTTAGCCAGATTATTGCTGTATATTAAGATATTGTTAATATAAGCAGTATAAAAGACGTCTAGGTATGGGCGTAGGGTATTATTTATAAAGTATTGGAATAAACTTAGGGCATTTGCGAGGCTAAATAGCATTACTAAGTATTTAAATAATCCATATTAAGTACGAAATGCAGTAAGCTATTTATCTCCTTTTACAATATAGAGGCGGTTGAATGCGTGGATAATATCAAGCTTTATATAGAAGCGAGCCTTACTTAATTAGTTTAGTGTCTCTTAGATTAATAGAATTAAGTATTGGTTCTTAATAGTAACAGCGTTAAGGGCTTAGTAGTCTATACAGAAGTATAGACCGCCGCCAGGTTTCTTAACAAAGATTACTGGTATAGCTATAGGTAATAAACTTGCTCTAATAAAACCCTTATCCAGATATTTGTTTAAGTACTTCTATAGTACTTAGAGTTTGTTTTAGGACATTCTATATAAGGATCCAAATCCAGGATATTTTCCTTCTTTAACTATAATTTTATAATCATATAGACGGCGTTCCGGTAGCTTATTGGCTTTCTTTTATAAGAATATATCTAAATAATTATGGTACTCTACTGGTACCTTTATAGCGGGGTTAGTATGCTTCTTTGGTGCTAAGGCCTTCTTAATATTAGCCATTATAATAGCGAAGATTATATATTCTGGTTTCCTGGCGAGTTATGCTAGTAGAGTAGCTCTAATTATGTAAATGTCTAAGGTGTTAAGCAAGCTTAGATTATCCTTAGTTTCTTATATAATTTCTTGTTCAGGTTTAAGTTTGGTATTAATTACGGAGTTAGTATCAGATTTAGGTTTAGGTTCTTTAAGTATCCTTTTTATAGTAGAATACCAGTTCTTCTGGTACTTTTATATGTTAAGCTTAAGCTTCTGCTTAGTTCTAGGTGCAGCAGTTAGAGTCAGTTTATGTAGTTATACGTTATTTTTAGGTTCTTAGTGGTCGTCGGTAGAAGTCTTATGTTAGTGGAATTTGGTGGAATTCTCTAGTAGGTGGAATTGGGTGGACTTTTTAGGTGCAGGGTGAACGTTAGTAGAAATTTTAGACTAGTGGATCTTAATGGATTTTCCAGGTTTCGGTTTGGGGTCTAAGTAGCAAGTTATAAGGCACTTCTGCTTGCAGCGGGAGGCGGTAAATAGAAGCTTAAGGTTGTCCTAATTAATGGTTACCTTATATAGCTTCATCTAGGGTTATTTAAGGATCACTAGGTGACCTAGGGTAGTTATAAAGAGCTTAATTAATTCTTTATAGTTTAGGTATTAGAGTCTTAGGGCCGCTATATAAGTAATACGGCCCGAGATAGTGCGTTTGCCATTAAATCCAAATATATTAATATGCCGGTTAAGGGGTATTAGGGTAAACCTATTGTCTTACGCGAAGATCTTATTAATAAATCCTATACCGCTAGCTCCTATGTTAATTAGGACTTAAGCATTAGCCTATTAACCTTTCTACTAAAGACAGCAGTTAACGGTTATACTATAATCCCAAGAGTCAGGTTTTGTAACATCTAATGCATTTAACAAGATTCTGTGACATAGCTGTCCCAGAGAGCGACTTAACTCTAAAATATACCTTTTGGTAGCGAGCGGGAAGGGGTTCCTATAGAACATCGGTTATAACTTCGTCCTTATAAGTGGTGCTTACTAGATGCGGGGCTGAAGCTAAGTAAAGATCAGGGACGGTAACTAGAGGATTAATATGGTGAACGGTTGTTAGTGTTGGCTATTTATAAGTTATGTTGGGGCATAGGGACGGAGTAGTATCTTAAGATATATTCCTTGCTTCCGCATTTAAAGCAAAGGCCTAGCTTAATACGTTATTCTTATTTAGGGGACCCTAGTGGAGCGTATCCTAGGGTCCCTATATTAATATCCATGGCGTTAGGGTGCTTAAGCTGAGATAATAACTTAGTGGACGTTTATAGGGCTATTATATTGTATTAAGGAGTGGACTTCAGTGTTAGGCGTAGTATATTATTGTACCATTTATTAATGACGTTTACGCAGGCGTTGAGAGCTCCTAGTAGGTCTATACCTATTAGGGAGGTTTTTAGTTTAGGGCTTAGGGACTTAATAAGGCTATTAACCAGTGCGGAGTTATTCTAGCCTGTTTCCTTTATATAACGGTTAAATTTAGAGAAGTATACTGGGAAACTTTTTGTTCCTTAAGTTATATAGTTTATCTTCCTCTAAGCGGTAGCTTGACGGTTTAGGTTACCGTACATGGCTTTAAGTAGTACAACTAGACTTTATACTGAGTTTAGTTAAAGGGGTTTAATAAGGTCAGCTACATCTTCTCCTAGTCGACTTAGGGCGTAGCAGAGTTGGTTAGCTTTAGTTAGGTAGCAGTCAGCATTACCGGTTAGCTTATTTTTAAGCTAGCTTAGGAATAATTAGAGTTCTTATTATTTACTAGTGAATATTAGAGGGTCTAGTAGTCATTTAGATTGTTACAGTACAGTAGTTGGTTTGGGATGAATAGTTACTATAGGTTTAGGACTCTTATCCCGCGTATTTGTCTCTAGAGAAGGCGTTTGGTCTTAGGGCCCCAGTGTAGGCATCCTAAGGGTGCGAACTTCTTCTTAAAGGTCCTTAATTATTTGTAGGTGTCATGCCTCTTATTTAGCTTATTGTTAAGTCAAAGTAGCTTAGTTCTATGCGAGGGCGTCTATAAAAGACTTCTATATCTCTGCCAATTATTCTTAAAGTGCGGACATAATGCCAGCGGCTGTTACAGGGGCTTCAGGGTCGTTCTGTATTTTGGAGGGTGGTATATAAGGTTAATGTAATATAGTGTTACGGAGTAAGTATAAGCGATGGTAATATATAGCAAAGTAGATATTATTAAGCTATATACATAAACTGTATAATAAAGTTAAGACGTTGCGTAAGGAGAGAAGGTAAGGAAACGGGGAGAAAGGGTATATATCGTTAGTTTTGTTGCTTAGTTAACACGTGCACAGAGTAGAATAGGATTTAAGGAACGGTCCTAGCAGAACTTGGCAGGATTTATTAGACTTGGCAGAATATGGCAGAATGCGGCAGATTGCCATCAGATTGCCGTAGATTGCCAGTAGATTGCCGTCTCGCGGTTAGTCTCTTCTTGCTGCGTCGGTGGAAACAGGTAGACGTGTGTAAGGTGTTACGGAGGTGTCCCGTGATATATATTGTCTCTAGCTTTATACTCCCCTTTTTAGAGAGCCTTTTATATGCCTTAATCCTTCCCTCTTAAGTAGCACTAAAGAGGAAAGCATTAGCCGCAAGGTTGATAATATGTCCTTGGCATTAAATTCATTGGTAGATAGGATCCTATTAAATATCTTTATTCTCTAGTAGGAAATCGGATATTATATAACATAGCGTATTATTTATCAAAGAATTGTTACTAATAACGGCCCTAATCTTTTATACAATACCGTAATCTAGTAGCACTAGAAGAAGGGTATTCCACTATTCTTCTCTACTATAGTTTATAATTGGTTATAAAGCAAGAAGAGTCCGCGCTCTTTACTCTTAAGTATTAATAAAATGGGAGCAAATAGTGAGAAGAGAGTAGTTATTTAGAGAGGTCTAGACATTAATAGAGAGATAAATATTTAAAATCGCTAACTGAGGTTTTTTTTATATAATATCCTTTTAAGAATTAAATGACAGTTTAATCTTCTGGCTAATATCTCTATAAGCTGCTGTAATAAAGCTCTGGGACTCCTAATTTAAAGCCTAATAGAAAGTATGGAATTCTAGCCATTTAACTGTATTAAATGGAAGGTTTTATATAACAATTAAATTAATAAGGGCTTAATTAATAACTTCGCGATTAAGAGAGGACCTTAGAATAATAAATTTAAACTCTAATAAATCGCTTTTGGATCCAGCCTACCCCCAAAGATCCTTAAGTATAGCGTTTGCTTTAGTTTTTGTATAACTTGTTCTTAAGAGGCTAATATTAATTAAGTAATTTCGTTTAAGATGCCTCTAGAAATTTATAGTAACTATTATACTATACTTACAGTCTGTAGACTTGCAGTAATAGATTTTTTTTCCATTTTTATCTTGCGCTAGCTCATCTTTATACAGTTCTCGGATATATAGAAGGATTGGGCTTTAATATTTCCCCTTATTCCAAAAAGAAAGCTTAATTAATTAAAGAGTATTTGTAATCTAGGATAGATCTGCTTTAGAGCTTATTTTTTATACAATATAAAAGGAGAGCTTTAGCTTAAAATTATTAATGTGGGAATGCCAAGCCGCTAATTTGATTATGGTCGAATTACAATTGGATTACGGATTAACAATCCAATTACAATCCAATTGATAATCTTATCTAATTGCAATTAGTTTAATCGTTTACAACCCTGCCCAAATTATTAATTTGCTAGTAGAGGTCTCCTTCTACGTCCGTGATTGTTTACCAGCATGCTGTCCTAATTGGTAATATTCGCTAGCTCTTTAAGATGCTGTATATAGGTTTATATTAACCACGAGCTTCTTAAATACACTAATACTAAAGAATAGTAGAAATACTTAAATTGGTAGGTCCTATCCAGATCTATAACCACTAGACGTTATACTAATCTAATCTACTAGTATATAGTAAGCAGAGCGCTTACAACCCTTATTTTAATTAGAAAGATTATTAGATTTAACACCTACGTTAGAGCCGCTAATAGGCTTACTAGTACATTAAGCGGCGAATATTAACTTATTTAGAAGGTTAATAACTTTAAAATCTAGTTTTGTCACGGCACTGTCCTAACGCGTACTATCTCGTACTGTCTTATACTGTTTTGTACTGTCTTATACTGTTTCCTACTGTTGGCTGGCCCACCACTAGCGCCTTGGCGGCTGCTACTACTATTTATATACAATACCCCCTTTTACCTCCTTCTCCTCTTTATACCACAATGTAGTTATTTAGCCTATTAGCATTATAGCACTGTAACAGTTTATGGTATCTCCTCTTACGCCCTATTATAATCTTTATTTTCCCTAATCCACTATCTCTATTTTCCCAATATAATCGCGACCCAACGTGACTAACAACACTATACTATAGTCCCAGATAATCTCAGTACAGTCCTAAACAATCTTAGTATTGTCCTAAATAATCTTAGCATTATAGCCAGCCTTATAAATTTTAATTACCCTGCCTAGATCCCCTAAAATAGGTAACCAGAATACCCTATTGGCGAACACACGTAAAGCGCTCACCCGCCTCTTTAATACCTTCTATACTAACATTACCTAGGTAATTAGGAGTAATCTAGAGTACCCTAAGGACCTTAATATAGCAGGAACATTTCAGCACCTCTCTATATATACAACCTTTTTAACTAGCGTTAAGAGCGGTCTCTAAATAGTTTATAATAAAGGCCGGACTATAAAGTCCCAACTTAAAGAAGCTCAGCATAGAATTAACTCCCTTAAGACACTTAAACTATATGTAAAGCAATACAAACAGTAAGCTTTAGTATATACTAAGACTATACAAAGCCTAAGCTCTTAGATTACTACACTTACCTAAACCATTGCCAATAAGAATACCGCTACTGGCTCTCTTCCCCTAGCTAAGCCCTATAGAAAAAAGTGTAAAGCAAAAAACTCTACCCTATTTAATAGCAAGGGATCACCAACTAAAAAGCAAGAAAAATTTAAAATATGGGAAATAAAGATCTAAGGTGTTTTCTATAGAGATGCAAAGTGCTTTAAAACCCTAATAGATAAAATCCTCTATATATTAGACATGCTAATAAATAAGGCTTATAACTATGTTAAGCATAGCCTTAATATGCTATGCATATACCCAAACAACCTAAGCAAATAGGCCTTTTCTAATTAAGAGTCTATATTTATATATATAAAGAAGCACTATAAGACTATGGATATAACCTAAGCAGCTAAGAATAAATTAGACACCTTAAGCTAAGGTAAGTGTAATTACTAGTTTTAAAAAGTAGAGCTTAATAAGTTAATAATTAAAGCAAACAAGACTAAGGAATAAAAGGTGGATCTGCTTAAAAAGAATATTTTATCTAAGATAAAGGACTTAGCCCTTACCCTTAGCCGTAAAATTAATAATGCTAACTATAAGGGCTAGAGTAAGCAAATGGACGTGTTTACCTATAACCTACAGAACTATACCTACTACACTAAGCTAAATACCACTAAGCTAAGTACCGCTAGCGGCTATTGACCTACATTACCTAATAATAATATCTTAGCACTAGCACTACAGAATGACCCAATGGACCTTAATGCCGTTAAATTTAGCGGTAGTAGCAGTAGCCTCCCTAATAACATCTAAAGACATTATATAAATAACAGACTCTACCTAGCATGTAGTTAACCTAGCCACTAGAAAGATACTCACAACCCTAAAATAAACCTAAATTCCCTTCTAATGCTACTACACCAACCCCTTCCTAGCCGCAGTAGATTCTTTAGTAAAGGGATTAGTAACTAAAGCAACAACTACAGATGGGGACATGGGTTCGGACACAGAGACCCACCCCTACAATTCCCTTCCCCAATACAGCCCTAGCTAATGGTCCCGTATATAAACTATAGACAAGTGCTTTGTACTGCTACTAACTATAAGACCGGCTATATCCTTAGTAAAGTACCCCCTAACATATATACACCATTAAAAACTAATATATTAGGATATACTAGCTAAAACTAGTCACTAGCTAAGCCCTATAATCCAGTTATTAAAAGACCAACCCTTAGACTAAGTCACCTTTAAGGGTTAGAACTATATAGGGAGGAGGAAAAAAGAATTAGATTTATACTACTAGATTAGTTAGACCTTATTCTAAGCTAGCTACTACTTAACCTTAGAACAGCAAACAATAATAGGAATACTATTTTTATTTAGACCTACCTCTCCTTACTACGCAACCTACTCCTATAAGTCTTTATTAAAACAGTAAGCCTTATTAATAGTAGTAGTATAGCACTAGCGTTTATAGACAAAGACTTGCTTATAAAAAAGCACAATATTATAACAAAAAGACTCCTAGTCCTAAAACCACTCCGCCTTACTAATAGACTCCTATCTAGCTTTATTGCCCACTACTTTACAGCAAGAATAATAATTAGCTACTATACAAAATCTATACTCTTTTATGTTATAAAGTTATTACCCTTAACACTAGTAATTCTTAGAATGCCCTAGCTTAAAAAGCATAACCTAAAACTAGACTTCCCTACTCTAGAGCTTAAGTTTAACTCTAATTACTATGCCTATAACTATCTCCTATAGTATATTTCTAACTATAACTAAGTAGTACCATGTAGACATATTGCATAGCTAACGCTTAGATACCATCAGCTAATAGTAGAAGATGTGCCTAATACTAGTAAGCTAATATACATAGTAAATAAAGCAGAGATTCTAGAAGACTAGACTACCGCCCTATTTCTAAAAAAACAAATACTACTAAAATTATAAGTCCCCTATATACACCCACTTAACCTAGAGTAGCTAATAAAACACCTAACTTTAAGTTACCTACTATACATATATATAACCGCATATATAATAGCTAAAGATATTACAGCTAAGACTAAAACCAGAGCAATTAAGACCTCCCCCCTATAACGCCTAACCTTATATCTATCTCCCGCGCATACCATATAAGGCTGCCGCCTTATTTCTGCCCCCCTAGGCTAACTAAGCTATGCTAGCCTAGCCATAGCACTAGAGAACTAGACACGCCCTAACCTAGACAATATTAAATGCACTTATACCATTAATTTTACCCAGTTCTGTAAACAAAAAGGCGTAAAGGTAATAAGGATCTATATAGCAGAGCTAGTAAAACTGGTTAAATAAGAAAAACACTAATAGCTACTTAAGGAGCTACCTATAGACCTAATAGAAGTACTAAACCTATTAGAAAGGTCTTTCCGCTAGCTAATAGAAAGTAACTATATAATAGAGGAAGCCTATAAAGCGCTACCCCTTTATTTTTATAACTTTCTTAAGATAAACCTAAAAACTAAGTTCGAGTTTTTACGCTAGAAGATAGTTAATACTAATGTTAAGAAATTCCTAAAAGGCAAACCAGAATTAACCTATAAGGATATTTTACAATACTTACTAAAAGAGCTTTACAAACATATTAAATACTTCCTTCCTAAAAACGTAGATAAGCTGCCCCCTTACTAACCATAGGACCATAAAATTAAGATTATACCAGGAAAGTAGGCCCTATACTATAAAAACAGACCACTTTTACCTACTAAACTTAGCTGTGTAAAGAAGTGGATTAATAAAATACTAGATAAGGGTTTTATCCCCAAATTAACCTTACTAGCTACCATATTACTCCTCCTTATAGCAAAACCTAGCAGTGGTATATAAATCTACTATAACTACTAAGGCCTAAATATAGTTACTATTAAGAACTAATACCTACTGCTACTAGTCTGCAAGACACTTAACGCACTCTATAGTGCTAAGTACTTTACTAAGCTTAACATAATTACTATGTTTAACCGGATCCGGATTATAGAAGGCCATAAGTAGCTTACAGTATTTATTACCCGGTTTAGACTCTATAAGATACTAGTTATACCATTTAGTCTCTATAACACGCCCGCCATATTTTAAAACTATATTAACCATATTTTACATAACACCCTTAACAACTACTGCACTGCGTATCTTAATAATGTCCTTATCTTCTTAAAAACACACGCTAAGTATATAAAACACGTAAATAAAATTATCTAGAGACTTAGTAATGCTGGACTCCAGATTAACATTAATAAGTCTAAGTTTTATACTACCAAAACAAAATACCTTAGCTTAATTATCTTAACTAATAGCATAACTATAGACCCTAAAAAGGTGCAGGCCTTATAGAAATAGAAGGACCTAACATCAGTTAAGGAACTACAGTAATTTCTTAGCTTTACGAATTTCTACCAACAATTTATTTAAGGCTATTCTAAGGTAGTTAAGCCTATAACTAGGCTACTAAAAAAGAGCATTAGCTGGTTATAGGGCCCTAATTAAGCATAGGAATTCTAGACCCTAAAAACAGTGTTTACTACAGCACTGGTCCTAGCGTATTACAACTATATAAAGAAGACTGTAGTAGAGATAAACGCCTTAAACTAGGCTTTAAGTGGAGTACTCTATTAAGCCAATAAAAGTAACAAGCTTAAGCCAGTTATATTCTTCTCTAATAAGCACTCAGCCCCTAAGTATAACTATAAAATATACAATAAGGAGCTCCTAGCAATTGTTAAGGCATTAAAAGAATAGTGTCCTAAACTATAAAAAACTAAGCAGCTGTTTAAAATTATTATAGACTATAAGAACCTCTAGACCTTTATAATAACAAAACAACTAAACCAGCATTAAGTCTACTAGGCTAAGTTCCTTTCCTAATTTAACTTTATTATTACCTATAGGCCTAGCACTAAAGCCACAATCCTAGACGCTCTTAGCCGCCTCCTAGGCGTTATACCTACTAATGCTAATAACAAACGTTTATAATATCAAGACCGCGTTATCTTACCACCAAAGAAAGTTAACCCTACTATCCTAGAAGAACTACCAAGCGAATCCCAAAACCAGAGCATTAAAGACTTTATTATAGTAATAGACCCAGAGCCTAAGAAAAAACCCCTTAAGGAGCTTATTAAGAATGCCTATAAAGAGAATAAACTTACTAGAAATATATTGGCTGCGCTACGCAAATGGAAAGACCGTAAAGCACACTATTAGCCTAAGCAGATTAGGAAGCTGCTCTGCTATAACAAATCCAAATATTTAATTATTAATGGCCTAATCTACTACAGGAATTAAGTATTTATCCCTAATTTACCTAAACTCTAACTAGAAGTTGTACACCGCATACATAGTTTAGGCCCTATAGGTCACCCAGGCCATGTTAAGACACTAGACCTCCTTAATTAAATATATTAGTAGCTAGGTATTTTACAGTTTACAGCTACCTTTATAAAAGACTGCGCTCTCTACTTCCACATAAAGACCTTACGCTTAGCACCACCCAGTTTTCTAAAACTACTAGAACTACCAGTCCGCCCATAAACTAATATCTCTATTAACCACATTACTAACTTGCCTAAATGCCTTTATAACGGCAAAACATACAAACACATCTTTATTATTATTAACCGCTTAACAAAAATAAGACACTTTATTCCTATTACTAGCCTAGATACTAAGGAGCTTATTAAAGCATTTATCTACACTATCTATAAGTTACACGGTGTCCTAAATACCATTATTTCCAACAGAGGCTCTTTATTTATTTCTAACTTCTGGCGTTACTTAAACTAGCGCCTAAAGGTAACCCTAAGCCCTAGCTCTATATAGCACCCTAAAATAGATAGTTAAACCAAGATTGTTAATGCAGTAATAAATAAGTACCTACGCGCCTTTATAAGCTTTACCTAAGACAACTAGGTAGATTAGCTCCCCCTTACTAGGTTTGCTATAAATAACTAGGTTAATAAGACTACGGAAATCTCACCATTCTTTACCAACTATAGCTATAACCCATATCTAGGCGTTAAACCAGCAGGCCCCTAGCCATTAGCCCTGTCTATATATACAAAGAAGGAGTACCTATAAGCTAATACTATTGCCAACCGCTTTAAGCGCATCTTAACCCAGCTTAAAGCCCTAGCTTATATCTCCTAGCAATAATATAAAGATAATGCTAATATAAAACAAGATAAAGGTATAATATTTAAAAAGGATAATATAGTTATAGTTAGCCTTAAAAATATAAAGATTAACTGGCCTAAGAGGAAGTAGGATAATAACTAGGACGGACCCTAGCCCGTCCTAGCTACCTATAAAGGAGTAGTTATAGTTAACCTCCCAGACTATATCCGTGTTAATAAGTCTTTCTATATTTTAAAAGTCCGCCTCTAGTTCCCTAAAGAGATCTCTAGTTAAGTATATATTAATAAAGAGGAACGTTATAATATTATAGGCAGGATAGCTAAAAGGGATAATAACAGCAATATTACAGATAAGTAGGAATTTAAAAAGATCCTTAATATACATAATAAACAAATGGACGAGTATGGCTTAATATACTGTATTAAATAGAAATATTATAATAAGAAAACCTAGGAACCCAAGAAATCCCTAAAAGGGTACAAGTATGCACTACTAAAGTTTTATAAACAACACCCTAAGAAGCTAGGACCCCTAAACTGGGTATAAGATAAGGGAGAGCTATGCTAAGGCCATAGCCAACCATAAAGATAATTTATAGTTATGCTATTTTAGCTTAGGTATTAGAAAAGTAGTCTATATTAACTTTAAGCTTATTCTATAGTTAAAGCTTCCAGTTATTAAATATAGGGTTGGTTCCATCTATAAGCAATAGGGGGTCTATAACCTTTATAGATCGCGATAATATTAATACTATATATTAGGCTAGGGCCTTAAGAACTATAGCAAGCCTCTAGGTGTCTAATAATTTATTACTGGGTATAGGGGTGTCTCTAGTTTTAAGCAGCTCTTAGAGCTGTTTAATTTTAGTATTAGCTGCTGCAAGCTCTTCCTAGGGGGTTAAAACGGCAACTGTTTTACTATTAAAGGTATTTACGAGTCCTATAGTGGCTTTACTAGCTGCTATATTTCTTAGCATAGTGGTAGGGATATTAGGTAATTTCTAGTGTTTGTTTATTTTCTAGGGTTCTAGTCCGTACATATCTTATTCTTTAGGTTTTGCGTTCTATTTATGTTCTTTTAGTTCTAATAATGTCCTTAGGGTCCTGTTCTGTTTCCTTGTTCTATTTATAGTTTTATAGATATATTTAAGTTCCTTCTTAGGAAGAGAGAGTGGTAACGAGCTTTGGATAATGTTAGCGACTTAGTTAATTAAGGCATAAGCACGGCAAGAGGGACGCGCAAGCCTATATAATTGGTATTCTATAAACGAGGATCTAAAGCTAGAGAAAGGAAAGGGGAAGAATAGAAGCACCGCTCGAAGTTATGTACAATTCTCTGGTTACGTAATAGCACTTTGCCATCACGTGACGGCAATTTGCGGCAATCTGCGGCAATGTGCTAGTGCCGTAATAGGCACCCTAGCCATATAAAGACCTATAAGATTATTTAATAAGTATGCTACTAGCCTATAATATACAACTATATATAAAAATACATTTAAGTATATAGAATGTGCGTATATAGAAAGACCTCTTATATAAAGAAGTAAGGAGTACTTTAACCACTACTAATTCCAATATAAAGATAGCGCGACATCTTAATTAACTTTATAGTTAACTTGCCTAGCGGTAATAGGTTTATAAATATTATAGTAGTTATTAACCGCCTTATAAAAATGCAATATATAATACCCATAGACTTAATTAACGCGATATTAGTAGCTAAATATTTTATTAAGTACGTCTTTAAGCTATATAAACTTCCTAATTTAATAGTATCCAACTATAAAGGCTAGTTTGTTTTAGACTTTTGGTAAGCTCTATATAAATAATTAAGTATTTAAATATAACTCTTAACTGCATTTTATCTAAAGATAGATAGTTAAACTAAAATTATAAATATAATTATAGAACAATACCTATAAATATACTACTCCTACCTATAAGACAACTAGAAAAAATGGCTACCTTTAGCTAAGTTTACTATAAATAATATAATAAATGTATTAATAGGCGTAACGCCGTTTTATGTAATCTATAGATAAGACCCTTAACTTAGATTTAAACTATAACCTAAAATTAATATAATAGGACCCACAATTAAACGGATCTAGTTAATTAATGTATATAACTTTATTAATTAAATAAAGCAGTTAACGGAACTATTATAAAGTAAATTAATATACGCTTAAATGGTATAGGAATGGCATGCGAATAAAGGACAAGCTCCCGTATAGAACTTTAAGGAAGGTAATATAGTTTACCTAAATATATAAAACCTACGGACTTAATAGTCCTTAAAGAAACTTAATTAGAAATTTGCGGGCCTATACTAAATTAAAAAAAACCAAGCCTATACACCTATAAGCTTAAACTATTAACTAAGATAAAAATATACCCAATATTTTATGTAAGCTTATTATAACCTTTAAAAGATAATCCTATAACTTGCGAAGTGCTGCCGCTACCTTCTATAATTATTAAAAACGACAATGGTTTGTACTTTATTAACTTAATTAATAATATATAATAAAAAACACGATCTAAACAATTTAAACTTTTTATTAAGTAGAAAGGATATAAGATATAAACCTAGGAAACCTATAAACAGATTAAGGCTAATACGCCTTCCCTAGTAAAAGAATTCCATAAAGACTATCCTTTATGGCCTGCTCTAGCTAGATAAACGCAATATAAAGGTAAATAATTACTACCTAATATAAATATATAAAACATAATAGCAGGAAACTTAAAATTAAAAAGAACTTAAAATATATTATAATATTTATAATAGAGTTATATAATACGCAAGATATTAAAGAACTTTAACTAGTGGTTAAAGTTATTTAATTAGTTAGATTTGCCTTACTAAGACCTACTACAAAGATATTAGTTCTGCTTACCGCCTTAACTAAGCTAATAGTGATTTTCTATTCTAGGAATATAAAATCTTAATTGGTCTATTTAACAATTAAAACTAGTAAAACTCTATACCGTTACCTAATATAAATATATAAGACGTAATAAGTTATAAATCTTACCTAAATTAAATTGTTTTGGACCTTTAGCTAAAGGGGGGGTACTATAACGGGACTAGCCTAGTTATAGTAGGAATGTCTTGGTGAAATACTCGACAGGTAACTGTCTAAAACTATCTATAACTGTCTGCAACTATCTATGACTATTTACAACTGTCTATAATTATCCACCATAATTTACCGTTTTCTACCAGCGCTATAACACTGAAGTCTGTTAAAGACCGCATGTGTATATACGCATGTATTAACTACTAAAACCCCTAACCTTTTAATTATATGATTCTCTTGTTATTCCTTTCTCTTCCTTACGTAACGTCTTGTTCTCTGCAAGAGCTATATACCCTTAGATTTAGATAGAATTTATACTGTTCCTTCGAATCTTCCTTAAAGCCTCTTCGCGCCCTTACATTGCTTTATAATAATAGTTAGCCGGATTTTACAAATCTGCTCTAAAAACGTACTAATTAAATTTTGGAGGTAATTAATATGTTATATATTAATAGGACGCTTTAGGAAGAGCTTAATAAGATATTAGATAATGAAAATAAGACGTTAGATAAGGAGGACGAGGTGGATGGTAGTGGAAGTTAATAGGTGGATGCTAATAAAAATTAAGATTAAGCGACAGATTAAGACAATAACGTAATTAGCCTTTAAGTCTTAAAGGACAACTCTATACCTAGCCTTCTTACCCTAGCTAAGACGCTAAAGCTTTAATTAAGTACTACTAATATAGAGCCATTAAGTTCCTTAATTAATTAAAGACCCTAATTTAAACTTATTTTTAAAGAAAAAGCCCATCTAAAATAGGAGATTATAGGCAATATAGGCGATGTTAATGTTATAGAAGGTAGAAAAACTAAGAAGCTTTTAACGCGTTAAATAGCTTAGCTAACAGATATTAAGCAATTAGATACCCTTCCTGCCCTCTATAGAGCTTTTACTACTAAAATTAGATACTACTAAAAGTAATTATACTGCGATAAGCTTCCTCTACCACTATATAGCTAAAAGGAGCTTTAAGCTTACTTATATAAAGATAGCTTTATAGAAGCCGCTAATAAGGAATATAATAATCTTAATATTACGGCGCTGGTGGAAAACGGTGGATCTTAGCAGACGTGGATTATAGTAGACGCGAGTCACGTGACTTAAGGACCGCATAAAATATCAAGCGGCGCTGCTATTCTTCTCCTTCCTTTCTCTAGCTTTGGATCCTCGTTTATAGACTACCAATTGTACAGGCTTGCGCGTCCCTCTTACCATGCTCATGCCTCGGTTAACTAAGTCGCTAACATTATCCAAAGCTTGTCACCACTCTTTCTTCCTAAGAAGGAACTTAAATATATCTATAAGGACAAAGAATAGGACCTTAAGAACATTACTAGGACTATAAGGACAGAATAAAACCCTAAGAACCCCAAGAATATAAATAGAACGCGAAACCTAAGAACAGGACACGTATAGACTAGAACCCCTAGAAAATAAATAAACAACCGGAAATTACCTAATACCCCTACTACTATGCTAAGAAACACAGCAGCTAGCAAAGCTGCTGTAGGACCCGTAAATACCTCTAATAGTAAAATAGTCGCCGTCTTAACCCCCTAGGAAGAGCTTATAGTAGCTAATGCCGAAATTAAACGGCTCTAAGAGCTGCTTAAAACTAGAGACACCCCTACGCCTAGCAATAGGTTATTAGATACCTAGAGACTTACTATAGTCCTTAAGGCCCTACATCGGGAAAATATTCGCAGGATGAGATTCAAGTAGACTTTAATTTTCGCGTTTCGCGTAATTGACATACAATTTGATCAACTCGACACGCAATTGACCAACTTAACACGCAATTGACCAACTTAACACGCAATTTAACCAACTTAACATGCAATTAACTAACTTAACACGCAATTTGACCAACTTAACATATAATTAACCAACTTAATACGCAATTTAACTAACTTAACATGTAATTAACTAACTTAACACGCAATTTAACCAACTTAACATGTAATTAATTAACTTAATACGCAATTTAACTAACTTGATATGCAATTAACTAACTTAACAACTTTAAAAGTTAAATAATACGTAGTTAACCTACTTAATAACTTTAAAAGCTAACTGTATGTTTCTTAACACGCAGTTAACCTACTTAGCAACTTTAAAAGGTGACTATATATTTCTTGACATGCAATTAAGGTAAAGTTATATGCTATATATTTAACTATTATATATTATCTAATATAATCTTATACAATCTTATATAGTTTTATTACTTGGAGGCTCTGCACAAGGCT
>Ga0307507_10002544_pt1 | contig 37932 bp, 8 predicted proteins | sample 7_EM_MG_FD_207223 | JGI IMG/M metagenome (GOLD analysis project Ga0307507, IMG submission 207223) | Populus trichocarpa ectomycorrhiza microbial communities from riparian zone in the Pacific Northwest, United States - 7_EM | ecosystem: Host-associated > Plants > Roots > Unclassified | place...
CTCCGTACGCAGAGCTTCGCGCAGAGCCTCTGTACGTAGAGCTTCGTGCAGAGCCTCTGTACGCAGAGCTTCGTGCAGAGCCTCTATGCGCAGAGCTTCGTGCAGAGCCTCTGTACGCAGAGCTTCGTGTAGAGCCTCGTGTAGAGCCTTATGCAAAGCTTCGTGCAGAGCTTCGTGCAGAGCTTCGTGCAGAGCTTCGTGCAGAGCTTCGTGCAGAGCTTCGTGCAGAGCTTCGTGCAGAGCTTCGTGCAGAGCTTCGTGCAGAGCTTCGTGCAGAGCCTCTGTACGCAGAGCTTCGTGTAGAGCTTCGTGCAGAGCCTCCGTACGCAGAGCCTCGCGCAGAGCCTCGTGCAGAGCCTCTGTACGTAGAGCTTCGTGCAGAGCTTCGTGCAGAGCTTCGTGCAGAGCTTCGTGCAGAGCTTCGTGCAGAGCTTCGTGCAGAGCTTCGTGCAGAGCTTCGTGCAGAGCTTCGTGCAGAGCTTCGTGCAGAGCTTCGTGTAGAGCTTTGTGTCGAGCTTTATATAGAGCTTCGTGTAAAGCCTCGTGCAGAGCCTTGTGCAGAGCCTCTAAGTAATAAGACTATATAAGATTATATAAGATTATATTAGATAATATATAATAGTTAAATATATAATTGCATATTAAGAAATATGTAGTTACCTTTTAAAGTTGCTAAGTAGGTTAACTGCGTATTATTTAACTTTTAAGTAGGTTAACTGCATATTAAGAAATATGCAGTTAGCTTTTAAAGTTACTAAATAGGTTAACTGCGTGTTAAGAAATATATAGTTAGCTTTTAAAGTTGTTAAGTAGGTTAACTGCGTGTTATTTAACTTTTAAATATGTTAAGTTGGTTAATTACGTGTTGAGTTGGTTAAATTGCGTGTTAAGTTGGTCAATTGCGTGTTAAGTTGGTCAATTGCGTGTTAAGTTGGTCAATTGCGTGTTAAGTTGGTCAATTGCGTGTTAAGTTGGTCAATTGCGTGTTAAGTTGGTCAATTGCGTGTCGAGTTGGTTAAATTGTATGTTAATTACGCGAAACGCAAAAACTAAAGTCTACTTAAATCTTATCCTGCGAATATTTTCCCAATATACTAAAGCTAATTAGTATAAGGTCTAGGTTCTCATTGCCTCTATAGGTAATTCCTCTATTAAGTAAGCCGGCTAGGTATTAAAGGATAAGTCTTACGGCCGTTATATGGGTAGAGGTAGGATTATGGACAAAGTGGCTTACTATTAACACCACAAAGGCAATATCTGGCCTTATTTCTATTATAGGAAACATAACTAAACCAACTATACTCTAGTATCTTCTAATGTTATCCTTACTAGTAGTTTCTTAATTGGCTATAAGCTTAATTAAGTGCTTTATAGGTATTAGTAAGGTGTTAGCCTTTTATAATCTAAAACATTTAAGAGCTTTAATAAGGTAGGCTCGCTATAAAAGTGTAATCTTCTTCTTTATTTAATCTCTTGTAACTGTTATGCTTAAGTAAAAGCTTATTGTCACGGCACTGACCTAACGCGTTATTATAGCTACGCGTATGTATAAGCACGGACCTGACCCCTGAGCAACACGTATATATACCTACCTCGTCTCCTATACATAGATCCTTACACGACATCGTTTATCAATAATACACAGTTATAGTTACCTCGTTGACCCTCTGCACATACTGTGACAGTATGTCGTGTCATCACCTACGCCCCTGGTAGGGCTTCGTTTCCACCATTCCAAAGCTACGTTCCAAAGCTACGACCCTACCCTAGGCGGGATTCTTACCCTCATTCTACATTAACACCGACCTAGTAAAATCTCTATCAAATCCATTTGAGTTCTTGAGCTAATATCCTCCTCCCTATATCTACACGTCCTGAGTTTCCAAGCTGGCTACAGGGAGATACCCTGCGGGCTATATTTCTCGTATTTTAACTGTAGTGTCCTCCAAGTCTATTTCTAGCCATGCTACTACTTCACGTCCCAAGTTTCTAAGCCGGCTGTAGGGAGATACCCTGTGGGCTATGTTCCTTGTGCCTTGATTATAGTGTAAGACTATAGGTTACTAATCTCTTCTCTATCTCCAAGTCCATTTCTAGCTATTGCTTTACGTCTGAGTTTTCTAGCTGGCTGCAGGGAGTATACCCTACGGGCTATGTTCCTTGTGTCTTAATTATAGTGTAAGACTATGGGTTACCGATCTCGTCCCTATCTCCGTCTCTCCGTCTTTATCTTTAACAACGATATACTTTAAGTTTACCGCGATAAGAATCTACGCCTTAACCTCGATCTCTATACTCCAAGCCTTTCGAGTATTAATATCCGCCCTATGCCCTGCGGTTAAACCTATAACAAAAAATTCTCCGTTGTTTTCTATATTGGTTTCGCTCCTTCTCCTTAGCTTTATATTACATTTAGCACTCAAGACGAGTGCTAGCGGAGAGGGATATAGTAGATATATAGGAGGTCTAAGGACTAAAAGGACGAAGACCCTTAAGGACTAAAAGGACCAGGATATATGTGTCTATTTTTTTTTTACTTCTGTGTTTTTATTGCCGTCACCTAGCTCACAGGAGCTCGCCTTAGGAAGGGGGATATACTATCACGGCACTGACCTAACGCGTTGTTATGGCTATGCATATACATAAGCACGGACCTGACCCCTGAGCAACACGTATATATACCTGCCTCGTCTCCTATACATGGATCCTTACACGACATCGTTTATCAATAATACACAGTCACAGTTACCTCGTTGACCCTCTACATGTACTATAACACTTATTAGCCTAAGATCTATCATTTGGAAGGCTGCTTTAAGCTCTACTTTTGCCTAATTAACTGTCGCTATATCCTTATAGATAATCTTAGTATTATTAACATAGATAGAAATGATTAAACCTTTTTATCCTTTACTAGTGGCGAATATACTATAATCCGCGTATAGATAGTAAAGTCTAAGTTTTTTTAGTAGAAACTTTAAGAGCGTCTTATATTAGATTTAAGGTAACTGTTTTAGTCTATAGAGGGCCTTCTTAAGGCGGCAGACTTTACTGGCTTCTTTATAGCCTTTTAGTATAATAACATAGAGTTCTTAATTTATTAGTCCATAGAGAAAGGCGGTTTTAATATCTATCTATTTAATTTTAAGCTTATAATAAGTAGTAATCGTAAATAGAGCCCTAAAAGCTATAGGTTTTACTACCGCAGTAAAGGTCTAGTTATAGTTAACACCATACTACTATAGATATCCCTTAACAACCCATCTAGCCTTATAGCAAAGAACCTTGCTATTCTTTCCCTTTTTGACTTTAAATACCTATTTACTAGTAAAAGGCTTATAAGGAGGCTTAAGGGAGGCAAGGTTAACAAGTTCCTATGTCTAGTTCTTAATTAGAGACCCTACCTCCTCTATTATTACTTTTATCTATTCTTTACTATTTAGGCCGTTAATTGCTTGGTTATATATATAAGGCTCATCTTTGTTAATTAAGGTAGTAGATGTATACGTTTTGAGATTAGGTAAGCCAGTATATTAAATATAGCCGGCTAGTAGAGCCATAGGATTAACCGCGTCGCAATTATTTAAGTAAGGGTTTTAAGGTATAGATTAAGGAGGAAAGGTAGATAAAAGGGCTATTAGTTTATCGCCTATTTTATTATCCCAGTTACTTAGTAGCTTATTAATATTGTCAGCCTATTAGTTAAGGCTTTGGTTTGTATCTATAAGGCTTATAAGAAAGGCAGTAGGGTTACTTAGTAGGTTAACTCTTAACATCTAGCGGCCTGATTAAGTAGTAGTCATAGTAAGGTTTTTAGGCAGAGACTTAAGCCTATAGGGTAAGCTATCGCGACCTTCCTTCTAATTAATTCTTTATTGTCTTTTTCTCGATAGAGGCTTTAGCTAAGGAGTAGTAGTATCTTCCCTCCCTTGCTTATTAGATAAGTTAACGGATTCTTCTATAAATGTAGTAGTAGTTTTTAAGCTAATATTGCCTTTATAGATTTTAACGTCTTTAAGACGCTTAATCTTCTGTTTATCTAGTAGCCAAACGCAATAGATTGTCTTACTATTATAGCCAATTAGAATACCCTTCTTTACTTATAGAGCGAACCTAGCTAATTTCACGCGATCTTCTTTGGCTATAAGGGAGTAGACAGTAGATCCTAGAGCCCTTAGATAGTATACTAAGGGAGGTTTACCCTTAAGCTTTTTATAAGGTAATATGCCATTAAGAAGAGCTCTTATAGGGTATTTGTTTTTAATATATATAGTTATAAGGAGTACGTTGGGCCATAGAAAGTCTGGTATATTGCCGGTAAGGATTATTAAGCGGGTAATCTTAGTGGAGGTTCACTGCAAGCGCTCTACTACTCCATTCTCTTCCTAAGCGTATAAGGCGGTAGGTTTAAATTCTATACCTAAATCGTCTATTTAGGTGGTTGCTTTCTTGCTATAGAGCTCTGCTTTATAGTTAGTATAAATTCTAATAATTTTAAGGTCAAATTTGGTGTGGATTTAATTATAGTACCTCTATAAAGTACCGAGCTACTTGTCCTTTGTATAGACAGTGTAGACTGTAGTAAACCTTATATAGTTATTAGTAAAAGATACATAGTATCTTTCGCCTTTAAAGCTAACGGGGGTAATAGGTCCTACTAGATCTATATAGATAAATTAAAATAGTTATATAGCTTATTCCTAGGGCGTTTTATTATACCTCTTTCTAGCTTTAGATTAAGTGTAGGGCTTATAGTATTTATTACTAATATTATTAAACTTAATACTAAGTTTACTTAGGTGGCGTTTAAGGTTACTATAGTTAAGGTAGCTAAATCGGTAATGCCAAATAGGTAGGCTTTTGTTATTTTTAATTGTCTAGAGGATTAATTCTAATGAGTAGTTATACTACTAAATTAGGTAAAGTTATTAAATTTTAGATGCGTATCCTATTACTTTGTTATTATATTTAAGTTTATAAGTCTTGTTATTAAAGAAGACGCCTATTTCCTTAAGTCGGCTTCTAGATAGTAGGTTTGTATTACGGCGCAGTCCTAACGCGTACTATCTCGTACTGTTTCCTACTATTAGCTGGCCCACCACTAGCGCCTTGGCGGCTGCCCCTACTATTTATATACAATACCCCCTTTTACCTCCTTCTCCTCTTCATACCACAATGTAGTTATTCAGCCTATTAGCATTACAGTACTATAACAGTTTATAGTATCTCCTCTTGCGCCCTATTGCGATCTTTATTCTCCCTAGTCCACTATCTCTATTTTCCCAGTATAATCGCGACCCAGCGCGACTGACACTACTATACTACAGTCCTAAACAATCTTAGTACAGTCCTAAACAATCTTAGTATTATTCTAGATAATCTTAGCATTACAGCCAGCCTTATAGATTTTAATTACCCTGTCCAGATCCCCTAAAATGGGTAACCAGAATACCCCGTTGGTGAACACATATAAAGCGCTCGCCCGCCTCTTTAATACCTCCTACACCAACATTGCCTAGGTAATTAGGAGTGGTCTAGAGTACCCTAAGGACCTTAATATAGCAGGAATATTTCAGCACCTCTCTATATATACAACCCTTTTAACTAGCGTTAAGAGCGGTCTCCAAACAGTCTATAATAAAGGCCGGACTGTAAAGTCCTAACTTAAAGAAGCTTAATACAGAATTAACTCCCTTAAGACACTTAAACTATATATAAAGCAATACAAACAGCAAGCTTTAGTATATACTAAGACTATATAAAGCCTAAGCTCTTAGATCACTACACTTACCTAAACTATTACCAATAAAAACACCGCTACTAGCTCTCCTCCCCTAGCTAAGCCCTATAGAAAAAAGCGTGAAGCAAAAGACCCTACCCTATTTAATGGCAAGGGATCGCCAACTAAAAAGTAAGAAAAATTTAAAATATGGGAAATAAAGATCCAAGGCGTTTTCTATAGAGATATAAAGTGCTTTAAGACCCTAATAGACAAAGTCCTCTATATATCAGATATACTGACAGATAAGGCTTATAACTATATTAAGCATGGCCTTAATATGCTACGTATACACCCAAACAACCTAAGTAAATGGGCCTTCTCTAACCAAGAGTCTATGTTTACGTATATAAAGAAGCACTATAAGACCATAGATATAACCCAAGCGGCTAAAAACAAATTAGACACCTTAAACTAAGGTAAGCGCAATTACTGGTCCTAGAAAGCAGAGCTTAATAAGTTAATAATAAAAGCAAATAAGACTAAGGAACAAAAGGTAGATCTACTTAAAAAGAATATTTCATCTAAGATAAAGGACTTAGCCCTTACCCTTAGCCGTAAAATTGACGATGCTGACTATAAGGGCTAGAGTAAGTAAATAGACGTGTTCACTTATAACCTACAGAACTACGCCTACTATACTAAGCTGAATACCGCTAAGCTAAGTACTGCTGGCGGCTATTGACCTACACTACCTAACAACAACACCTTAGTACTAGCACTATAGAATAACCCAATAGACCTTAACGCTGTTAAATTTGGTAGTGGTAGTAGTAGCCTCCCCAACAACGTCTAAAGATATTGTATAGATAACAGACTTTGCCTAACATATAGTTAACCTAGCCACTGAAAAGATGCTTATGACCCTAAAATAAACCTAAATCCCCTTCTAATGCTACCGCGCTAACCCCTTCCTAGCCGCGGTAGATTCTTTAGTAGAGGGATTAGTAACCAAAACAACAACCACGGATAAGGATATAGGTTCGGACATAGAGACCTACCCCCACAATTCCCTTCCCTAATACAGCCCCAGCCAATGGTCCCGTACATAAACTACGGATAAGTGCTCTATACCGCTACTAACCATAAGACCGGCTATATCCTTGGCGAAGTACCCCCTAGCATATATACACCGTCGGAGACCAATATATTAGGATACACTAGCTAAGACTATAGCTACTAGCTAAGCCCCATAATCCAGTTATTAAAAGACTAACCCTTAGACTAAGTCGCCTCCAAGGGTTAAAACTATATAGGGAGGAGAACAAAAGAATTAGATCTATACTACTAGATTAGTTAGATCTTATTCTAAGTTAGCTACTACTCAACCTTAGAATAGTAAACAATAATAGAAATGCTATCCTTATTTAGACCTACCTCTCCTCACTACATAACCCACTCCTATAAGTTTTCATTAAAATAGTAAGCCTTATTAACAGTAGTAGTATAGCACTAGTATTTACAGACAAAGACTCGCTTATAAAAAAGCATAATATTATAATAAAAAGACTCCTAGTCCTAAAACCACTCCGCCTTACTAATGGACTCCCATCTAGCTTTATTACCCACTACTTTACAGCAAGAATAACAATTGGCCACTATATAGAATCCATACTCTTCTACGTTACGAAGTTATTACCCTTAATACTAGTAATTCTTAAAATGCCCTAGCTTAAAAAGCATAACCTAAAACCAGACTTCCCTACTCTAGAGCTTAAATTTAACTCTAATTACTATACCTACAACTATCTTCCATAGTATATTCCTAACTGTAACTAAGTAGTACCACACGGACGCATTACACAGCCAATACTTAGATACTATCAGCTGATAGTAAAAGAGGTACCTAACACTAGTAAGCCAATATACGTAGTAAATAAAATAGAGATTCTAGAAGACTAGACTACCGCCCTATTTTTAAAAAAATAAACACTGCCAGAATTATAAGTCCCCTATATACACCTACTTAACCTAAGTTAGCTAATAAGACACCTAACTTTAAGTTATTTACCGTACGTATATATAACCGCACGTATAATAGCTAAGGGCGTTATAGCTAAGACTAAAATCAAAGCAATTAAGACCTCCCCCCTATAACGCCTAACCTCACACCTGTCTCCCGCGCGTACTATATAAGGCCGCCGCCTCGTTTCCGCCCCCCTGGGCCAACTAAGCCATGCCAGCCTAGCTGTAGCACTGGAGAACCAGACACGCCCTAACCTAGACAACATTAAATACACTTATACTGTTAATTTTACCCAGTTCTATAAATAAAAAGGCGTAAAGGTGATAAGGATCTATATAGCAGAGCTAGTAGAACTAGTTAAACAAGAAAAACACTAATAGCTGCTTAAAGAGCTACCTATAGGCCTAATAAAAGTACCGAACCTATTAGAAAGGTCTTTCCGCCAGCTAATAGAAGGCGACTATATAATAGAGGAAGCCTATAAAGTGTTACGGCGCTGGTGGAAAACGGTGGATTATGGTAGACGTTATGGTAGACGCCGAGTCACGTAAGTCCACGTGACTAGAGGACCGCATAAAACTTCGCACGGCGCTGCTATTCTTCTCCCTTCCTTTCTCTAGCTTTGGATCCTCGTTTATAGACTACCAATTATACAGGCTTGCGCGTCCCTTATGCTATGCTCGTGCCTTAATTAACTAAGTCGCTAACATTATCTAAAGCTTAACTACTCTTTCTTCCTAAGAAGGAACTCAAATATATCTACAAAGGACACAGAACAGGACCCTAAGGACATCACCAGGACCACAAGAATAGGACAGACCCCTAAGAACCAAAAGAACACAAACAGAACACAAAACCTAAAAATAGGACACGCACGGACTAGAACCCCTAGAAAATAAACAAATACTGGAAATTACCTAATACCCCTACCACCATGCCAAGAAATACAGCAGCCAGTAAAGCCGCTGCAGGACCCGCAAATACCTCTAATAGTGAAACAGTCGCCGTCTTAACCCCCTAGGAAGAGCTCGCAGCAGCTAATACCAAAATTAAACGGCTTTAAGAGCTGCTTAAAACTAGAGACACCCCTATACCTAGCAAGAAGTTATTAGACACCTAGAGACTTGCTATAGTCCTTAAGACCCTAGCCTAATATACAGTATTAGCATCGTTATAGTCCGCAAAGATTGCGGACCCCCTATTACTTACAGACGGAACTAACCCTATATTCAACAATTAGAAGCTTTAACTGCAAGACAAGTTTAAAGTCAATACGGACCACTTCCCTACTACCTAAGCTAAAATAGCCTACGTCTTCAGCCGTACTAGCGGGGACGTACAGACGTATCTATATCCGCGATACGCCTAGGACTTAGCAGACCCCTTCCTCTCTAAAGAAGAGATAGTTAACCACCTGTCTTCTATTTATAAGGACCCCTTTAAGACACAGAACGCCCGCCTTAATTACAAAGCTCTTAATATAAAGACGACGGAGACCTTTTTAGCCTTTTAGATCCGCTTTCTGCACCTAGCTAGCTAAGCCCAAATTCCCTATAAAGACCTAATGCTAGACCTCTTTAACAAGCTTACCCTAGATCTATAGCACGCCATACTGCCAGTTTTTACTACTATATAGACGCTAAAGGTACTTATAGACTACTGCCTAGCTATTAACCAAGGCCTTTATTAAATTAAGGCACGATCTAAGCGGTATAAAGCTAGAAACTCTTCAAACCAGACTATAAGCACTTTATAAACAGCCTATAACACCCTAACACGATCTGCAACTCCTATAGCACCAGCTATATAGCCCGCCGTTAATTTAGCAGCTAGCTATACAGCTAGTCCTACTACGGGTCTAGCGCATACTTGGCCCATATACAACGACCCCCGTAAATAGGCCCTTAGTAATTAAGGAGCTTACTTCTTATATGGCCAGAAAGACCACTTTGCAAAGAATTGCCAGACAAAGGCAAAAACAGGCAAGGTTCTATTAATTTAAAAGGACAGTATAGAGTTAAAAAAAGAGGAACCCTAGAGGAAGACTCCTCTCTAGGGTTAAAAGGGATTAACATATTATATATTAATCTAGGTCAGCTAGTTAGTGGAAAAAGCTGCACTATCCCTTATACCTTATTCCGTAATAGATATTAAGTTTTAACCTCTACTTTAGCTAACTCTAGAGCAAATGCCTTTGCCTTAATAGATACCTAGTATGCTATAAAGCTGGCTAACTTTTTAAATGCACCCCTTAAAGAACTGCCTAAACCAATTCCTATTCGCGGGTATAACGGACGAATAGGGCTACCTATTATAACTATCTTGCGGATTCACCTCCGCATTAACAGACAAAGGTAGTATAACGTCCCCTTTCTTATTACAGACCTTAGGAGCCACAATATAATTATAGAGAGAAAATGGCTAGCCTATTTAGGCTTACAGCTTAACGTATAGAATAGACGGCTTATCTAGCCTAAAACCCTACCCCTAACCCCTTCCTTTATAAAAGAAATCAGCATTATAATGGAAAACCTTATACGGCCCTAGATTAATACTATTTACTAGGCCGATGCTATGCGCAGAGACTAGGCCTTTAAGAAGGATATATATCTTAATCCTTAACAGATCTGTATACTACGCCGCCCCTAAACTATATATATTACACCATCCGCACTAGAGACCTAGAAAGTCAGTAGTGACCTAGCTAAGCCCCCCACAGAGAACCTAGGCCCTATATAGCCCTAAAGGAAAACCAGGGATATTGGACACCATACTAAGCTAATAGACAAAAAGAATAACTTATGGAAAATAGAATATAAGCTAAGGAAGACTATACACTCTATACCACAAGATACGGCCCGACAAGCGTCTGTAAAGAAACCTACGGACCTCCCACCAGTTAATATCTACTGTATTAGCGCTATAGGATTCTACCAGAACTTAGTTTAGCCTAATACCATTACCTTTACAACTAGCCTATACGAAATTAATTAAATACTTAAGGAAAAGGAAAGTAAGCTTAGCGGACAGGAAAGCGAGCTTATAGATAAGGAACTAGTAGAACAAAAACTGCCTAATTAACACTAGAAATTCAAGGACGTATTCTCTAAGACAGCGTTAGATATACTTCTATTTTACTAACCATATAACTATAAGATTAAGATTAATTAAGGCAAGGGAAGCACCCTTAGCTTTAGCCCTCTCTACCTATAGTCTATTGCCAAATTATAGGCCATAAAGCAGTACCTTATTAACAACCTTAATAAGGGCTTTATTAAGCCTAGCTAAGCCCCTTTTAACTCGCCTATTCTCTTTGCCAAAAAACCAAATAGAGGACTGCGCTTCTACATTAACTATAAGCTAAATAATATAACCTGTAAGGACCGCTATCTACTACCCTTATTTAATAAGACTCTTACCTAAATAAGTAGAGCCTAGGTCTTTACAAAGCTTAATATCCGCTAGGCCTTCTACTAAATTAGAATAAACCCTAGGTCTAAAAAGCTTACTACATTTTAAACCTATTACGGAACGTATAAATGCAAGGTACTCCCTTTTGGACTAACTAATGGACTAGCTACATACCAGCGGTACATAAACAATATACTCTTTAACTACCTTAATAACTTCTATACGGCCTACCTAGATAACATTATAATTTACTTTAAGAACAAGCTAAAACACAAGAAGCACATCTATAAAGTTTTATAATGGCTCCGCAAGGCTGGTCTCTAGGCTAATATTAAGAAGTTAGAATTTAGTGTTAAGCGTATAAAGTACCTAGGTTTTATTATTAGTATAGATGGAATTAAGGCCAACCTAGAGAAAACGGCCGTAATTAACTAGTGGACATCCCTACGGACTATAAAGGGGGTATAATTATTTTTAGGTTTCTGTAACTTCTACTAACACTTTATTAAGAACTACAGCAGGATTGCCTAGCCTCTTAACCGCCTTACTAGGAAATACCAGCTATTCCACTTTAACGCCATATATATGCAGGCCTTTAATAAGCTTAAAAAGCGGCTAGTATCGGCTCCCCTACTTGCCCACTTTAACCCAGAACGGCCCTTAATGCTAGAAACTAATACCTTAGATAGTATAATAGCCGGTGTTTTTTCCTAGAAGTAACTAGACGGAGAATAGCACCCTATTATATACTATTTAAAGACTATAATAGATGCCAAGCTAAACTACTATATCTATAATAAAGAAATGCTAGCTATTATCTCTAGCTTTTAGCACTGGCGTATATAGCTAAAGGGGACCCCTAAGCCTATTAAGGTAGTTTCGGATTATAAGGCCCTAAAATACTTTATAACAACTAAGGCCCTTATAGCCCGCCAGGCACACTAGGCGGATATTCTATCTTAGTTTAACTTCTTAATTATATATAGACTAGGCGCTATAAACTATGCGGATGCTCTTATAAGGTATAAACAGGACCTAGGTAATTAGGTAGCTATAAAGATCTTATTATAGACCTAGGCACTACTATAACCAGAGCACCTTAACCCCTAGATATAGGCAGAACTAAATATAGACCCTTTAAATGCTAAGATATGCCCCATTAACTCCACAGAACTTAACCTTATTAATAAACTACTGTAGGTAAACCGTATAGCCCCTTCTCTATAGGAGTGCCGCGAAAAGGTAAAGAATACTACTAGCCTATAGTCCCTTAAAAACGGACTACTTAAGCACCAGGAACGGCTAGTAGTAGTAAAGGAATAGAATTTATAAACTTAGCTTATCGCCAAAGCATATACTTAGGTCTCTACGGCCTACCCTAGAAAAAATAAGACCCGTAAAATTATTAGCAACCGCTACTACTAGCCTAAAATGGTTACGGATATTAACTGCTATATATAGAACTACAACGACTGCTATAGGTCTATAATTCCACAAGACAAAACCCTAGGGCTATTAAAGCCACTTCTAATACCAGAACGCCCCTAGTAGTATATCTTTATAGACTTCTACAAATTACCTACAGACTGTAACAGATATAATATAGTTATAATCCTAGTTAACCGCTTTAGCAAGCGCCCGTTCTTAATCCCCTATTATAAGAATATTAATGCTAAAGAGGCGGCCTAACTGTATATCCACTATATCTACCAAATTTACGGACTACCAGATACTATTATATCCAACTATAGGCCGTAGTTTATATTAGCCTTCTAAAATAAGTTCACCCGGATTCTAGGTATTAGGCTAAAGCTCTCTACAGCATACCACCCCTAGATAGACGGTTAGATAGAGATTATAAATTAGTACTTAGACTAGAGACTCCAGCCCTTTATTAACTACTTTTAGGATAACTAGAGCGGACTACTACCTATAATAGACTACGCCCAGGCAACCCTACCCTATAACTCTACAGGGTTTGCACCTATTTAGCTAGAAATAAGATACTTACCCTATATAAGCTTTAACTGGAAGAGACTAGAAGGACCACAGACTATACGCAAAAAACTATCTTATAAGAAAGCATAGCAGTATGCTAGACGCTTAGAAGAAGTATAGATAGTAGCCCATAAGAACCTAGAGAAGGCCCAGAAATTAATGGAACAGTAGGCAAATAAGCATAGGCGTAAGCCCGACTTTACTATAGGCAATAAGGTCTAGGTTATAATAAAGAACTAGAAGATAGAATAGCCTAGCTATAAGCTAGACTATAAAATGGTAGAACTGTATAAAATCCTTAATAAAGAAGGCAACTTATATAAGGTTAAACTCCTAGACTTAATTAAAGTCCACCCTATTTTCTTACTAGATAAGCTATAGAAAGCTGCAAATAACCTACTACCTAGACAAAAGAATAAGCCTCCACTACCAATTTAAGTTAATAGCGACGACGAATAGGAAGTTAATAAAATACTAGCCTATAAACTAGTATAAGGAACGCTAAAATACCATATCTAATGGAAAGGTTACGATCTAGACCTAACCTAGTACCCCGCCTAGAACTTTATAGGTTGCCCCTAAAAGCTTAAAAAATTCTATAACTAATACCCTAATAAGCCAGGACCCCCAAAGTATCTAGACAAGTAGATGGAGTGCTAGTATAGTAAAGATAATAAGCTACCTATCGAGCATATAGATAAGAACACCCTACGGATATAATACGGACATATAAAGCCTAAGGGCAGGCTTTTTTGGAGGGGGGGGTAATGTTACGGCGCTAGTAGAAAACAGTGGATTATGGTAGACGTTATGGTAGACGCCAAGTCACGTAAGTCCACGTAACTAGAGGACCGCATAAAACTTCACATAATGCTGCTATTCTTCTCCCTTCCTTTCTCTAGCTTTGGATCCTCGTTTATAGACTACTAATTGTACAGGCTTGCGCGTCCCTCATGCCGTGCTCATGCCTCGATTGACTGAGTCGCTAACATAAAGCGCTACCCCCTTATTTTTATAACTTCCTTAAGATAAACCTAAAAACTAAGTCTGAGTTTCTACGCCGGAAGATAGTCGACACTAATATTAAGAAATTCCTAAAAGGCAAACCAGGATTAACCTACAAGGATATTTTATAACGCTTACTAAAAGAGTTTTATAAATATATTAAACACTTCCTCCCTAAGAACGTAGATAAGCTGCCCCCTTACCAACTATAGGACCACAAAATTAAGATTATACCAGGAAAGCAGGCCCTATACTATAAAAACAGACCACTCTCACCCGCTAAACTTAGCTGTGTAAAGAAGTGGATTAACAAGATGCTAGATAAGGGTTTTATCCACAAATTAACCTTACTAGCTACTATACCACTCCTCCTTACAGCGAAACCTAGTAGTAGTGTACGAATCTACCATAACTACTAAGGCCTAAACACAGTTACTATTAAGAACTGATACCCACTGCCACTAGTCTACGAGACACTTAACGCACTTTATAGTATTAAGTACTTTACTAAGCTTAATATAATTACTGTGTTTAACCAGATCCAGATCGCGGAAGGCCATAAGTGGCTTACAGTATTTATCACCCAGTTTAGACTCTATAAGATGCTAGTTATACCATTTAGTCTCTATAACGCGCCCACCATATTCCAAAACTATATTAACCATGTTTTACATAACGCCCTTAACAACTACTGCACTACATATCTTAATGATGTCCTTATCTTCTCAAAAACACGCGCCAAGCATATAAAATATATAAATGAAATTATCCAGAGACTTAGTAATGCTAGACTCTAAATCAATATTAATAAGTCTAAGTTTTATACTACCAAAACAAAATACCTTAGCTTAATTATCTTAACTAATAGCATAACCATGGACCCTAAGAAGGTGCAGGCCTTATAGAAATAGAAGGACCCAATATTAATTAAGGAACTATAGTAATTTCTTAGCTTCGCGAACTTCTACTAACGATTTATTTAAGGCTATTCTAAGGTAGTTAAGCCCATAACCAGGCTACTGAAAAAGAGCATTAGCTAGTTATAGGGCCCTAATTAAGCATAGGCATTCTAGACCCTAAAAACAGCGTTTACTAAAGCACTAGTCCTAGCGTATTACAACTATACAAAGAAGACTGTAGTAGAGACAGACGCCTTAAACTAGGCTTTAGGTGGAATGCTCTATTAAGCTAATAAAAGTAACAAGCTTAAGCCAGTTACATTCTTCTCTGCTAAGCACTTAGCCCCTAAATACAACTATAAAATATATAATAAGGAGCTCCTAGCAATTATTAAGGCACTAAAAGAATAGCGTCCTAAACTACAAGAAACTGAGCAGCTATTTAAAATTATTATAGACTATAAGAACCTCTAGACCTTTATAACAATAAAATAACTAAACTAGTACCAAGTCCACTAGGCTAAGTTCCTTTTCTAATTTAACTTTATTATTACCTATAGGCCTAGCACTAAAGCCACAATCCTAGACGCTCTTAGCCACCTTTTAGGCGTTACACCTGCCAATGCTAATAATAAACGTCTATAACACTAAGACCGCGTTGTCTTACCACTAAAGAAAGTTAACCCTACTATCCTAGAAGAACTACTGAGCGAATCCCAAGACCAAAGCATTAAAGACTTTATTATAGTAATAGACCCAGAGCCTAAGAAAAAAACCCTTAAAGAGCTTATTAAGAATACCTATAAAGAGAACGAACTCGCTAGGAATATATTAGCTACACTACGTAAACAGGAAGACCATAAAGCACGCTATTAGCCTAAGCAGATTAGGAAGCTGCTCCGCTATAACAAATCCAAATATTTAATTGTTAACGGCCTAATCTACTATAGGAATTAAGTATTTGTCCCTAATTTACATAAACTCTAACTAGAAGTTATACACCGCATATATAGTTTAGGCCCTATGGGTCACCTAGGCCGCGTTAAGACATTAGACCTCCTTAATTAAATATATTAGTGGCCAGGTATTTTACAGTTTACGGCTACCTTTATAAAAGACTGTGCTCTTTACTTCCGCATAAAGACCCTACACTTAGCACCGCCCGGTTTCCTAAAACTACTAGAACTACCAGTCCGCCTATAAACCAATATCTCTATTAACCATATTGTTAACCTGCCTAAGTGCCTTTATAATGGCAAAACATATAGATATATCTTTGTCGTTATTAACCGCCTAACAAAGATAAGATACTTTATTCCTATTACTAGCCTAGATACTAAGGAGCTCATTAAAGCATTTATTTATACTATCTATAAATTACACAGCGCTCTAAATACTATTATTTCTAATAGAGGCTCTTTATTTATTTCTAACTTCTAGTGTCGCCTAAACTAGCGCCTAAAGGTAACCCTAAGCCCTAGCTCCATATAGCACCCTAAAACAGATGGTCAAACTGAGATTGTTAATACAGCAATAAATAAGTACCTACGCGCCTTTATAAGCTTTACTTAAGACAACTAGGTAGATTAGCTCCCCCTTACTAAGTTTGCCACAAATAACTAGGTCAATAAGACTATAAAAATCTTACCATTCTTTACCAACTATAGCTACAACCTACGTCTAGGCGTTAAACTAGTAGGCCCCCAGCCATCAGCCCTATCTATATATGCAAAAAAGGAGTACCTATAAGCTAATACTATTACTAACCACTTTAAGCGTATTTTAACCCAGCTTAAAGCCCTAGCTCATATCTCCCAGCGACAATATAAAGACAACGCTAATATAAAACGAGACGAAGGTACAATATTTAAAAAGGATAATATAGTTATAGTTAGCCTTAAAAACATAAAGACCAACCAGCCTAAGAGGAAGTAAAATAATAACTAGAACGGACCCTAGCCCGTCCTAGCTGCCTATAGAGAAGCAGTTATAGTTAACCTCCCAGACCATATCTGTGTTAATAAGTCTTTCTACACTTTAAAAGTCCACCTCTAGTTCCCTAAAGAAATCTCTAATTAAGCACACATTAACAAAAAGGAACGTTGTAATATCACAGGCAGGATAGCCAAAAGGGATAATAACGGCAATATCACAGACAAGTGGGAATTTGAAAAGATCCTTAATATATATAATAAACAAATAAATAAGCATGGCTTAACATACTGTATTAAATGGAAATACCACAATGAGAAAACCTGGGAACCCAAAAAATCCCTAAAAGAATACAAGCACGCACTACTAAGGTTCTATAAACAACACCCTAAGAAGCCAGGACCCCTAGACTAGGTACAAGATAAGGGAGAGTCACACTAAGGCCGTAGCCAACCATAAAGGTAATTTGTAGTGGTTAAGATTTCATAGAACTTTAACCGCTGGTTAAAGTTATCTAATTAGTTGGTTTTTTGCCAAGAAGTGCCATATAGTAGCGGTATAGAGTTCTGCTAATTTTATTTATTAAGCTAACCAATTAAGATTTTCCATGCCCGGCATAGAAAATCGCTATTGGCTCAGTCAAGGGCGGTAAGCAAAAGTAACATCTTTATAGCGAAAATAGGTTACTTGTTTAGTTTAGGGACCAAACCTTCTAGGGAGGGGAGTACTGTTACGGTATAGTCCTAACGCGTACTGTCTCGTACTATTTCCTACTATTAGCTAGCCCACCACTAGCGCCTTAGCGGCTGCCCCTACTATTTATATACAATACCCCCTTTTACCTCCTTCTCCTCTTTATACCATAATGTAGTTATTTGTTACGGCGCTAGTAGAAAATAGTAGATTATGGTAGACGTTATAGTAGACGCCAAGTCACGTAAGCTTACGTGACTAGAGGACCGCATAAAACTTCACACAGCGCTACTATTCTTCTCCCTTCCTTTCTCTAGCTTTGGATCCTCGTTTATAGACTACCAATTGTATAGGCTTACGCGTCCCTCTTACCATACTCATGCCTTAATTAACTAAGTCACTAACATTATCCAAAGCTTATCTCTACTCTTTCTTCCTAAGAAGGAACTTAAATATATCTACAAGGATATAGAATAGGACCCTAAGGACATTACTAGGACCATAAGGACATAGGACAAAACCAAAAGAACACAAACAGAACGCGAAACCTAAAAATAGGATACGCATGGACTAGAACCCCTAGAAAATAAATAAATACCAAAAATTACCCAACACCCCTACTACCATGCCAAGAAATATAGCAGCTGGCAAAGCAGCTATAGGACCCTTAAATACCTCTAATAGTAAAACAGTTAACGTCTCAAACCCCCAGCAGGAGCTTATAGCAGCTAATGCCGAAATTAAACGGCTTTAAGAGCTGCTTAAAGCTAGGGACACCCCTACATCCAGTGTTAACTCATTAGATAGACTTGCTACGGTCCTTAAGGCCCTAGCCCAACATACGGCATTAGCATTATCACAGTTTGCGAAGGTCGTAGACCCCCTATTGCTTATAGACGGAACCGACCCTACATTTAATAACTGGAAGCTTCAATTACAGAACAAGCTTAAAGTTAATACGGACCACTTTCCTAATACCTAAGCTAAAATGGCATACGTCTTTGGCCGCACCGGCGGTGACACACAGACGCACCTATGTCCGCAATACGCCCAGAACTTAGCAGACCTCTTCCTCTCTAAAAAAGAGATGATCAATTACCTATCTTCCATTTATAAGGATCCCTTTAAGGTACAGAATGCCCGTCTTAATTATAAAAGCCTAACAATAAAAATAATAGAAACCTTCTTAGTTTTCTAGACCTGCTTTCTGTACCTAGCTAGACAGGCCCAAATCCCCCAGAAAGATCTAATGCCAAACCTCTTTAACAAGCTTACCCTAGACCTATAGCGCGCCGTACTACCGGTTTATACTACTATATAGACGCTAAAGGAACTTATAGACTAATGCCTAGCTATTGACCAAGGCCTCCGTCAAATTAAGGCACGTGCCGAGCGGTACAAGGCTAGAAGCTCCGCCAACCAGAATATAAGTACTATAAAAACGGGCCGCAATGCCCTAGTAAGATCTGTAGCCCCTATAGCACCAACTATACCGCCTGCCGTTAACCTAGTGGCGAGCCATGCAGCTAGTCCTGCCGTAACTCCAGCGTATACTCAGCCTTCGTATAGCGACCCCTGTAGACAGGCCCTTAGTGACTAAGGAGCTTGCTTTATATGCGGTCAAAAGGGTCACCATACAGCTGAATGCCTAACGAATGCGAAAAAGGATGAGGTCCTACTAATCTAGGAGAATAGCGTAGAGGCAGAGTTAGAAAAAGAGGAACCCTAGAGAAAGACTCCTCTCTAGGGTTAAAAGGGATTAACATATCACATATTAATCTAGGTCGGCTAGTTAGTAGAAGAAGCTACACTATCCCTTATACTTTATTCTGTAATAAATATTAAGTTTTAACCTCTGCTTTAGCTAACTCTAAAGCAAATACCTTTGCCTTAATAGACACCTAGTATGCCGTAAAGCTGGCTAACTTTTTAAATGCACCCCTTAAAGAACTGCCCAAACTAATTCCTATTCACGGGTATAACAGACGAATATGGCCACCTATTACAACTATCTTGCGGATTTACCTCCATGTTAATAGACAAAGGTAGTATAACGTCCCCTTTCTTATTACGGACCTTAGGAGCCACGATATAATTATAGGGAGAAAATAGCTAGCCTATCTAGGCTTATAGCTTAACATACAAAATAGATGGCTTATCTAGCCTAAAACCCTACCCCTAACCCCTTCCTTTATAAAAGAAATTAGCATTACAATGGAAAACCTTATACAGCCCTAGATTAATACTATTTACTAGGCTATACTATACGCAGAGACTAGGCCTTTAAGAAGGATATACATTTTAATCTTTAATAGATCCGTATACTACGCCGCCCCTAGACTATATATATTACGCCATCCATACTAGAGACCTAGGAAGTTAGTAGTGACCTAGCTAAGCCCCCCATAGAGAACCTAGGCCCTATATAGCCCTAAAGGAAAACCAGGGATATTGGACGCCATACTAAGCTAATAGATAGGAAGGATAACTTATAGAAAATAGAACGTAAGCTAAGGAAGACTATATACTTTATACCACAAGATATAGCCTAATAAGCGTATGTAAAGAAACCTGCGGACCTCCCACTAGTCAATATCTACTGTATTAGTGCTGCAGGATTCTACTAGAATTTGGTTTAGCCTAATACCGTTGCTTTTATAACTAGCCTATACGAAATTAATTAAATGCTTAAGGAAAAGGAAAGTAAGCTTAGCGGATAGGAAAGCGAGCTTATAGATAAGGAACTAGTAGAACAAAAACTACCTAATTAACACTGGAAATTCAAGGACGTATTCTCTAAGGGAATATTAGATATACTTCCGCCTTACTAACTATATAACCACAAGATTGAGATTGATTAAGGTAAGGAAAGCACCCTTAGCTTTAACCCTCTCTACCCACAGTCTATTGCCGAATTATAGGCTATAAAGCAGTACCTTATTGATAACCTTAATAAGGGCTTTATTAAGCCTAGCTAAGCCCCTTTTAACTCACCTATTCTCTTTGCTAAAAAGCCTAATGGAGGACTGCGCTTCTGTATTAACTACTATAAGCTAAATAACATGACCTATAAGGACCGCTATCTGCTACCCTTACTTAATAAGACTCTTGCCCAAATAAGTAGAGCTAAGGTCTTTATAAAGCTTAATATTCGCCAGGCCTTTTACCAAATTAGGATAGACCCTAGGTCTAAGGAGCTTACTATATTTTAAACCTGTTATAGAATGTATAAATATAAGGTACTCCCTTTTAGACTAACTAACGGACCAGCTATGTACCAGCAGTATATAAACAATATACTCTTTAACTACCTTAATAACTTCTATACGGCCTACCTAGATAATATTATAATTTACTCTAAGAACGAGCTGGAACACAAGGAGCACGTCTATAAAGTCCTACAACGGCTCCGCGAGGCTAGTCTCCAGGCTAATATTAAGAAGTTAGAATTTAGTGTTAAGCGTATAAAGTACCTAGGTTTTATTATTAGTATAAATAGAATTAAGGCCAACCTAGAGAAAACAGCCGCAATTAACCAGTGGATACCCTTACGGACTATAAAGGGGGTATAATTATTTTTAGGTTTCTATAACTTCTACTAACGCTTTATTAAGAACTATAGCAGGATTACCCAGCCTCTTAACCGCCTTACTAGGAAAGACTAGCTATTCTACTTTAACGCCATATATATACAGGCCTTTAACGAGCTTAAAAAGCGGCTGGTATTAGCTCCCCTACTTACCTACTTTAATCTAGAACGGCCCTTAATGCTAGAAACTGATGCCTTAGATAGTGTAATAGCTGGTGTTTTTTCCTAGAAGTAACTAGACGGAGAATAGCACCCTATTACATACTATTTAAAGACTATAATAGATGCCAAGCTGAACTACTATATCCATAACAAAGAAATGCTGGCTATTATCTCTAGCTTTTAGCACTAGCGTATATAGCTAGAGGGGACCCCTAAGCCTATTAAAGTAGTTTTGGATTATAAGGCCTTAGAATACTTTATAATAACTAAGGCCCTTACAGCCTAGTAGGTACGCTAGGCGGATATCCTATCTTAGTTTAACTTCTTAATTATATATAGACTAGGCGCTATAAACCGTACAAATGCTCTTATAAGGTATAAACAGGACCTAGGTAACCAGGCAGCTATGAAGATCTTATTATAGACCTAGGCACTACTATGACCAGAGCACCTCAACCCCTAAATACAGGCAGAACTAAATACGGACCCTTTAGACGCTAAGATATGCCCCGTTAACTCCACGGAACTTGACCTTATTAATAAACTGCTATAGGCAAACCGTATAGCCCCTTCTCTACAGGAGTACCGCGAAAAGGTAAAGAATGCTACTAGCCTATAGTCCCTTAAAAACGGACTGCTTAAGTACTAGAAACAGCTAATAGTGGTAGAGGAACAGAATTTACGGACTTAGCTTATTACCAAAGCATATACTTAGGTCTCTACGGCCCACCCCAGAAAAAATAAAACCCGTAGAATTATTGGCGACCGCTACTACTAGCCCAGAATAGTTACGGATATTGACCGCTATATATAGAACTGCGACAACTGCTATAGGTCTATAATTCCACAAGACAAGACCCTAGGGCTATTAAAGCTACTTTTGATACCAGAACGCCCCTAGCAGTATATCTCTATAGACTTCTATAAGTTACCTACAAACCGCGACAGATATAATATAGTTATAATCCTAGTTAACTGCTTTAGTAAGCGCCCGTTCTTAATCCCCTATTATAAAAATATTGATGCTAAAGAGGCGGCCTAACTATATATCTACTATGTCTACCGAATTTACGGACTACTAGATACTATTATATCTGACTATAAGCCGCAGTTTATATTAGCCTTCTAGAACGAGTTTACCTAGATCCTAGGTATTAGGCTAAAGCTCTCTACAGTATACCACCCCCAGACAGACGGTTAGACAGAGATTGTAAATTAATACTTAGACCAGAGACTCTAGCCCTTTATTAACTACTTTTAGGACAACTAGAGCGAACTACTACCTATAATAAACTACGCCTAGGCAACCCTACCCTATAACTCTACGGGGTTTGCACCTATTTAGCTAGAAATGGGATACTTACCCTATATAAGCTTTAACTGGAAGAGACTGGAAGGACTATAAACCATACACGAAAAACTATCTTATAAGGAAGCACAGCAGTATGCTAGACGCTTAGAAGAAGTATAGACGGTAGCCTATAAGAACCTAGAGAAGGCCCAAAAATTAATAGAACAGTAGGCAAATAAGCACAGGCGCAAGCCCAACTTTACCATAGGCGATAAGGTCTAGGTTATAATAAAGAACTAGAAGATAGAACGGCCTGGCTATAAGCTAGACTATAAGATGGCAGGACCATATAAGATCCTTAATAAAGAAGGCAATTTATACAAGGTTAAACTCCTAGACTTAATTAAAGTCCACCCTATTTTCTTACCAGATAAGCTATAGAAAGCTGTAAATAACCCACTACCTAAACAAAAGAATAAGCCTCCACTGCCAATTTAAGTTAATAGCGACGACGAATGGGAAGTTAATAAAATACTAGCCTATAAACTATTATAAGGAACGCTAAAATACCGTATCTAATAGAAAGGCTATAATCTAGACCTAACCTAGTACCCCGCCTAGAACTTTATAGGTTGCCCCTAGAAGCTTAAAGAATTCTATAACTAATACCCTAACAAGCCAGGACCCCCAAAGTATCTAGACAAGTGGATGGAGTGCTAGTATAGCGAAGATAATAAGCTACCTATTAAGCATACAGATAAGAACACCCCACGGACATAATACGGACATACAAAGCCTAAGGGCAGGCTTTTTTAGAGGGGGGGGTAATGTTACGGCGCTAGTGGAAAACGGTGGATTATGGTAGACGTTATGGTAGACACCAAGTCACGTAAGCTTACGTAACTAGAGGACCGCATAAAACTTTATATAGCGCTGCTATTCTTCTCCCTTCCTTTCTCTAGCTTTAGATCCTCATTTATAGACTACCAATTATACAGGCTTGCGCGTCCCTCTTGCCATGCTCGTGCCTTGATTAACTAAGTCGCTAACATTATTCAGCCTATTAGCATTATAGCACTGTAACAGTTTGCTAGTAAATATAGTATATAAAAAACATTATATAGAGTAAGTATACTTCCGTGACTTTTATTAGGAAGTGCGGTTTATATAGAGATAGATCTTTTACTTACTAATTAAGCTCTATAGGGACTAACTGTATCTAATAAGGTGTCGTTATTAACGTAGTTAAAGAGAAGTTTATAATTCTTATAGCAGTGAATAATAGCAGCAGTATTGTAGATAAAGTTATACCTACTTAGTTAGGCTTGTACCACCGCTACTATAAGCTCGCGTTATAGATTTACTTTATTTTTAACTTAATTAGAGTGTTTATTAAGCTAAATAGGTGGCCTAGTCCTCTGCTTCTTTCTTACATAGATTCTATTACCAATTCTCTATAGTATATTTTCTGGGTTTCTCTCCTAGCAGTCTTCTTTGGAATGCGTAGTTCTGTTATATTTTACATAGTTAGGGTACTTGCATGTTCCTACCAGTGCAGCCTTTCTCTTTATAGACGTTCCGTTATTTAAATATGCTACTAGTATAGTAGGAGCTTCTTAATTAAGCTCGCTATTAAAGATAATAAGTTCCTTACCTAAGGCTTATAGGTTGGTATTTTTCTATATCTAATTTGTTTATTAAGTTATTTTAAATTAAGCATAGTTAGTAGAGCTAACTCTATACAGAAGGGCCGCTTAGGTAAGGATTTTATAGTTAATAGGTTAGTCCATTTTAATAAGGCGATTAAGGTTTAATATAATATAGGAGACAAACTCCTCTATATTCTTAAAATCTTAAACATGTTTAGTAAAGAAGGTGGCCATAATATTAGTAATAGCTGCCGGATTAAGATCCTTAAAGTGTTCTCTTAGAGCCTTCCATTTCTTAAGTGCCTATCTAGCATTTAATATAAACGGCTTATAAATATCACCAATGTTCTAGTTAATAAAACCAGCTGCGTAGGCTAGCTATTCCTTATATTTCTCCCGTTCTTTTACTAAGTTAGCTAGCTTAATTTTTAGCTATTTAATAGTAAAGCCTAAGTCTACCCATTTCTCTTTAATTAACTTAATTGTAGGAAGAAGCTATAGTGGGTTATTAAGAACCTATTTAATATTTTTAGATTAGAGGTGGTTTTATATATTAATACTAAACATTAGCCAGTCTTCCTGTCTAACAAGCTTTTAGATAGAGGCTTATGCGGTACATTTATCGCTTATATTAATAAGGCTTATAGGTAGTTTATAGTAGGCAGTCTGTAGGCCTTATTATAATATTATTATTAGATTTATTTCTGTAACGGAACCTTATAGCAGGAACTACAGCGGGTCCTATTATTAGGCTAGGTATATAGGTAAGAACAGTATTAACAACATAATAATAACTAGTAGAGTAGTTGCCTAATAGATTAACTCTAATTATATTCTAAGATTCACTATAAGGAGAGAACTATCTACAGTAGGGACTAAGGTTCTTTAAATACACAACTATACTCCTAAGAAATCCTCCCTTGTACGTAAGGTACGTGTTATACATAAGGTATATACATTCCCTACATTCCCTACATTCCTTATATAGCATATTATATAACTTGGCTACTATTCCTTATTATATAGTTCTACTAGATCTATTCTAAACTATACCTATATTAATCAACTAGCTTCCTCCAACTCTTCTCTAAGTAGTTATAATATTGTACTTAAGCTATCTATAACACTATCTTCCTCCTCTTTATCTTTATTCTTAAAGATTCCTAACATCTCCAAGTTGTCTACTAGAGGTATAATGTTTGTTTAATTAATCTAGTTAATATTCTTACTTATTATACCTAAAGTGTCTTCTTCCTTATACGCGTAATATTATGCTCGTACTATAGCTGCCATACTATTACTTAGTAAGATAATGTCGTCTCTATATTCTCATTATGTGAAAACAGGGTTAGTGTGTGTTATAATAGTAAGTCCCTTATCTTAACAACCCTTATTTTGCTTAGAGTACACTAAAGCAAACGTTTAATCGTCCTATAATGTTTATTCTTCCTCTAACGCTAAGTATACGCGTCCTATAACTCTTAACAGTCTTTAAGTTTCCTAAGTAACTTATTATAGGGTCTTATGTTTAATCTACCACTATAAAACTTAATGGTAAGCTCTCCGCTGCCCTAGCTAAGCTAGAACGTCCCTAAGATACAAAATAGAAGGCCCTAGACACTCAAATTACGGCATCTACTTAACTACTTTGTCTTAAGAAGGTTTATAAGAAGGTTTATTCTAAAAAATAAAAACTTATTTAATAGGGTCTTAACAAGCTAGGTAATAAAAGAACTAGCTCTCCTCCTATAAGGAAAATAACTTTAAGTAGCTCAGCAATTGCTCCTCTTAGGTCCCCCTTAGGTAACTTATTCTTTAGCAATCCTTTTTTAATACTCCCTAACCTACTTTCTTTTAATACTCCTTTACCTTTCCTATAGCGTTTTTTAGGTTGCTTAGTAGTTTTTAAGTAGTCTTACTATAGCCTATTTACTTTACTTTATACCATATTTTGTTATCTACGTCCTTATAACTAATAATCTTTAAAACTTGCTATTTATCTTCCTCTTATCCTCTATATATATCTGCCTTATAGACTGGTAGCTTAACACCTCCATATACTAGTTCTAGCATTGTAACGTATTATATAAGGTAAATCTTCATTTTAGCTAGTAGCTTTAACTTATATATAACTAATAAAATTTTTTGTGTAATTTTAAAAGGTCCTAGTCTAACATAGTCTAACTTCTTACTTAGTCGTCAACTTTTAAAATTTTTATATAGTAGCCACACTTTATCTCCCTCCTTAAAATCTGGTCCCTTAGATCTCTTAGCATTATAGTACCTTTTCATCTATTTTTATACTAGTTTAGCTGTCTCCATAAGGTCTATATAAAGATTTATTAACATCTCCATTCTTTATTTAGCTGTGCTACTTATTTTCTTTACTTGGCGTAGTAATAATAACATTCTTAGCTTATATCCGTAATTTGCCTTAAATAGTAATATCCCTATTCCTTCTTATAGTGTTGCATTATATGCAAACTGTGTAATTAGTAATAACGATACCCAATTATTCTATGCGTAATTAATATAATGCCTTAAATACTATTCTAGTATCTAGTTTAGTCTTTCCGTTTGTCCGTCTGTCTGCGGATAATATACTGTAGATGTTACTACGCGAACCCCTTATTCTGCCAGAAACACTTCCTAAAATACTACTATAAATCTTAGATCTCTGTCTAATATAATTTTATCTAGTGCTCTATGTCTTATAAATACTTCCTTTATATAGATTCTAGCGACATCTTCTACTAATATCTCTTTAGTGCATACTATAAAGTATCCCTACTTTATTAGCTTATCTACTATTACTAAAATCGCGTTATAATCTTATTCTATAATAGGATCTCTTAACTTTAGTAACTTAATAATAAAGTCCTATAATATAACCTCCTATAGTCTTTCTAGCGTCTTAATAGGTTGTAGCCCTCCATATAGCTTATACCTTGTTAGTTTGTTTTTTTGGCAATCTAGATATTCCTTTATAACTTATCTTACTAGTCCCTAAATTCCTTAAATAATATACTCCTCTTAAAGTCTTAACACTAGTCCTATAGACCCGTTATATCCTTATATTATTCCCTTATAGAATTCTTTAACAAATTCTTCTGTAATAGACTTAGGTATATATGTTGCTTCTCTATTTTTATATTGCTCTAAGTTTAGATCCTCTGCCTATACTTTTTAGATCTTTTATATCCAATCACTCTCTAGTAATTTATAGATCTAACTTTTCTTAATTACTGTAATCTTTAGATAATTATACCTAATTAATCCGTCTTAATCCTTTTGTAATAAGGCTCCTAATAGCTTTTTATTATTTTATAGTTTAGCTTTTCTACTTAGAGCGTCTACTTGTGCATTATCTATACCCTTAGTATACTAAATTTTAAAATGGTATTCTATAAGCATTTCCACCTATCTAACCTATCTTTAGTTAAGTTCCTTTATCGTTAGGAATTCTATAAGGTTTTTATAGTCCGTTTTAACTATAAATGGTTTCTCTATGCCTTGCAAAAATGCTCTCTATTCTTTAAATACTGCAACTATACCTAACAACTCTTTATTATAAATGTTATAGTTTAACTCTAGTAGTGTTATCTTCCAACTATAGTACGCTACTAGATGCTATATATCCTAGTGCTTCTATAATAAGCATACTCCTAGTATAAAGTCTAATACGTCTATCTTAACAACCATTTCTAACCTTAGTTGATAGATCTTAAGGACTAGCTTTTAGATAAATAACTTTTTAAGTTCCTAGAATAGCTTCTTCTGCTTACTACCCTAAACCTACAGTTCCTCTTTCTTTATTAGTCTTGTAAATGGCTTAATGCTCTTTAACCACTATGCCATAAACCTCCTATAGTAGTTATAAAACCCTAGAAACGACCTTAACTGTGTAATATTCTCTAGTTCTTACCAACTTACTATAGCTTTAACTTTCTTTAGGTCCATACTGATTTTCCCTAGTTTAATAATAAATCCTATAAAATTGGTTTTCCTTATAAAGAACTTATATTTCTTAATTGCTACTAGCATCTGTTCTTTCTGTAGTCTCTTTAAGACCCATTTAACGTGTTCTTTATGTTCTTCCTTATTCTCTAAGTAGATGATAATATTGTTAAGGTATACTATAATAAACTCATCTAGGTGTTTTTCTAATACACTATTAATTTGCTTCTAGAACGTTACTAGTGCGTTTATAAGCCCAAATTGTATAACTAATAGCTTATATAGTCCTTCCTTTGACCTAAAGGCTGCCTTTTACTTATTGCCTTCCTTAATCCTAATCTAATGGTACGCCTATCTTAAATCTATCTTTATAAAGATTTTTACGTTGCCTATCCTGTCTTAGATTTCGCTAATTAAGGGTAAAGAATACCTATCCTTCCTGGTAATGCTATTTAACTATCTATAGTCTATATATATCCTAAGTTTTCCGTTTTTCTTTGGGATAAATAACACTGGATATCCTACTAATAACTATAACGGTCTAATATATCCCTTTTATAAGTTCTCCTAGATAAACTCCTTAAGCGCTACTAACTCTATTTTAGTAAGCTTATAGATTGGAAAGAACTTTAGACTTATTCCCTCTTCTAATTCTATCTTATAGTCCCATACTGTATACTCTAACAGCTTTTTATTTTCTGGTAACTATAACTTTTTTCTATACCTATGGTATCTTTTTAGTACATAACTTAAGCCTTACTTAGTCTCTTTATATATCGCTCCGACCTGGTACCATACCAACTTGGTTTATTGTCATATTTTACATTATTAAGTATTTTTAATATTAACCTAACCTATAACCTAATTAATCTTTAGATTATACTCCTATAACTAAGGCATTCCTAGTATCGCCTTGTCCTATCCTAATAGTAGGATATTAAAAGACATTCTAACCTGTCTTCCTTTAATAGTTAACTAAATAGGTCCTGTTTTGAGATTAATAATACCTCCTCTATAAGCTATCTAATCTCCTAAAATTATTATAAGTGGATATAGGTGTTCCTTCTATCTATATAGTAACCCTATCCTTTTTACTGCCTTTGGTGATATGTGGTTCCTTATTACTCCACTATCTATTAATGCTTTGAACTGCTGATCTTGCTATTTAACTTATAAATTTAGGTGCTGTCTTTAAATTTCTTTAAGGGTCTAAGGCTCTAATACTAGTTCCCTCTAGTTTTATACACCTCCCCTTTTCTTAACTACTAGCTGCTAGATCCTACTTATACTTAATCCACCTTAGGCTAATACTTAGTTCGTTTCTTTTCCTCTATATACTATAGATAAGTATTCTCTAGGTACTCCCACTACTATTATCTATCTAGGTATTCTCCCGTAAGGAATCTTTCTGGTTAAAGTATTATATTTCCTTAATCTTATACTTCTACTAGGTGCTATTTATATATATACTTAGTATTCCTAAACTACTTTTTCTCTAGTACTTAATATATCCTTACTAGGTACTTCCGGTTCTTATCTTTTAGTGCTCTATATATATTATAGGTGTTATCCACATAAGCTATCCATAATAGTATATAATACGCTAGGTGATTTGGGTTAACTTTTAGTTTATCTTTATCCTTAAGTTTAAACCTATACCTAGTTAATCTAACCACTAGTATCTCTATTACGGGTACTAAGATTTGTTATTTACTTCTTTAGTCTCTAGATCCCTCTTCTAGGTTCCTTAATATTATAATTAACGCCCCTTTAATGTGACTTATGCGTTTTTTTATAATAGGTTGGTCTTGGACAACTTTTTTGTTTAGCTATATATAAAAATCTTCCTATTTATCGTTATATTATTGCCTATACCACTTTCCATACAACTGGTTTAGTGTGTATGGTCTATCTATAAGAAAGTACCTTATTATCGCTATATTGTAATATCCTTTGGTATATCTTTCTTTAAATCTAGTTGGGATATCTAGATCCTCTTCTTATTCCAATTTATTTAACCATTTTACCCTAGGTGTCCCTGTACTTAGCCTATTAATAACTCTTTATACGGGTACTCTATCCCTTATATAACCTAGTATAGCTGACCTCTTGTCTAGCTTTTGCTCTTGCTATATAATAATTTTTATTCTAAACTTATCTATAGTTTCTTGTTTTCTGTGTCTTGCAGCTAAATCTTTATAGTTACCTTGCTTTTTAATCCTAGTATTAACTGTTTAATCTTTAGGCTAAATACTATGTTTACCTAAAATTACTAACGTTCTTACTTATTCCCTAAACTTGTAGTTCTTGAACTTGCGTCCTATACTTATTCGTTTGTCTATAAACTAAGTAGCTGCCCTTTCCTATTAATTTTCGTCCGTTATAGGTTCTTAGGTGTGTTTTATCTTATCTTAAAAGTCTTAAGCTTCTTATATCTCTTCTTAAGAATCTTAAGCCTGTGGCCTTTTACCTTTATTAAGTAATAAGCTAGCACTAGTAGTTGTCTACTTACTTAGTTTCTTTTAAACGTTGCTTCTTTTATCTTATAAAGCAATGGAAATTATATCTAATGGTGTTATAATACCCATTACTAAACCCTATTCTATAATGGTCTTAGTTTTTACTTCTATTTTAACTTCTTTAAGGTTTGCATACTCCTAGTAAGCTGCCTTTATTGCCTTATTATTAGTAAATGCTTCGCCTGTGTTAAACTTATTATTTTTAATATCTAATTTATAAGCTAGTTTATTAGTTCCTCTAAACTTAGATAATAATAGCTCCTATAGCTAATAGCTTATACCGTACTTGGCATCCTTATAAATTTAGTATATATTGTTATAACAAAACGCAAAACTGTTAATTAAACACTCTTTTATTCCTTATAGTGCACCATTGTCTCTTTATACGTACGTGCCGTCTACTAGCCTAGTTCCCTTTACTGCATAGTTACTCTAACCACCTCTATAATCTTTAGCGAAATGACCTTATTTTCCATAATTTATACAAGCTCTATCTTTAAACCACTTTTCTTACTATAGAGTCCGCCTAAACGTTTTCTGCTACTAAGATCCCTAGTTTAGCCTCTACTTTTAGGTTCTTTAATTACTAGATCCTTAACCTCTAGGTTTCTATAGTTTCTTTCCCTATCTTTAGGTTTCTTTGGTACTACTTAGGTCCATTAGCTCTGCGCCATTCCATAGTTTTTAACTCTATATCTGTTGTTGCGTACTCTGCGCCTTATATAACTATAAAACTCTATCTTGCCCTTTCTTAGCTTGTTCCCTTTAATAGATTCTATTATTAATCTTTATTAACTAGTTTATTAACTCTCTTAGAGTATCCATATCTTCTATTAGGATAATTGCGTCCTAGACTTTAGCCTTAAGTCTTTGCTTATACTATGCTATAAGCGCCCTATTATTCCACTTAACCTATATAGCTAGTGTTTAAAACTGCGTTATATACTTAATTGCTAAAGTGCGTTATACTAAGTTCTGAAGCTTTTATTCTACTATAGTTATAGCCTCCAGATCTTTAAATATCTATATTAGTTATTTTGTAAACCCATTCTAACTAGTAAATATATACCGTATATCCTAGTTAGTAGTTATCATGCCATTAGCCTATATCTCCATAAGATACGGTTTAAACCACTTAAGTACTCTCCCTGTTAGGAACAATCCTGCATAGGCTACTTAATCTAATAATATTACTAACTTTGCTCCTTTCTATATAACCTTAAAGTGCATCTGCGTAAGAAATCCCTTAAGCTTTAACTTCTCTCCTAAGAACCGTTTAATTAAAGGTAACTTAATTTTTACTACTCCAATTCTATTAATGCGTTCTTTAAGTATCCTATTATTATCTTATAAGTGATTAACTATTTCCTGTAACTAACCTTATATAACTACTTAAGAATCTATGTCCACTATACTGGTATCTCCTAGCCCTGAGGTTATAGCTGCTGTTAATATTATTATAACTGGTGCTTTAGGTGGCATGTTGTTTAATCTTATTCTATACTGTAACCTTAGTAGTAAATGTGTAACGGAACCTTATAGTAGGAACTACGGTGGGTCCTATTATTGGGCTAGGTATATAGGTAAGAACAGTATTAACAACGTAATAATAACTAGTAGAGTGGTTGCTTAATAGATTAACTCTAATTATATTCTAAGATTTACTATAAGGAGAGAACTATCTACGGTAGGGACTGAGGTCCTTTAAATATATAACCATACTCCTAAGAAATCCTCCCTTGTACGTAAGGTACGTGTTGTATATAAGGTATATATGTTTACTACGTTCCCTATATTCCTTATATAGCACATTATATAACTTGGCTACCATTCCTTATTATATAGTTCCACCAGATCTATCCTAGACCGTGCCTGTATTAACCAACTAGCTTCCTCCAACTCTTCTCCAAGTAGTCATAACATCGTACTTAAGCTGTCCGTAACAATTTCCTTTGTAAGGAGTGTATATACAGTATAAGTTTTAACTTAATATGTTTCTTAGCCGGTGTAGGCAGTTCTAATAAGCTTCTTCTAATCTGCTACTAATACGGTTATTATAAGGCTTTATTCTTAAAACTCTATTATTCTGTAATAATAATAGTAAGGTTGTCCACTAAATGCGAGGTATCCTCCTAAGCCTCCAGTGCCGCTATTTGTCACAGGCAGTGTTAGGCTCGTCCTTAGTAGGATCCTCTTATTACATTTGGCATAGAGTCCGTCATTGGCAGCTACGTAGCCGCTCATTGTAGGTTTTTGGCGTTGTAAGTTAGTTAAACGTTTAACAACTTTTTAACGCCCGTACGGTGATATTGTGATAGCAATTATTGTGAATAATAAAGCAATTAGGTTTAGCTCGTCAGGCGCAAACCCAGGCTTATAACCTGTTAAAATGAGGTTATGGGGCTAAAACTCTGTGTATTGCTTATTTTCTATATAGGTGGTTGAAGAGATTTCAAGGAACTTCGACCGGCGGTCGAAGTTCTCTAATTGGTCAGATTCCTGCCAAGAGGTTCTCCCAAGTCTCATCACGTGATATCGTTGCGGGCTTGTTTTCCAACAATAACTATAAGCTTGCAGTGTGGGAGAATTGAGTAAATGACTTAATTATAAAATATAGCTCTAGAGCCTCTCTATATACACAAGGAATATATGGAAATAAATAAAAGGGTAGACTAATATGTAACTAAAACAGCGTAATACGTAAGTGATACGCAGGCAATACGCAGGCGATACGCAGGTAAAACAGTGGTAGTTTTGGCAGGGTACCGTAGTCGGTTACATAATGTTAAGGCCTAGAAAAATATTAAGGCTTAGGAAAGCGCAAGGCAGAGATAGATAATAGGTTAAGGCGAGCAGTGTGGCCAACAGGCAGCGTCGCTGGCAGCGTCGCTGGCAGCTCGCTGCTTATGTAAGCAGTCAGTCAGCGTATATAGTTATAACAGTCAGTCAGCGGTAAGACTGCAGCGAGCTGTCAGCTCGCTGCATAGGTGGTAGGAAGGGATCAATTTGGTAGTGTTTTAAAGCTTTTAGTAGGGGTTAAGGATCTAAGGATCTTCCGCTAAAATTCGGGCGGGAAACCCTGGGATATTATATGAAATAGTATGGTTTTCTCCAAATTTCCCGTCGCGTCTACAGTCTTTGTGCAGCTCCACCCCTTTAGCGAGCGCTGCGAGATTTCAAATTCGGTACGCGCATCCAATCTCACTTGACTGCCACCAACTGTACATAGTAATTGTAGCGAGGCCGTATGCTTGGCTGCAAGAACCTTGCTTCTGGCGGCAATCGGCCTTCCTGTCGTGATCTTCGTTAAAATATCGTGAGGTTTCCACCCGTACGATATTGCTTATCAACCTCATGTTTTAGCGGCCACAACGGAGGCGTAGTTAAGGGGGAGAAGAGGAAGCGTACGTCTTTAATTTAATTCTCCTAGCTGACTAAGGCGATTCTCTAGGGTAACTAAAAAGGGTTACCCAACCCCGTTACTACTAACTTCTTTAATGCCTGCGCAGTACGCTGACTAAATCTAACGATATCCAAACACTATATAGGGTTAGATTTAAGATCGGGCAACGTTAATATTTGTATATACAGAGGTGTTATTAAAAATCTAAAATTTAGCTCAATAACTCTATTAGATCTATACAAATTACCCGATTTGGATAAGCGCGTTGACAGCTGTGCAGTCAGCGTATACATATACCCAGCGAGCGGACAGCGAGCGATTCAATTAGTACAGTCAGTCAGCGAAGCTCGCTAAACGCTAACTGTTGGCCACACTGAAGGCGAGTTAGGGTATAAGAAGACTAAAACAGCGATTCTGTAATAGGGTTAGAATTAACCTCTTTACAAGTTAATAATTAAGGGTCTCTATAGGATGTTAACAACTAATAGTCTCTATAAGATGTTAATAACTAAGGGTCTTAGCTAAGTAGGGTAATATTAATACAGCTATAGGTACCTACTTATATAGAGGGATAATATAGAGATCTTTTGGAACAAATACTAGCAGCTATTAATGGAGAGGAAAGAATAAGAAATGGTTAAAGAGTTACTCCTAGTAATCCTCCTAAAGATTGTTATAGTGGATATATACTTAAATAGGGAATTAATTTACCTACTACTGTGGAAGGGTACGGTGTCTCTCTAATGGGGGGTCACGGTGCTGTTGGTCTATTAGTCTGTCTGTCGGTTAGTCAGTCGGTCGTAATTAGTCAGAATCAATTAGTAGAAAGCAGGCAGTAAGAAAGAAAAGAAAAGAATATATTCCGTGAACTGGTAGGGTCGTAATAATATATAAGGAGGGAGGAAAGCTGAAGGCTCTATAAATATAGGAAAATGCCAAGACAGTAGGCGACGTCCAATCTACACTACTATATACCTCCCCTACCAAGAACGTTGTCCCCTAACGTTTTATCTTATAGAAGAATAGCCAAACAAAAGTATAGCAAAAGCAGAATAGATAAAGGAAAGCACATCCCTAAAAGAACGTAGGTAATCTTTATCCTTAGTCCTCCTATAGAACTGTTCTACGGCGTCCTTCCGTTATCCATAGCTAAGACCCGATCTTCCTACTAGCAGCAACTAGGACAGCAGTAAACCAGAAATAATAACGGCAGCAGTAACAGTAATAGTAGTAACAGCAGTAACAGCAGTAACAGTAACGGTAGTAGAAACAGTAATAAAAGCAGACATTTATTGCAGTAAAATAAAACAGAACAGTTAGCGGTAGAACACTCGGTAGAAGAACTTGGTAATAGTGAGTAAGCAGTAGGACATCTGGCAGTAGAGCTTTTAGTAGCAGAAATCTCGGTAGCGGCAGACGGTCGATGGCAGTTGGTTGGTAGCAGTTGGTCAAAACGGTAGGATATGGTGGTTGGGAGAGCAACAGTAGAACAGTCAAAACAGTATGAGGCCTAGAACAGGTCGGTCGGAATAGTTATCTAGCAGATCTCGCAGCAGTACAGATCCGGCACAGTAAGATAGGGCAGTAGAGACGAAACAGTCAGTCGAGATAGTAGGGACAAAATAGCTAGACGGAATAGTGGCAGTGGCGGCGGTGGCGGCAGGGCAGTCGACCAAGGTAGCAGAGACTCTGGCTTGGTTTGATCGTTCAGTTGGTCATTCAATATCAAAACTCTATATCTGGCTCTGCGTCTGGCTCTGCGTCTGGCTGTGCATCTGGCTGTGCATCAGTAGCTCTGCATTGCATATTCCGCGTCCGCGTCTGCGTCCGTGTCTGCGTCCGTGTCTGCGTGCGTGCCTATATGCCTACTTTAACTGATGGCCGAAGACTGTCTAATTAGTCGGCGACGGCGTGCTGCAACTGATCGTTTGGTTGTTCAATTAAGGTAGAAAGTCGGCCCGGTCAAAGGCTCTAATTGTCCTGATTTGAATACGGAGACGGCGTTCAACTGATCAAGATTTAATGAGGCCCTGGCTTAACTCAAGGTGTCTTCTGCTGCATGTACAACTAAGGCTTTGCATCTGTAGACAACTGATTAACACTTCCTTATAGACATACGATCGGTCAAGGTTCCGCATCTACCGTTTGGTTAAGGCTTCATATATAGGCGTCCAGTTAAGCTGCTGTACTGTTGTCCAATCAAGGCTCTGCACCCGTATGCTCCATATCCGTAGACTCTATATACGACTCCGTGCGAGACTCCGTGTAAAGCCCTGTATCTACGTCTGTAGGAAAGATCGTTCTGGTTAGCTAATCCGTGGGCGTCGAGACGGGCGGCAATTGATCGACTGAGGGGGTTAAAGGGAGAGGCTCTTGCAGAGGCTCCAAGACGCTAATTGGCCGCGCCCCTGGCGTTCTGTCAGCCGTATACTGATTTCCTGGTTAGGCCTAGTGCCTGTCTGTCCGCCATTGTAGAATCTTTAACTGCTGATTGAAGACGTCTAACGGCAACGGTGACTGATTTAACTTGACCGTGACAATATACGATCGACTGACGTTCAAATAGGGTATCAGGTCGGCCCGGTCGGGGGCTCTAATTTGACGACATTTGACTAATTTGATTCAGTAACGGTGACGTGCTGATATTGAGGCTCTGGCTTGAATCGGTTCTTTAACTGACCGTAGCTTTCGTGCAGCCGTTCGATCAAGGCTTCCGTGTAGTCGTTCAGTCAAGGTTCTGCGTACAGCTCTGCATCTGGCTCTGCATCGTACAGTTGGCTCTGTATCCGTGCAATTAATTAAGGCTCTTGGTGCCGTTCTCGTCGTGCAGCTAGTGCATTATTGAATTCTAAGGGCGGTGTTGTTGGAATTACAAGGTCATAAGGTCACAGCGGAGGTCCCTCGAGGGTCTAATTGATGATAGAGATGACGCAGACAATGAGTATTGATTGATTCGTGATGCAGTAGATGCGGTTGATGTCTATATAGATTGCATGCAGAGCTTGACCTCGCAATGTGTCCAGAGCTTAGTCAGCACCTCATCGCTAATTTCTAACACTCCCCTATGCTTATCTCAGTAAGCGACTCAGACGGCAAGGGCAGAGCTTAAGGCCGACTCACTAATACCAAAGTGTCACTAGTCTCCATCTAAAAAACGCCACCCCTTTTTAACCAATCAGCTGTCTACTAGCCTTAAGTCTGCCCTGCCGTCTGAGGGCCTATGGTGCGAGTTTTGGTGAGGCTCGACTTAAATTATCGCGATTTTGTATGGGAGACCCTTTCTTACATATATTTCACTACTTAACAACATTAATTTAATCTAATAAGTTAATAAAGTAAGTTATCTTAGTCTCTTCTATAATTGATTAGATTTTTATTAAAATATAAAGCCGTTAGCTATGTAAAATTTTGCGACAAAATCGCGAGGCTCTGGGAATACAGCGTCAAAATCACCTTTTTCACTGCCGTATCTTAACCCTTTTATAACGTCTAGTTATTATAAAAATACTATGAGGTAGAAGCTCTTTAGCTTCTCTATCTATTGCACTAAATAACGATGTTGTGGCTATATTATATAAAATATTAGATATGGGCAGTCGGTCGCATTTTATCAAAAATATACCAAAATTACCTTTTTCACTGCCGTACCTCGACCCTTTTATAACGTTAAGTTATTATA
>Ga0307507_10002545_pt1 | contig 37921 bp, 19 predicted proteins | sample 7_EM_MG_FD_207223 | JGI IMG/M metagenome (GOLD analysis project Ga0307507, IMG submission 207223) | Populus trichocarpa ectomycorrhiza microbial communities from riparian zone in the Pacific Northwest, United States - 7_EM | ecosystem: Host-associated > Plants > Roots > Unclassified | place...
TACTGGATATGTACATAGATTTTCAGTTCATTCTAAGCAGTTGTGGTTGTATAGGTAATAAATGTATGGTGGGAGTGGGGTTGCTGTTGCCGCGCCGGACGAAAAGCTTTGTCCCCGTACTTTAGTATCAGTTGATGGGTCTGCCAGGTAACTTAACTTGCTCTCCGGAACAGACTTGCTTTGTGGTGCACCTATTTCGACAATTCCTCGACCTAGAGGAGTGTGTTTTTACAAGGTAACGTAAGGCCTCTGCAGCCTTATCAGTATTATTTCTTTAGAATGTGCTGGTATGCTGTGTTGCTGGCACTATGCTGGATTTTGGCCTTGCCGGTGTTGGGGTGATATTTCTTTTTGCGATGGTTGCGTTGTACGAAAACTCATGCACTTTTGTCCTCTGAGTATATACTAAAATTTATTACTTGTGCAAGTTTAACAAGAATGCGACCATATATTTTAGATAAGAGGGAAACAATAAATTTATGAAAAATATAATAGTATGTATGGTGGGAGTTTCGGCCCATGCTGGCTTATTTTCATAGAGTAAAGTAGAAGTAGCCCTCTGACGATACTAAACTCTACTCGAGCGCTTGAGTACGAGTACGGAAGCTTTTAAACTGAAGCCCGACTTTTGAGGGAAAACACCGATCGGAGCTAGAACGAGTATGTGATACACTGTACTATAGTAGAGTTATCACCAATGTGTGGCCATTCTCAACGGCCTGCGGGAGGGTGTTTGGTCGCGCTTATCTAGTTTGCCGGGGTTGACATTGTCCCGTCCAAATATCATAGTATTTTCATCACTCTCTCGTGCCCATTCACATATCACTCAACTTAAAGTGGCGTAGCATAGTCCTTTGTGATGTTGATACACACCTGAAAGCTCTTTCCGCAACCTCGTACTAGATTCTGTAAATATAAGGATCCTGCTTTTGATATCCACCGGGGCCCCCGAGTACAGTGGCCATACAGCACGACCAAGTAAGGCAACACAGTTGGTCCATGCCTATGCAATAACTGCGGCACCTTTCTAGCAATGGAGAAGTTCGTCGGAACCAAGCACCGATAGTCAGCGAACCTTAGGCATAATTTAACGAGTAATTGAATATGCTACTGAGTAGTCTCCGATCAGAACCCAGGATAATTCAGGATCCAAGATTCACCACTCAGCTAACTAACCCAGACTACAGAGCAAAACTCTGGTGATAGTCTTTATATTCTATACCCAAAACATGAACAAACCACTCGGATTAGTACAGTAGGTACAAAGAAAAAAGAAAAGAAAAAAACCCAACCCTGCTCCAGCCTATTTGTAGAAACCGCCACAATTGGGCCGCTATTATTTCTAAGCAGGTGACTTAATTATTGCTATGATTTTCTTGTTTTGTAGTGCGGTCACAGATCGTCGCTCGGCTCTGGTTAGTGTCCGAAATGAAGAAAATAAACAAAATTATAGTTCCGTACTCATGAGAGTATCCCGTTCCTCAAATTTCCTTTTTCAATCTCAGTTTTGTGGCAAGACTGCTATCATATAGCCAAGCATCCCCACCCTCAGGTATGATATTTATTCCAGTCAATAAATTCCCCTCTTGCTATTATATTCGCGAGTTATTAGGATACTCGAAAACCATTCTCCACAACAGCTATGATAAACATACATATCATACAATATGAGTCGGTGTGATGCGGTATGGTAACTTGCCGTGAACCTATTATAAGATGCTAGCCAGGTCGATATAAAAAATTCCTTTGACTTCAATGAAGATGTAAGGGGGGATTGTATATAGCCCAGAGAAGTGGAAATAAAGCCCGGTTTAAGTTTTTAGATATACGATTGGCCCTCAGCATCGGCGATAAGTGTCTCGTAGACCTAGGTTAGCTCTTTAGTCGCGCCTCCCTGCACACAATCCTCCTCACCTGCTACCAAAGCCTCATCTTTAAGCCTTTTGCCCAACCATCTTCCAACCTGCGCATCAGCATCCAAAATCCTCGTATCATAAGGAAACTTAATTTACCAGCACCTTCTACAACACGAACTCCTGTAGCAGGAGACACTATCCCCCGGCATCAGACTTATAGTTGGAGATTGCCTTTTCCGGTATCGTACCTTACTGGTGTAAGTTGCGGCACTGTTTCAACTAGTTGCAATATGGGAGTGTACGGAGTTATTTGAACACTACTGTCTAGGGCACGGTGAGGATTTCTTATCTACCTCGGGAGATCATACGAGTTCTTAAAGACCCGAACATAAAAACACCGTAAGAAGAAGACAAAAAAGCTTGTGGCAGGCAAAAAGAGACTCGAAGATGGAATATCTATACTCGCTCCTAAGTCGATATTACGTAGAACCATGGTCCTTTCGATCGCTCGTGTCGATTTAAGGTAGAATACAGGATATGCATGAAGAACCCGTTACTTGTAGGAAATGACTTAGTGCTGCTCGGCATGCTCTGGTTAGAGATCCGTCGTTTCACAAAGTCTAGGGTTTCGGCAATGCCTCCGTTAGGGAATCTGTCCCATGCAGTAATCGACAGCGCTGAATGCGGGGGTCGAGTGGGCTGCGTCGAGAGCCCGAGTCTTTACTTTAAGGCACTTTAGTAAGGGGATCAGTGCAGAGAATGTTTTTGCTCTTATCGCGGGGGTAGCCAGGGGAATTAGGACATGCACAGAAGAAAACGGACATGTATCGTGGCCAACGGGAGGATAAGGGTGATTTCATTATGTTTCGTATAAATTTATGCTGTCTTCACCTTTAGTTTAGAGAGCGGTGAACATCAGAGAACTGGATTGTGAGATACCTACACCCTTTACCATTTGGGTTGGTATTTGATTGCGTGCAATATTATTCACCTGGTTACACTGTAGGTAGTGGTATCAAGCATTGGGCCACGCACTTGGGGCCAAAAGGAGCAGACACTAGGACAACAGGTGTTGAGCCCTGTTCAAAAAAGCAACCTTCGTAATATACTCTGGAGACTAGGTTGAGTTTCTAGGATTGGAGGCAGTATGCCGGAATAGGTCAGGTGTGCTCTCCAGAATCGTACGCGAAGCAAATGATGGGCATCAAAGACGATGCAGAAGGGTTTGGCTGCACAGCCGGTGCTTGGGGTTTATACGGTACGGTAATTGTCCTTGATGGCAGAGACTAAAAAGTGCGAACAGTCCTCCAACCCCACATGGAGGCTCAGGCCTGGGGGACATTCCCGATAAGCATGATCTTCATTAAGCCATGTCCATAGTAGAAACCAGTCACCACCATACCTTACTTAGTTAACCGCTAGCTGTCACCGTTTTGCATGGGTGTCGGAAATACTTGTACTGTATGTATATTTTGTTCCCTTAAATCTGGACATCCATCCTGTTTACATTTTAGAGAAGAAGGAAAGGAAAATAGAAAATTGTAGAAAAAATCAATGAAAAACCAGAAAAATCAAGTAAATGTAGTGGAAATTTCAAGCCATATTCGCTCATTTCAATATGGTAGAGATACTCTCCCACTCACGCTAAATTCTAGATTCGAAACGGAGCTCACAAATCTTGACTTGATTTAGTAAGAAAAATCGGATAGGTTGGACGAGTATGTGATAGATGCGTGCATTCCCATTGTGTGCGATTTCCTTCTACGGAAAAAAATAATTTATGTAGAGTTTCTGTGGTAGGCCGACCTGGGAGGAAAGGTGAGACGGCGATTATGAGGGGTAGTGCTTGAAGCTTGAGGAGAAGGTGAGATGGGAGTAGGGGGAGGGAGCTAATAGTGGGGATAAGCACGTTTATAGAGCTTTGCGGTCATTGTGACAATGGCACACAGATTATTAGTATGGTGTCCGAAGGCGGTAAGGAGGGCGATGCCTCCCCAGGTTTAAGCAGTGCTGTGGATAGCAGATTTTGGACGCTGTAGTAGAGCTACCACTCCCACGTGGCCATTTTCAGCAGCCCACCATAGAGGTGTCCGGCCCTGGCCATCTGGTTTGTGGGGGTTGACCTCGTCTCGTCCGAGTAGTAATTTCACAACGCCCTCGTGCCCATTGCAAGCAGCTGGCAAGAGTGGTGTTTGGCCGTCCTTATCTGAATTGTTGGGGTTGACGTCGTCTCGCCCGAGTAGCATTTCCACAACTCCCTCATGCCCATAATGAGCAGCCAACCAGAGTGGTGTTTGGCCGTACTTATTTGGCTTGTCAGGATTGACCTCGTCCCGTCCGAGTAGTATTTTCACAATTTCCTCGTACCCACGGAAAGCAGCTAGAGAGAGTGGCGTTAGTCCGTCCTCACCTGGCTTGTCGGGGCTGACGTCGTCTCGCTCGAGTAGTAATTTCGCCACTGCATCGCGCCCACTGCGGAGAGCTCGCAAGAGTGGTGTTTGGCCGTCCCCACCTGGCTTATCGGGGTCGATGTCGTCCCGTGCGAGTAGCGTTTTCACAACTCCCTCATGCCCATTACAAGCAGCCTGCAATAGTGGTGTTTGGCCGAACTTGTTTGGCCTGTCGGGGTCGATGTTGCCCTGTCCAAGCAACATCTCCACCACTCCCTCATGCCCATGCCAGGCAGCACAACAGAGTGGTGTTTGGCCGTTCTTATCTGGTTTGCTGGGGCCGACGTCGTCCCGTCCGAGTAGTATTTTCACAACCCCTTCATGCCCATTACGAGCAGCCCGCCAGAGTGGTGTTTGGCCATCCTTATCGGGCTTGTTGGGGTTGATGTCTCGTCCGAGTAGCATTTTCACAATTTCCTCGTGCCCCTTGCTGGCGGCTCGCAAAAGCGGTGTTTCACCGTCCTCACTTGGCTTGTCGGGGTTGATGTCGTCTCGTCCGAGCAGCATTTTCACAAGCCCCGTGTGCTCCTTCCAAACGGCCCACAGGAGAGGAGTTTCACCGTTCTCATCTGGTGTGTTGGGGTCGATGTCGTAACGTCTGAGTAGCATTTCCACAACTCCCTCGTGCTCATTCCAAACAGCCCACAGGAGAGGTGTTTCGCCGTCATCATCTGCTTTGTTAGGGTTGATGTCTCGTCCGAGTAGAATTTCCACCACTTCCTCATGCCCCTTGCAAGCAGCCAGCAAGAGTGGTGTTTGGCCGTGCTCATCTGATTTGTCGGGGTCAACGTCGTCTCGTCCGAGTAGCATTTTCACGACCCCCTCATGCCCATTGCAAGCTGCCCGGAATAGTGGTGTTTCACCGTCCTCACCTGGTTTGTCGGGGTTGATGTCGTCCCGGCTGAGCAGTACTCTCACCACTCCCTCGTGCCCATTCCCTGCAGCCCATCCGAGAGGTGTATGACCCATGCTGTCTTTTTGTTTGATGTCACAGCTTTCCACCTCTACTGAACACGCTGCAATCTCATCAATCACAAAGATAGATGCATAGTGTAGACCATTGAACCGGGAAAGCTTATCGAAATGGATAGGGCGAACACTCTGTTTCTGTACTTTCGAGAGGAATTTTGTAAATACGCGGTTATTGCAGTCGTCAATTAACTTGGGCGCGCAGTCCGAAAGGTCCCTTTTTGCATGGATTCCCCAATATAGAGAAGAATATCCGAGAAACTGTGTGTTGGAGGTCGAGAGGGAGGACGCGTTGGAGATGGAGAAAGGGTACGCGTTGGGGGTTTGGGGGCTGCGAATTCAGCAAGTTTCTGCGATTGTCGAGTGAGCTATGCCAAAAAGCTCTGGATGGGATGAGAGCGGAGGTGCTGGCGAAAGGTAAAGTGGGTTAGGTGCACAGTGGGAACCTCCTTGCCATGGTATAGGACAGCAAGGTTCTTGTTCAAGGGATCGTGTGGCTGTTGAGATTCGGTGACCTTACAGTATCTGGGCTGCGAGGGTGTAGCACAGTTCATCGGAGTTCGAGTGCGGCTCTTCCGAGTGTTCATGCCAAGCCTTCATCCTCACTCCTTATTATCGAACTTGGAGCCGCACTATGAGTAAGCATCCCTCAACCCGAGCCATTGGTCATTGCAGCATGAAGCTTTTGTCGCCTATGATTGATTGTACCGCGGTGTGTCAAAATAACGTGAACACTTGTACCTCGTAACCAAGTACCCCAGCTGAAAACCAGTGAAAGTATTTCCTTCGATAGGCACAAGACTGGAGTGATATGGCCAATTTCCCACTCCTACAACAGCACCCTTTTGCTCTGAGAACAAGGCTAAATGTATTTTATTTTTTGCTGTTGAGATTGTCCGAATTACTGTTGCTGGGGTACTTGGTTGCAAGGTACAAGTGTTCACGTTATTTTGACACACCGCGGTAGTTTCGTGCAGGATCGCACAGATATTGAGCGAGACTGCCAGCAGAGGAATCCGGGTATAGACCTGTTAGCGATAATTTGAGGCATCTTCTGGAGTGCTGTTACTTCCACACACATTCCCGAAATATCGTCGGGATTTTTCTTCAAGATGTCCAGTTGCACCTACCGCTTGTTGAGTAGTGTCCTCATCCAACCTAGTATAATGGTATCTAATCATATCACCTCGTATTAGAGTGATGCGTATAATCGCTACTTTTCCAAAAAAAAAGCTTCCCGATTTCATCCCCAATGTATTATGCACTCCTCCAGTCATGGCTATTCGAGCACCGGAAGACTTTTGAAGGATTTGCTTTTTTTATCAAATTGAGAAGCTTCACTCGGGATTCTGCCGAGAATTCATTGAGAGCATTGATACATACGAATGCGCGCTTGTTGGAAGCAGTGGCTTGGGGCATCTTCATAATATTGGAAAGCTGACGTCCCCATCCATCAATGGCTTTTTTTTTTTGGTCTTCATAGGCTTGCGCTATTCCTCCCTGCCTCTCTCCCAGCGCGCCCACAACCTGTTTCAGCAGGGCGCTCAGCATATTCATTGATGACTGCTCCTTTTGAGCGGTGAAGTCAGAGTAAAAACACTCAACGGCCACATTTTCCTCTCTATCTAGTCGCACAAGTTATAAATCACCAATGAGCCAACACCACTGCTTATGAGCACTTGCTCTCTTCCTTCTCTTCCTAGAAGTTCGCCCCATATTACCAAATATAGGTCTTTCCCACCCCAGATCTCGAAGGCAAAACAAAACTGCCTTCCAGATTCACCTCCTCCACTAGCGCACCAACTTCTAAACTCTGTTTGTAGGCGCCATTCCCTCGCATTTGGGCTAGGCTGTCCTAAATGTCCTACTGCCATAGCTTAGACTCTATCAGTGATAACTAAGTCAAGATTTGGGATCGGTCATCGGCAATGTTACAGTTGTTCCAAACACTCCTGTGTGTGTTCAAAGAGTTGACATTACCATTGAGAGGTGGGGAAATTTTGTGTTTTTCGCTGCCTGGGATTGTAGACAATGGGTGACAGTCTGTCCACTACTGGAATTGCCGGGGGCTGGAGGGAGGTGAACTGTTTCGTGAGACTTCGCGGGAGCCTTAGCGCTGCCTAATCAACCTCCCCTGAATTTGTTCCCCCCGTACCCTTATTGTGCGTGCCCCCTTTGCGTCTACCGTATCTGTAGCAAATGTCACATCTCTTTCAAGTTCTATTCTATGTTATAGCATAAATATTGCACCCCGATGGATAGATACTTTAGAGCTCCCCCGGTGTAATTAGCTAGCTTGAGATATATACAAGCACATCAACTTGAACACTTATGAATGAATCCACCAAACAGCCAACATACCACATAATTTAACGAAGAACAGAATGGTTCTTTGTGATGTTGATACACACCTGAAAGCTCTTTCCACAAGCTCGTACTAGGTTCTGTGGATATAGAAACCATGCTGTTGATATCTACGGAGGCTACTAAGTATAGTAATCACAGGTGGTTTCTGCCTTTACCGTAAACTATGCTCTTTTTCGAACAATGGAGTAGTTCGTCGGGCCAAATAGTCTGAACCGGCGAACCCCGGGGAGCCATCGAATCTGCCACCGAGCCGCCCCCGATCGGAGTCAAGAATAATTCAGGATCGAAGATTTATCACTCAACTAGCCGGGACTGTAGAGTGGATCTCTGGCGACATTCTGGGTATCCTGTACCCCAAAAGGTAAACGAAACTACTCCGATTAGCCCAGCGGGTGTAAAGAAAAAGGAAAGAAAAATCCTCAACTCTGTTCCAGTTTGTTCATAGAGGCTGCCACAATTGCCCGCTATTATCTCCAAGCAGGTGACTAAATTATTACGACTATTTCTATTCCTTTATAATAGCGTCACAGATCATCACTCGTCGAGTGATAGCTTTGGAATGGTAATTTTCCATTGGCTGCGCGGCAATCGGAAATGACACGGTATGGTAACTTGCCACGAACTTTCCAGGAGATGTTAGTCGGGTCAATACAGAGGGATGTCTTTCGTCTCAATGGGAATGTGAGGGGGGGCTAGAGGAGTGGGAAAGAAAAGTGATTTAAGTCCTTAATCATATGTGATTAACCCCCGGCATCACCGATAGGAACCCCGTAGGCCAAAGTTAGATCCTCCATATCGTCCACTTACACATAATCCCCTCACATGCTTCAAAAGCCTCATATTTAACTCCCTTGTCCAACAATCCTCAAATATCTGGGTCTTGGCGGTCTAAAGTCCGCTTGTTGTAAGGAAACCTAATTATCAGCACTCTCTCTGGTAGCAAAAGACACTAGTATTACCTGGTATCATATTTTATAGTCCGAGATACCTTTTCTAGCATTGTATCTTAGGGCTGTGAGTTCCAGTACTGTATCAGCTGATAGTTGTAATCCTGGGGCATTATTCGAAGACTACTATCCCGGGCACGATGAGGGCTTCTAGCTTGTCTTATGAGATTGCATGGGTTCGTGAAGTCCAACGTAAATGTGAACGGAATGTCATAAGAAGAAAAAGGCTTGTGGCAGGCAAAAGGAGACCTGGAGGGGATGTAATATCCATACTCGCTGGTAAGCAGACATTGTAGCACCGTGGTCCTCAATCACTCCCATAAAATTAGAGTAGGGTATTGGATATACTCGAATAAGAACCCGTTATTTGTTGGAAATGACTTGGGGCTCGGCATGTTCTGGCTGGAGTTTCATTGTTTTCGCAAAGTCTAGGGTTTCGGCAATCCCTCCATTGGGGAATCTGTCGGATGTGGTGATCGGCAGTACTGAATGCGGGAGAGTCGGGCAGACCTAATCAAGAGCGAAACTCTTTACTTTATTAAAGTTCTTTTGTAAGGGGATTAGTGTAGAGAATATTTTCGCTCTTATCGTGGAAGAGAGCAGGGGAATTGGAACATGTGTGGGGGAAAATGGATATGTGTGGTTACCAGCGAAATGAGAAGGATGATTTCATTAGGTTTCATATATGCTCCTGTCTTTATCTTTGGTTTAGAGAGTGGTGGACATCAGAGAACTAACTTGGGTTGTGAGTTATCTGCACCCTTTGTCATTCGGTATCGTATTCGATCGCGCGCAACATTCTTCACCTAGTTACTATATGTGGGTAGGGATATCAAGCGTTGGGGCTGCTCATAAAAGCAACCTTTGCAATGTATTCCGGAGACTAGGTTGAGTGCAGGGGATTGAAGAAAGCATACCGGAATGGGCCAGGTACTGCTCTCCGGAATCACACGCCATGTGAGTGATGGCATCTGACACGATGCAGAAAGGTTTAGCTGCGCAGTGGGCTTTGAAGTTTATATGGTAATCGTCTGTGATGGTCGAGAATAAAAAAGTGCAAGCAGCCCTCCAACTCCACTTTGAAGGCCAAGCGTGGAGGACGTCTCCGATAAGCAGGATCTTCATTAAACCATGTCCACAGTGGAAACTAGTCACCACCATACCTTACTTAACAACTAATTGCTACACCGCTTTGTATAGGTACTAGAAATACTTGCACTATATATTTTGTTCCCCTCTATCTAAACACCCGCCGTGCCAACACTTCAGAGCAAAGAGAAGATGAAACAGAAAATTATGGAAAAATAGATGAACAACCAGAAAATCAAGAAAGGTAGATATGGTGGAAATTTCAAGCCATACTGGCTTATTTCGAGACAGTAGATACTAGGGGTAGGGGGGAAGTATTGGGACAAGTAGGGGTAGCAAAGGCCTGTGCATATACCTTAATAGGAGTGTGAAAGAATCAAAAGAGTAGGATAACTATTAATTCGAGTAACTCCACTACCCCCCTGCATGTCCCAATATTTTCCCCCTCACCCGAGTACCCTCTACTCACGCTAAATTCTAGATTTGAAACAGGAGCTTACAAATCCTAACTTGACTCAGTAAGAAAAATCTGGGTAGGTTGGACGGTTATGTGATGCATGCATTCCTATTGCGCATAATTTCCTTCCACAGAAAAAAAAAGTTTAAGCAGAGTTTCTATAGTAGGCTCGCTCGGGAGGAGAGATGAGGCGGCGATTGGAAGGGGCAGTGTTTTAAGTTTTAGGAGAAGGTTAGATGGGGGTAAGAGGAGGGTTCGAGTAGCGGGGACAAACACGATTATGGAGAAATTACCGTCCTAGCGACAATGGCACGCGGGTTATTCGTGGTAGAGTTGACGGAAGTGGATAGTGGACGAACAAAGATGTGTGAGTGGATGTGAAGGAAAGGTACGATGAAAGAATACAGAATGTCTTTAGTAATTTTAGTTGTTATGAAGTTGAAAGATGATGAAAGGATTGACGGAGGTGATTTGTGGGTTTGTCTTTCCTTTATCATCATTACGAAAATATGCAGGTGAATGAGATACGCATGGAGTGAAATGGAGAGTGTGGGGAACGATGAAATTGTTGGGATGGTTTCCTTATACTCTATAATATTATTATATTCTTGTTTTTTGTCTAGTTAGTCTAGAGGATTGAGAGCGAACGAAGTTTCTGATTTACCTACCCTTTAGTCTAGCCTTAGTCTAGTTCTTGTGTTCGTGTGCTGACCGTTGCGCCTTTAGTTAGTCACCCTACGATAGCTATCTCCCGAAAATTAGTACGGTGCCCGAAGGTGGTAAGGAGGGAAATGCCTCCCTAGGCTTAGGCCGGGCTGTGGGTAGTAGATGTTGGACGCTGTAGTAGAGCTATCACCCGCGCGTGACCATTTTCAGCAGCCCACCGGAGGGGTGTTAGGCCCTGGCATCGGGTTTGTCAGGGTCGACCCCGTCCTGTGCGAGTAGTAATTTCACAATGCCCCCGTACTCATTACGAGCAGCTAGCAAGAGTGGTGTTTGGCCGTCCTTATCTGACTTGTTGGGGTTGACATCGTCTCGTCCGAGTAACATTTTCACGACTCCCTCATGCCCATAGTAAGCCGCCCGCAACAATGGTGTTTCGCCGTACTCATCTGTCTTGTCGGGGTTGACGTCGTCTCGTCTGAGTAACATTTCCACGGCTCCCTCATACCCACCGGAAGCCGCCTGCAACAGTGGTGTTTCGCCGCGCTCGTCTGACTTGTTGGGGTCGACATCGTCTCGTCTGAGTAATATTTTCACGACTCCCTCACACCCATTGTAAGCTGCCTGCAACAATGGTGTTTCGCCGTCTTTACCGGGCTTGTCGGGGTCAACGTCGCTCCGTCCGAGTAGCATTTTCACCACTTCCTCGCGCCCCTTGTGAGCAGCCAGACATAGTGGTGTTTGGCCGTCCTCCCCTGGCTTGCCGGGGTCGATGTCATCCCGGCTGAGCAGTACTCTCACCACTCCCTCGTGCCCATTCCCAGCAGCCCATGCGAGAGGTGTATGACTCATGCTGTCTTTTTGTTTGCTGCCACAGCCCTCTACCTCTGCTGAAGACACCACAATCTCATCAATTACAAAGATGGATAGATAATTGAATAGGGAAAACTGATCGAAATGAATATGGCGAACACTCTGTTTCTGTGCCTTCGAGAGGATTTTGGTTGATACACCGTTATCGCAGCCGTTAACAACCTCAGCATGCAATCTGAAAGGTCTCTTTTTATGTATTCCCGACACAGAAGAATATTCGAGTATTAGAGGTCGAGGGGGAAAGGGCATGCGCTGAGGGTTAGAGGGGGGGTAGTCGGAAGACCTTTGACCTGCTGCGAATCCAGAAAACTTAAGCGATTGTCGAGTGAGCTGTGCCAAAAAGCTCTGGATGAGAGCGGAGGTGCTTGGGAATAGTAAAGTGGGTTAGCTGTACTGTGGAAACATCCTTGTCTATGATGACAAGTCTTTGGCAAGAGGATAGCAAGTCCTGTTCAAGGGATACCGGTAGTGTTGTTATTGGGATCCAGTAAGGTAGCCCTATCTCGGCTGCTAGGGTGTGGCATAAATTTACCCGACGATGGCTGCTATACCACGAGCTAGGCTAGCCAGCCCCGGAGTTTGTGTCGTTCTCCTTGGTATACCTCCTTTTAGGCGGCTAAGTCAAAGTAAGAACCCGAAAAAGCTACATTTTCCCCATTAGCCAAATCGCACAAGCTACGATATAAATCACCAAGGAGCTAACATCACGGCCTATCAGCACTTTCGTCCCCATTACTGTCAGAGGGTGAATGACAAATAGCGCAATGGCCGAGCATACGAACTAGACCAGGGCTAAACTATCTGGAAGGTACAAGTATCATACTTGTATAATTAGGGACTTCGTTCGCTTGTCCTCCATCACAACCAACTAGACAAAACATAAGTATATAATATAAAGTGTAAGGAAATCATCTCAACCATTCCATCGCTCCCCATACTCACCCATTTCTCTCAATGTATGACCCGTTTGCCTGCGTACTTCCGTAATGATGATGGAGGAAAGACATGGCCATCTCTGTCGATCCTTTCATCTCCTTTCAACTCTAGAACAAATGAAATCATCAAAGATATTCTGTAATCTTTCATGGTCAACTACAACGCTCTCCGCTTATCACAGGTCGCACATCTATCCTTGCCCATTAGTTATCCACTTCCGTCAACTCTAACAATTACCCAACATAAGCCCCCCCCCCGGATCTCCATAGCAAAACAAAGCTGCATCTCGGATTCACTTCCTCCGTTATCCGCGCACTAGCTTCTAACCCCTTGGTTCGTAAGAGCTATTCACTTGCATTTTGGACTCGACTATCTTGAATGTCCTGGTGCCGTAACCTGATTCTGGTGACGATAACCATGTCAAGATTTGGGACCGGTATTCAGTGATGGTATAGTTCTACACGTTAATGGCAGTGTTCAAGGGGCCGATGTTATTACTGAGAGGTAGAAAAGCCTTCAGTTTTCGCTACTTAGCATGTTGTACTCGTAGATAGTGGATGGTAAAGTTGATCCACTTCTTGAATTACTATGGGTCGAGTAAGATGAACTGTTTTGTGGGACCTCGTGGATGCCTGGGCCTCCCAATCAATCTCCCCGGAATTTATTCCCCCGACATCTTCTTTGCGCCTGCTGTATCGGTAGCGAATACCACTGCGTTTTAAGCTCTATCCTGAAATGCTGTACCTCAATGGCTGAACACCCCGTGGAATCAGCTAGTTTGGTATACATATAAGCACATCAAGCTATAAGAATGAGTCTACGGAAAAAACTACGTACCCCTTAACTTAAAGTAGCATTGCGTAGTTTTTTGCAATGTCGAAACACACTTAAAAGCTCTTTCCATAGTCTGGCACTAGGTCCTATGGATATAATGATCCTGCTTTTGATATCCACCGAGGCCACCAAGTACTGTAACCGCATAGCACAACGCAGTGGAGCATCACAGTTAGTTCCTGCCCTTGCCATAAACTACGCCATCTTTCCAGCAATCGAGTATTTCGCCAATACCAAATACCCTTAACCGGTGAACCCCGGGGGGTTATCGAATGTGTCACCGAGCCGTCCCTGATCAGAACCTAGGATAATTCAGGATCTAAGATTTACCACTCAACTGACCAAACCTGCAGGGTGGATCTCCGGTGACATTCTTTGTATTCTGGACTCCAATCACCATTTCCTTGTTTTGTAATCCCATCACAGATCCTCACTCGTCTCAGTTTAGTCTTCCAATGGTAGTTTTATACAGTATGCAATTCGATTAAATATGATACAGTACAATGACCTGCCATAAACTAACTAGAAGGCGTTAGCCTGGTCAATATTAAAAAAGTACACTGTATCTCAATCGAGATGTAAGAGGGAAGAAGAGGCGATTACAGATGGCCCCGAGCAATAGAAAAGAAAACCAGACCAAGGTTTTAAATATACGATTACCTCCCCGGCATTGCTGACAAGGGCCTCGTGGATCTAGTTTGGCTCCTCAGTAGAGCCCCTTGCACTGAATCCTCCTAATATGTTACTAAAGCCTTATGCTTAAGCTTTTTGTTGAACAATATCCCCATCTGCTGGTCGTTGGTCTAAAGTCATCCTCCCGTAACAAAATTTCATTTTACCAGCGCCTTCCGCAACATAACCTCCTGTAGTAAAGGACACGATCCTCCGACATCAGATTTCAGAGTTCGAGATACCCTTTTCCGGTATCGTGCCTTACGGCTATATATTTCAGAACTGTACCAGCTCGTTACAATAGGGTAGGGTAGGGTATTATTCGAAAACAACTGTCTCGGGAGATCGATATGGATTCGTGACGCCCAACCTAGACGTAAACAGAGTGCCATAAGAAGAAGAAAAACTTGCAGTAGCCAAAAGGAGACTCGGGGAAGATGGAATATCCCGGCTTACTCTCAAGTCTATTTTGCCCAGCACTGTAGTCCTTTCGATCACTCTTATCAAATTAAGGTAGAATAGGATATACTCGAAGAAGAACTCGTTATTTGTTGGGAATGACTTTGCGCTGCTTGGCGTCCTCTAGTTGAACTTTCATTATTTTTTCAAAGCCTAGAGTTTCGGCAATGCCTCGGTTGCGGAACCTGTCGAATGCAGTGGTCAGCAGCACTGAATGCGGGAGAATTGGGTGGACTGCATCGAGACCGAATGTCTTCACTTTAAAGTTCTTTGGTAAGGGGACCAGTGCAGAGAATGTTTTTGCTCTTATCACGGAAGTAGGCGAGGGAATTGGGTGTTGGAAATGCTACTCGACATGCTCGAGTTTCTGTTGTTTCATGAAGCACGGAGGTTAAGAAAGATGTTGCATTGATGGATGGATAGGAGTATGGATAAAGGAAAGCACGGAGGCTACGGAAATGAAGGCAGAACAAGAGTTGGATATTAAGACCAAAGGCCGGAGGAAAGAGGAAGTCTTTGAAATGCATTTCTTTTGCTCAGGGATAACGCAGAATGTTTCTTTTCTTTTGTTTCTTTGAGGGATAGACAAAGTGATGAGGAGACATGTGTGGAAGGAAGTTGGACACAAGTGGCGATCGTTGGAAGGACGAGGATAGTGTTTTTTTTTTTCCATATATACTCCTGTCATTACCGTCGGTTTGGCAGGCGGGCAGGTGCGGGGGGTGGACCTGGGTTGCTCGCTGTCGTTATCCTCTCTCCCTCTATCGCTTTTTTTAGTGTCGGATTTTTCTTATTTCGAAAAATTGGGCTATGCGGGAGGAAAATGGATATGTGTAGTGACCAGCGGAAGGACAAGGATTATTTCATTATGTTTCGTATATGCTCATATCTTTGCCTTTGGTTTAGAGAGTGGTGGGCATCAGAGAACTAGCCGTTACACCACTTTGCACGGGTGTTAGAAATACTTGCACTGTATATTTTATTCCCTTATATCTAAACACCCGCCGTGCCTACACTTCAGAGAGGAGAGAAGGTGAAACAAAAAATTGTAGGAAAAATAAATGAGCAGCCAGAATTTTCAAGTCATACTGGCTTATTTCAATACAGTAGAGATACCCCTCCACTCACACTGAATTCAAGATTTGAAACAAAGGCTCACAAATCCTGACTCAACTCAATAAGAAAAATCTAGATCGGCTGGACGGGTATATGGTAGATGCGTGCATTCCCATTGCGTATAATTTCCTTCCACAAAAAAAAGAAAATTTAAGCCGAGTTTCTGTAGTACACACAGGTTAACTCAGAAGGAAGGCGAGACGGCGATCACAAGGGGCAGTGTTTTAAGCTTTGGAAGAGGGCTAGGTGGGGGTAAGAGGTGGGAGCGAATAGCGGGGACATGATAGCAACACTCTGATAGCGACACTGGCACGATGATGACTTAACGGCAGTGGAAATAGCACGTAGCACAGGTGGAAAGCACTTGTGGTGAGGAGAATGACTTCCGCGACCGCTCCCAGCTGGCTTGTCGTAGACTAAATACAGGTAGAGAGCACCCCCAACGCATGCAAACAGGAAAACCCACATAACAGGAAAAACCCACGAAACAACAGTCGCGACCTAATGCTAGTCGTGCCCCAAACTAACTATCGAACCCTAACAACTATCAGATGGGATTATATCTATCAGGACAAACCCATTTATAGAACTGTTGCGGTTCTTGCGACAATGCACGCAGATTATCAGTGCGGTTTCCGAAGGCGGTAAGGAGGGCGATACCTCCCCGGGCTTAGGCAGGACCGTGGGTAGCTGATATTGGATGTTGAAGTAGAGCCATCACTCGCACGTGGCCATTTTTGGCAGCCCACGACAGAGGTGTTCGGCCCCAGCGATCGGGTTTGTCGGGGTTGACCTCGTCCCGTGCAAGTAGCAATTTCACAACGCCCTCATGCCCATTGGATGCAGCTAGCAAGAGTGGCGTTTGGTCGTCCTTATCTGGTTTGTTGGGGTTGATGTCGTCTCTCCCGAGCAGCACTTTCACAACTCTCTCATGCCCATTGCAAGCAGCCAGGAACAGAGATGTTCGGCCGTCCCGACCCGGCTTGTTGGGGTCGATATCGTCCCGTCCGAGTAGCATTTTAAAAACTTCCTCATATCCACTGCGAGCAGCCTGCATCAGTGGTGTTTCGCCGTCCTTGTCCGGTTTGTCGGGGTTGACGTCGTCTCGCCCGAGTAGCATTTTCACGACTCCTTCATACCCATTGAGAGCGGCCCACCAGAGTGGGGTTCGGCCGTCCTTATCTGACTTGTTAGGATTGACCTCGTCCCGTCCGAGTAGTAATTTCGCCACTGCCTCGAACCCAAAACGGAGAGCTTGCAAGAGTGGTGTTTGGCCGTCCCCACATGGCTTGTCGGGGTCGATATCGTCCCGTCCGAGTAGCATTTCAAAAACTTCCTCATATCCACTGCGAGAAGCCTGCAGCAGTGGTGTTTGGCCGTAGTTATCTGGCTTGTTAGGGTCGACGTCGTCTCGTCCGAGTAGCATTTTCACGACTCCCTCATGCCCATTGGCAACAGCCAGTAGGAGTGGTGTTTGGCCACACACATTTGACTTATCGGGGCTGACATCGTTTCGTCCGAGTAACATTTTCACAAATGCCTCATCCCCATTGCAAGCCGCCTGCAAAAGTGGTGTTCCGCCCCACTGATCTGACTTGTTGGGGTTGACGTCGTCTCGTCCGAGCAGCATTTTCACGATTCCCTCATGCCCACTGTGAGTCGCCTGCAACAGTGGTGTTCCGCCGTCCCAACCTGGCTTGTCGGGGTCAACGTCATCCCGTCCGAGTAGCATTTTTACCACTTCCTCATGCCCGTTGCAAGCAGCCTGCAACAGTGGTGTTTCGCCGTCCTCATCTGGTTTGTTGGGGTTGATGTCTCGCCCGAGTAGCATTTCCACCACTTCCTCATGCCCGTTGCAAGCAGCTAGCAAGAGCGGTGTTTGGCCGTGCTCATCTGATTTGTCGGGGTTAACGTCGTCCCGTCCGAGTAGCATTTTCACGACCCCCTCATGCCCATTGCAAGCTGCCCGGAATAGTGGTGTTTCACCGTCCTCGCCTGGCTTGTCGGGGTCGATGTCATCCCGTCTGAGCAGTACTCTCACCACTCCCTCGCGCCCATTCCCAGCAGCCCATCCGAGAGGTGTATGACCCATGCTGTCTTTTTGTTTGATGAAATTGTAGCGTGTTCAGTGGGGTGGGGTGTGGCATCAATCACAAAGATGGATGCACGGTGAAAACCATTGAACCGGGAAAGTTTATCGAAATGGATACGGCGAACACTCGGTTTCTGTGCCCCCGCAGAAGACTTCTGTTAATACACCCTTATCGCAGCCGTCAAACAACCTCAGCGCGTCTCTTTTTATATGTATTCCTAGTGGCAATATTGTAAAGAAGAATAATTGGGAAAAGAGGTCGAGAGGGCAAGGGTATGCGTTGGGGGTTAGGGGCGGGGGTAGTCGGAAGAACTGCTGCGAATCCAAAAAACTTAAGCAAGTTTCTGCGATTTTCGAGTGAGCTGCGCGAAAAAGCTCCGGACGAGAGCGGAGGTGCTCGGGAATGGTACAATGGGGTTAACTTAATTGCACAGTGGAGGCCTGTTCAGGCGATACTGTGGCTGTTGGGATTAAGTGATCCTATCTCGATTCTCGACTACTAGGGTGTGGCGCGGTTTATCAGACTTCAAGTGCGGCTCCTCAAAGTCGCCATGCCAAGCCTTGAGTTCCTCCCACTTTATCCCTTGATCCGACCCAGGGTTTCGATGCATATGGATGCACCCTTTCCGGAAGAGGTAGTATTCCCAAGAATATTAGAAAGTCGCAGTTCCCATCTATGGTTTGGTGACAAATGTTATCGTCACTCCCTTTTTACACCACAAGTGGCCACTTTTGCAACAACTCAACAACGCCATATCCACATCAATTGAGTATCAAAGAGTTCAAGCTACCGTACCTGAGGCATATCTCGACTTCACTATACTGCTAAAATTTAAAACTAGATGATACTCAGGTTGGGTAGTTGGTGGGCCTGCGAAAATCAGAGTTTTCAAATTACAGCAAGTACCTTTTCCCATGGGTACCCATACAAATTTTCAGGCTTGGCGTAAACAATTTAACAACTCGCTCTTCGTTTGTCTGCCTAAGGGCCAATTTGCAATTGATTGTGGCTAAAATGACATCGATTGAATTGCTAAGTTCCTAAGTACATATAAGTGAAGTTTGGCGACTATTGGTATTGAGGATCCTGTTGTGCTGCAGGTTTTGTTGAGGATGGATTTCACTGATTTTGGTGATTTTTGATGGGTACCCCAACCGACTAACGATGACTTATGTCCAAGAACTATACCGATGCCATTTCTCTGGTCTTCGTAGACTTGCACTATTTCACCTAGTACCTCTCCCAGCACGCCCAAAACCTATTCGAGCAGGGCACCCAACATGCTCATCGATGACTGCTCCTTTCGGGTGGCGAAGTCAAAGCAAGGGCATGAAACAGTGACTGTTTCTCCACTAACTTAACCTGATCGCACAAACTATAAATCACCAATGAGCCAACATCACGGCCTATCAGCACTTACCCTCATTCTTCCAAAATTCGTCTCTATTACCAAATATAAGTCTTGCCCATCCCCGCCCCTCCTAAGCAAAATAAAACTGTGTCTCAGATTCACTTCCTCCACTGCTGGCGTTCCAGCTTCTAAACTCTGTTTGTAGGTGTTAGAGTTGACGGAAGTAGAGAGTTAACGGAAAAAAAGAAATGGAGAGTGGATGCAAGCGGAAAGGTACGATGAAAGAATACATAGCAAAAAAATCTTCTACACCGATCCCCATACAAAAGAACTTTAAAGTGAAGATTTTCACTCTTGATGCAGTCCACTCGACTCTCCCGCATTTAGTGCAAATGAAATCACTAAAGACATTCTTATCACGGAAGAGAGCAGGGGAATAGAAACATGCGTGGGGGGAATAGATACGTGTAGTAGCCAGCGGAAGGACAAGGATGACTTCGTTATGCTTCGTATATGCTCATATCTTCACTTTTGGTTTAGAGAGTGGTGGACATCAGGGAACTAGCTGTTACACTGCTTTGCATGGGTGTCAGAAATACTTACACTATATATTTTATTCCCTTATATCTAAACACCAGTCGTGCCTAACTACACTTCAAAGAGGAGGGAAGATGAAACAAAAAATAGTAAAAAAAATAAGTGAACAACCAGAAAAATCAAGAGATGCAAATATGGTAGAAGTTTCAAGCGACACTGGCTTATTTCAATACAGTAGAGATGCCCCTCTAGTCATGCTAAATTCTAAATTTGAAACAGGAGCTCAAAAAATCTTGACTTGACCCAGTAAGGAAAATCTGATAGATGCGTGCATTCCCATTGCGTATGATTTCTTTCGACAGAAAAAACAAAATTTAGGCAGTGTTTCTATGGTAGGCTGACTCGGGGGGAAGAGCGAGACGACGACTGCAAGGGGCGGTGTTTTAGGCTTTAGGGGAAGGTTAGGTGGGGGTCAGAGGCGGGAGCTAGAAGTGGGGACAAACACGTTTATAGAGCTGTTGCGGTCCTTGCGACAATGGCACGCAGATTATTAGTAGTGTCCGAGGGCGGTAAGGAGGACAGTACCTCCCCGGGCTTAGGCCGGACTGTGGGTAGCAGACGCCGGACGCTGTAGTAAAGCTATCACTCCAACATGGCCATTTTCAGCAGCCCACCATAGGGGTGTTCGGCCGTGGTCATCTGGTTTGTCGGGGTTGACCTCGTCTCTTCCGAGTAGTAATTTCACAACACCCTCGTGCCCATCGCGTGCAGCCACCAAGAGTGGTGTTTTGCCGTCCTCGTCTGGTTTGTTGGGGTAGACGTCGCCTCGTCCGAGTAGCATTTTCACGACTCCCTCATGTCCATGGCAAGTGGCCCACCAGAGTGGGGTTCGGCCGTCCTTATCTGACTTGTTAGGATTGACCTCGTCCCGTCCGAGTAGTAATTTCGCCACTGCCTCGAACCCATTGCGGAGAGCTTCCAAGAGTGGAGTGTGGCCCTCCCTATCTGGCTTGTCGGGGTCGATATCGTCCTGTCCGAGTAGCATTTTCACAACCCCCTCATGCCCATGGAGAGCAGCCAGCAAGAGTGGTGTTTCGCTGAACTCATTTGGTGTGTTGGGATCGACGTCATCTCGTTCGAGTAGCATTTTTACAATTCCCTCATGCCCATTGCAAGCAGCCCACGATAGCGGTGTTTCGTCGCACACATCTAGCTTGCCGGGGTTGACATCGTCTCGTCCGAGTAGTATTTCTACGACTCCCTCGTGCCCATTCCAAGCAGCCTCCAACAGTGGTGTTTCGCCGTACTCATCGGACTTGTTGGGGTCAACGTCGTCTCGTCCAAGTAGCATTTTCACGACTCCCTCGCGCCCATTGAAAGCCGCCTGGAAAAGTGGTGTTTGGCCATCCTCGCCTGGCTTGTCAGGGTCAACGTCGTCCCGCCCGAGTAACATTTTTACCACTTCCTCGTGCCCCTTGCAAGCAGCTAGACATAGTGGTGTTTGGCCGCCCTCACCTGGCTTGTCGGGGTTGATGTCGTCCCGGCTGAGCAGTGCTCTCACTGCTCCCTCGTGCCCATTCCAAGCAGCCCATCCGAGAGGTGTAAGACTCATGCTGTCTTTTTGTTTGATGAGATTGCAGCGTGTTCGGTAGAGGTGGAAGGCTGTGACATCAATCACAAAGATGGATGCACGGTGTAGACCATTGAGCCGGGAGAGCTTATCGAAATGGATAGGGCGAACACTCTGTTTCTATGCTTTCGAGAGGATTTCGGTCGATGCACCGATATCGCAGCCGCGAAACAAATTCAGCGTGTAATCTAAAAGTTTCTTTTTATATATATTCCCGATACAGAGAAGAATAATTGGGAAAAGAGGTCAAGAAGGAAAGGGTATGCGTTGAGGGTTAGGGGCGGAGGTAGCCGGAAGACCTTTGACCTGCTGGGAATCCAGGAAACTTAAGGAAGTTTCCGCGATTGTCGAAAAGCTCCGGATGAGAGCGGAGGTGCTCGGGAATGGTGAAGCGGGCCAACTGCGCTGTGGAAGCCTTGACAACATCCTTGGCAAAAGCACAGGAGGGTCCCTGTTCTGTTCAGGCGATACTGTGGCTGTTGGGATTAAGCAGTCTAACCCTTTCTCCCCCACTATGGTGTGGCACGGCTTATCGGAGTTCAAGAGCGGCTCCCCGAAGCGGCCATGCCAAGCCTTGATTTCTCCCGCCTAATCCCTTGATCCGACCCAGCGTTCCACTACTCGAGTACCAGTTTACCCCTCTGGTTAGCCCAGTTCCCCTTTCGCCCAATTAGAGAACGGGATTCCCCCCAGCCACTGGGCGAGAGTCCGACAGACTTTTCTCACAGATCGGGTGAGTACTCGAGTATCTGCTGAAAAGAAAAGAAAAAGTGGGGTTACACACATAGTAATTTCATCTGGTGAACTAAAGTTCAACAGACAATTTTATTTTTATTTTTATTTTTTATTTAAACCTTTTTCCATTTCGTACTTTTATGCTACTCTAAAGCGGTCGTGCTAACATTTTAACCACCTAATCACTGCCCTTATGCCCGCTCTTTACCCTTGCCCCTCTCCCTCTCCCTCTCCCACACCTTCGCTGCCGCCTCCACCTCCACCCTCCAAGCCTTCGTAAACTGGTGCTCAGCCAAACCTGCCGCCTTCAACGATTTCCCATCCCCGCCGAACTCAAATCCCTGCATCCTCAAAACCCCTGCACTTCCTCAAGTTTGGCAGACTAAGGCTCACACCCTAGTACTGAAACGACGACTTTCGGTCGGAGGGGTAGTATCTTCCGGAGAGAGATACAAACAAAACCACGAGAAGAACGGCGGAAATGATATCACGATCAAGAAACCTAATAGCACCGAATGTGGGCAATCGCCGCTCACACACAAGGTAGAGTAGAAGAAATCGAAGATGATGATAAAACAATCCCGTGAAGAAAAGAAGTCGATATCTATCGATCAAGCACACAGAAACGGAGATGTCTATGCACACATTGTTCTCCCTTCACCGTTGCCTCTCTTCCGCCCCTTGTAGAGCCGCGACCCAAGCCCACCCTTAGTCATCCACTTCCACTGCCACCACGACCACACCACTTCACATCAAACTAGCTAGCTACCTAATTTGCTCACTCAGAAACCAAAATATAATACATGGACAATTTAATAGCACGCTTGGCCTATTTCCAACTCCACAGTACCGTACAGTAAGCATCTCAACCCGAGCCATTGGTATCTGCTGGAGTGCCATTGCTTCCACTACATCTCAGTGGAATTTTCTATAGGATGTCTGCCCCCTCACTACTATTCATCGCATCTAGAGTTGTGTCCTCATTGATCTTGATGGAGATATCTGATGATATGACTTCTCCTGGGGGTCATGGATAGTTGTTACTCTTCCAGAAAGACGCTTCCCGATTTCATCCTAAATGTGTGGCCTTCCAGTAACGAATACCGGTATTCGAGTGCCGGGAGACTTTTGTAGGATTTGGTTTAGTAAATTGAGAAGCCTAACTCGATATTCTGCTCCATATTCAATTGGAGTTTCGATGCATATGGATGCACCCTTTTCGGAAGAGGTAGTCTGCCGGCACGGCGTCTTCATTATATCAGAAGGTCCCGATTCCCATATACACCAAGTATAAGTCTCGCCCTCCCGGGTCCCCATAATAAGACAAACCCACATCTCATATTCACCTCCTCAATTACCCGTGCACCAGCTTCTAATCTCCTTGGTTTGTAAGATCCATTCCCTTACATTTTGGGCTCAGCTATCTTGAATGTCCTGGTGCCGTAGCCTGGACTCTGGTGGCGATAAGCATATCAAGATTTGGGACCGGTATTCAGCGATGGTATAGTTGTTCCACACGTTAATGGCAGTGTTGAAAGGACTGATGCTATTACTGAACAGCAGAGACATTTTTAGTTTTTCGCTGCTTAGGATGTTGTAGATAGTGGATCATAAAGTCGGTCCACTGCTAGAGTTGCCAGGAAGCGGAGTGGGTGAAATATTTTGTGAGACCTCATGAATTCCTAGAGCCGCCTAATCAATCTCCTCCAAATTTATTCCCCTGACACCCTCTTTGCGTGTCGGTAGCAAATGCCACTGTTTTTCTAAGTTCTAAGTTCTATCCTGTGACGCAGTACAATGCTGCACCCCGATGGCCCAACACCCTAGGGCACCCCTTGGTATACATATAAGCACATCAAGCCTTACGAATGAATCCACAGAAAAACCCATATATCCCCTAACTTAAAGCGGCCTTACGTAGCCTTTTATGATGTCGATACACACCTGAAAGCACTTTCCACAGCCTTGTACTAGGTTCTGTGGATATAATAAGTACTATAAGTTAGCCGCATAGCCGAACGCGCTGGGGCATCACAGTTGGTCCCTGTCTTTACCATGAACTACACCATCATCTTTCCAACAATCGAGTAATTCGTCAATACCAAATCCCCTTAGCCGGTGAGCCACCGAGCCGTCTCCGAACCGGATCTAGGATAATTCAGGATCCAAGATATACCACTCAACTAACCGAGACTACAGAGTGGATCTCCTGTGACACCATTGGTATCCTAGACTCCAATCACCATTTTCTTGTTGTTTCTAATCCCATCACAGATCGTCACTCGTCTAAGTTTAACTTTCGAATGGGAATTTTACATAGCATACAGTGTAACTAAATGATATTGGGATAAGTATGGTGACTTGCGGTGAACCTGTCAGAAATTGTCGGCTGGGCTAATGTAAAAAAAAAAACACGCTTGATCTCAAAAATATGAGAAGTAAAAGGGGGTGTTCTATAGCCCAAACAAGGAAAAGAAAACACGGTCGAGGTTTTTTTGTACGATTAACCCCCGGTATCGCCGATAAAAACCTCGTGGGCCTGACCTAGCTCCACAATATCGTTCTCTTGCACACAATCCCCCTCATATGCTACAAAAGCCTCATATTTAGGCCCCTTGTCCGAAAATCTTCAAATATCTGACCCTTGGGTCTAAAATCCGCTTGTCCTAAGGAAACCTAATTTATTAGCACTTTCTGTAGTATGAACTCCGGTAGCAAAAGACACTATTACCTGGTATCATATTTTATAGTTCGAGGTATCTCTTTCTGGTGTCGTATCTTACGGCTATGAGTTGCGGTATATCCTATATCAGCTGGCTACAATTCGGTAACACAGGGGATTGTTTGAACACTACTGTCCTAGGGATAGTGAGGGTTTCTTGCATGTCCTAGGAGGTCATATGGGTTCGTAATGTCTGGGGTAAACTTACAGCGCTTTGCAAAAGTTTTGTGCAGGGAACAGGAAAGAAGTTTTTTTTTGTTAAATACAAGTGAGATAGGCTAGTTTATTATAATAGTTGAAGTAAGAGTGTGTATATTGGGAAAAATAGGGCGAGAGAGGAACATGCGTGGGGGAGAATGGATACGTGTGGCGATCAGCGGAAGGACAAGGAAGATTTCATTATGTTTCGTATATGCTCATATCTTCACATTTGGTCTGGAGAGTGGTGGGCATCAGAGAACTAGTTAGCCGTTACACCGCTTTGCATGGGTTTCAGAAATACTTACACTATATATTTTATTCCTTTATATCTGAACACGGGTCGTGCCTAACTACACTTCAAAGAGGAGGGAATATGAAACAGAAAATTGTAGAAAAAATATATGAACCAGAAAAATCAAGAAAACCAAATATGGTAAAAGTTTCAAGTCACACTGGCTTATTTAAATACAGTGCCGGTAAAGATACCCCTCCACTCACACTAAAATCAAGATTTAAAACAGGGGGTAAGAGGAGGGAGCGAGTAGCGAGAGCAAACACGTTTATGGAGCAATTGCGGTCCTTGTGAAAATGGCACGCAAGTAATTAGTCCGGTGTTCGAAGGCGGTAAGGAGGGCGATACCCCCCGGGCTTAGGCTGGGCTGTGGGTAGCAGATATTGGACGCTGTAATAGAGCTATCACTCGCACGTGACCATTTTCAGCAGCGTACCATAGGGGTGTTCGGCCACAGTGATCGGGTTTGCCGGGGTTGACGCCGCCCCGTGCGAGTAGTAATTTCACAACGCCCTCACGCCCATTGCAAGAGGCCCACCAGAGCGGGGTTCGGCCATCCTTATCTGACTTGTCAGGGTTGACGTCATCTCGTCCGAGAAGCATTTTCACAACTCCATCGTGCCCATACTGAGCAGCGCAACAAAGTGGTGTTTGGCCCCGGTCATCTGGCTCGTTGGGGTGGACGTCGCCTCGTCCGAGTAGCACTTTCACAACGCCCTCACGCCCATTGCAAGAGGCCCACCAGAGTGGGGTTCGGCCGTCCTTAGGTGACTTGTCGGGGCTGACGTCATCTCGTCCGAGTAGCATTTTCACAACGCCCTCATGCCCATTGGATGCAGCTAGCGAGAGTGGTGTTTGGTCGCCCTTATCTGGTTTGTTGGGGCTGACGTCGTCTCGTCCGAGTAGCATTTTCACTACTCCCTCATGCCCATTGCAAGCAGCCAGGAAGAGCGGTGTTTGGCCGTCCTCATTAGGTTTATCGGGGTCGATGTCGTCTTCTCCGAGTAGCATTTTCACGACTCCTTCACACCCATTGTAAGCCGCCTGCAAAAGTGGTGTTCCGCCGTACTCAGCTGCCTTGTCGGGTTTGACGTCGTCTCGTCCGAGTAGCATTTTCACGACTCCATCATACCCACGGCAAGAGGCCCACCAGAGTGGGGTTCGGCCATCCTTATCTGACTTGTCGGGGTTGACGTCATCTCGTCCGAGTAGCATTTTAACAACTCCTTCATGCCCCGCGCCGGCGGCCCGCAAAAGTGGTGTTTCGCCGTCCCAACCTGGCTTGTCGGGGTCAACGTCATCCCGTCCGAGTAGCATTTTCACAATTCCTTCATGCCCTAAGCCGGCGGCCGGCAAAAGTGGTGTTTCGCCGTGCCTAGCTTGTTTGTTGGGGTCGATATTGTCCTGTCCGAGTAGCATTTTCACAATTCCTTCATGCCCCGCGCCGGCGGCCACCAAAAGTGGTGTTTCGCCGTGCCCACCTTGTTTGTTGGGGTCGATATCGTCTCTTCCGAGTAGCATTCTCACAACGCCCTCATGCCCATTGGATGCAGCCTGCAACAGTAGTGTTTGGCCGTCCTTGTCTGCCCTGTTAGGGTCGACGTTGTCTCGTCCAAGTAGCATTTCTACGACCTCCTCATTTCCATTGTAAGCCGCCTGCAATAGTGGTGTTTGGCCGTCCTCATCTGACTTGTGGGGGTTGACGTCATCTCGTCCGAGTAGCATTTTCACAACTCCCTCATGCCCATTATGAGCAGCCTGGAACAGTGGCGTTTGGCCGTCCTCATCTGGCTTGTCGGGGTCAATGTCGTCCCGTCCGAGTAGCATTTTTACCACTTCCTCATGCCCGTTGCAAGCAGCCAGACATAGTGGTGTTAGGCCCGCGTCCCCTGGCTTGTTGGGGTCGATGTCGTCCCGGCTAAGCAGTACTCTCACCACTCCTTCGTGGCCACTCCCAGCAGCCCACGCGAGAGGTGTAAGTCTCATGCTGTCTTTTTGTTTGTGATTGATGAGATTGTAGTGTTTGGTAGAGGTAGAAGGCTGTGATGTCAAAGATAGATGCACAATGTAGATGATTGAATTGGGGAAGCTTATCGAAATGGATCTGGCGAACACTCTGGGTGTCTTAGAGGTCGAGAAGGAAAGGGTATGCGTTGGGTGTTAGGGGCGGGGGTAGTCGGAAGAACTGCTGCGAATTCCGAAAACTTAAGCAAGTTTCTGCGTTTGTCGAGTGAGCTGTGCCAAAGAGTTCCGGATGGGAAGCCTCATCGTCTTCGCCAGAGGCCTTTGGCAGGAGGACAGCAAGGTCCCTGTTAAAAGGATACCGGTGTGACCTGGGGTGCTCTCATAGGGTAGTTTTAGCAGTGGGAAGAGCGTTTGCGCGCCCACTAAAAACCCTTGGCATACGGAGGTACAGGGCATAAGTTTTGTAGGTTACAGAGGGGGTGAGAGTGGCAGACCTCGCTTGTGGAACCTATAAAACTTATGCCCTGTACCTCCGTACAGAGTTTTCTGCATATCCCCTAAACCACTGAGACATTCAGCCCCGTTTAGAATGTTGAACACTAGCCTATTTGAGTAACCGGGAGAAAGTTTACGCGCTCCTCATCGTTTCCATCATGGACATGCTGAGGAATGCTGATGTCCCCGAATTCTGAGTACTACCCCTTTAGCGAACAGCAAGGCATTTCCTATCACGGTTACTCAAATAGGCTAGTGTTCAACATTCTGAATGTCTCAGCGGTTTAGGGGGTCCCTTTGTCTGTCCCGAATTTCACTCACTTTTAGCTCTGCAGGAAAGGTAATGGTAGGCAGCACACCAAGATAAATTAAAATCAGGTAGTTGCGCAGAAGAAAGAAGTTGCAAAGTGCGCCCGACTTTTGTCCTTCACCTGTTGTAATCATGAGAAATCACTCATATTTCCTAATTTGGGTCGGTTGCTATGTGGATTCGCTACCCGTTTGGGAAGTGCGCCCGACTTATGGCTACCCCCGAGTACAGTAGAAAGAGAGCCCGTCTCCGGTAGCGTAGCTGTTTAGCTTATCGGAGTTCAAGTGCGGCTCTTCAAAGTGGCCATGCCAAGCCTTGATTTCCTCCCACCATAATCTTTTATCCGACCCGGCTTGTACCATCTCAACCCCCTATTCGTTGGTGATTACCGGTAAGTCTATTAGCTGATAACTTATGGCATCTACTGGAGTGCCATTGCTTCCACTACATCTTAGTGGAATTTTCTATACGATATCTGCCCCCTCATTAATCTCCATCGTGTCTAGAGTTGTGTCCTCATCCAACCTGGCATGGAGATATCTGATGATATCCCTTCTCTTGGGGGTCATGGGTATAGCTGTTACTCTTCCAGAAAGACGCTTCCCGATTGCATCCTGAGTGTGTGATCTTCCAGTCACGAATATTTGAGTGCTTGGAGACTTTTACAGGATTTAGTTTCGCAAATTAAGAAGCTTAAATTGATATTCTACTCCATATTCGATTAGAGCTTCGGTGCATATGGATGCACTATTTTCCGAAGAGGTAGCCTGCCGGTACGGTGTCTTCACTATATTAGAAAGTCGCGGTTCCCATCTACACCACATATAAGTCTTACCCCCCCGGATCCCCGTAGCAAAACAAAGCTGCCTCTCGTATTCACCTCCTCCGTTACCCGTGCACCAGCTTCTAAACTCCTTGGTTTGTAAGATCCATTCCCTTACATTTGGACTCAGCTATATTGAATGTCCTGGTGCCGTGGCCTGGACTCTGGTGGCGATAACCATATCAAGATTTGGGACCTGTATTCAGCGATGGTATAGTTGTTCCACACGTTAATGGCAGTGTTGAAAGGGCTGATGTTATTACTGAAAGATAGAGACATTTTCAGTTTTTCGCTGCTTAGAATGTTGTAGATAGTGGATGATAAAGTCGGTCCACTGCTAGAATTGCCGGGAGGCGGAGTAGGTGAAATGTTTTGTGGAGCCTCATGAATTCCTAGGACCATCCAATCAATCTCCTCTGAATTTATTCTCTTGACACCCTCTTTGCGCCTGTCGTGTCGGTAACAAATGCTACTGGTTTTTTAAGTTCTATCCTACGACACAGTACAAATGCTGCATTTCAATGGCCAACACCCTAGAGTACCCCATGGAATCAGCTAGCCCGGTATACATATAAACACATCAAGCTTTATGAATGAATCTACAGAAAAACCCACATGTCCCCTAACCTACAGCGGCATTGGGTAGTTTTTTGTGACCTCGATACCCACCTGAAAGCTCTTTTCACATCCTCGTACTAGATTCTGTGGATATAATTATCCTACTTTTGATATCTATCGAGGCCTCCAAGTACTGTAGCCGCAGGGCCCAACGTAGTGGAGCATCACAGTCGGTTCCTACCTTTCCCATGAACTATAAATTTACCATCTTTACAACAATCGAGCAGTTTGTGAATACCAAATCCCCTTCGCCGGTGAACCCCCGGGAGCCATCGAATATACCACTGAGGAGTCCCTGATCAGACCCTAGGATGATTCAGGATCCAAAATCCACCACTCAACTAACCGAGACTGCAAAGTGGATCTCCAGTGAAACTCTTGGTATTCTAGACCCCAATCACCATTTCCTTGTTTTGCAATGCCGTCACAGATTGTCACTCGTCTAAATGCCTGCTTTTGGTTGGCATTTTACATAGCATACAATATAACTCAATATGATACACTATAGTAACTTGCCGTGAACTTGCCACTGGCACAAGTTGTTGGCTGTGTTAATGTAAAAAAAACACATTTGATCTCAATGAAAATATAAGAGGTGAAAGGGGAGTTTCCTCTGGCTCAGACAAGTGGAAAAGAACTCATGATCAAGGTCCCAAATATTATACAACTAGCCCCCAGCATCACCGATAAGAACCTCATAGGCCTAACCTAGCTCCACAATATTGTCCTCCTGCACACAACGCTAGAAGAAGAAAGAAAATACTTGCAGCAGGCAAAAGAAGACTGGGAGAGGATGGAATATCCATACTGCTCATAAGTCCACATCGCGCAGCACGACCATCCTTTTAATCGCTCTTACCAAATTAAGGCAGAATATAGGAAGAACTCGTTATTTGTTGGAAACTACTCGAAGCGGCTTAATGAAGCCTATTTAGGCTTTCATTGCTCTCTCAAAGTCTAGAATTTCGGCAATGCCTTAATTGATGAATCGTCGGATGCGGTAATCCGTAACCCTGGGCGAAGGGGGGGGGTTAAATGGACTGCATCAGGAGTCGGAGTCTTTACTCTAGTATCCTTTTGTAAGGGCATCATCGCAGAGAATGTTTCTATCGCGGAAGTAAGAGAATGGGGATGGCGCAAGTATATCTGGAACTTGGGCAAGTTTGCGCAATATCTAGTCTTTAACTAAGATATGGGTGTTGTTATGCGAAAAACGTACGAATCCACCAATGCGACAAATATGTCTCAACTCATATGAAAGTTCTTCAGCCTCTAGAGTACCTTTGGGTGGTTTCAAAAAATATTTATCAAGAAAAATAAGCTCAGGGTAGGCGAGTTAAGTGAATATTTCCAAATATCTGTTTTTTTTTATTTTTATATTACATAGATAGATAGACAAGATTAAAATCTATCAGAAAAATATTTATGGCTTTGTTTTAGGAGTAGAATTGCTGGTTATAAGAGATTTTGTAATTGTATATTCCGATAAACCTGTAGTAAACATAGTATATGCAATGTAATTTACAAAAAGATTTTTATTATATACCATATTTTTTTTAATCATTAGTTGTTGTAAAAATTAATTTCAAGTCTTTCTATCCTATTTTCAGGAATATCAGATTACTAGTTGTATTGCTATTATGAAATTTATGTATTAAATGAGTTTTCACCTTTTCTTGTAATTAATTTACTTGGTTGCTATGCAAACTTTAATCTGAAATAGCTCAACACTCGCTTAAATGCAACTGTACATTTTTCGCATAACAACACCCATATGGTAGAGCCCGGTTTCCACTATGGATATGGTTTAATGAAGATCCTGCTTATCTAGGAGGTCCCCCAGGCCTGACCTTCAAAGTGAGATTGGGGGCTATCCGCACTTTTTAGTCTCGGCCATCGGGGACGACTACCATATAAACTCCAAAAGCCCGCTGTGCGGCCAAGCCCTTCTGCATAGTCTCAAGTGCCCATCACCTGCTTGGTGTGCCATTTCAGAGTGCAGAATCCGGCCTATTTCAGTTTATTTTCTCCAATTGCCGACAATTAACCTGGTCTCCAGAATATATTAAGATTACTTCTATAAACAGGGCTCGACAGCTGTTGTCGTGGTCTTTACTTCTTTTGGTCACAAGTGCGTGGCTCGAATGCTCGACGTCCCTACCTACTTACATAGGAACTAGGTGAATGATAAGTTATTGCACACGATCAAATACGTGCCGGATGGTAAAGGGTGTAGATGGCTCGCAACATAGTTCTGATGTCCATCACTCTCTAAACTGACATTAAAGATAGGAGTATTTACGAAACATAATGAAATCATTCCTGTCCTTCCATGGATCACCACAAATATCCATTTTCCTCCCTGCATGGATGCTATTTCTTCCAACTCTAAACACTCATCACGTCTATACTTTACCGGAGGGGAAGGTGAGATATTAAATTAGTGAATAAATAAATAAACAACCAAAAGAGTCAATAAAAGTAAATATGATATAAATTCCAAGCCACACTGGCTTATTTCGATGCAGTAGAGATACCCCTCCACTCATGCCAAATCCTAGATTTGAAATAGAAGCTGACAAATCCCAACCTGACTTAAGAAGAAAGATCTAAATAGGGGGTTAGACGGTAGTGTGGCAGATGCGTGCATTCCCATTGTATATGATCCCCTTCTGCAGGAGAAAGAAAATTTGGGTAGTGATTCTGTGGCAGGCTGACTTGGGGAGGAAGAATAGGACGACAATTACAGCAGAGCAGTGTTTTAAGCTGTAGGGGAAGGTTAAGCGGGGGTGGGAGAAGGGAGGCAGTGGCAGCGAAAAACACGTTTATGGAGCTGGTGCGGTCCCTGCGGAAATGGCACACAGGTTATTAGAACGGTGTTCGAAGGCTGTATCAAGGGCGATGTCTTTTCGGGCTTAGGCCGGTTTGTGGGTAGTAGATGTTGGAGGCTGTAGTAGAGCCATCACTCTCGCGTGGCCATTTTCGGTAGCCCACCATAGGGGTGTTTGGCCCTGGCCATCTAGCTTGTTGGGATCAATGTCGTCTCGTCCGAGTAGAATTTTCACAATTCCCTCATGCCCGTTGCGAGCAGCTCGCAAGAGTGGCGTTTGGCCGTCCCCGCTCGGCTTGTTGGGGTCGATGTCACCCCGTCCTAGCAGCATTTCCACCACTCTCTTGTACCCATCGCTAGCAGAACAATAGAGCGGCGTTCGGCCGTCCTTATCTGCTTTGTTGGGGTTGACGTCATCTCGTCCGAGGAGTATTTTCACTACTGCCTCGTGCCCACCCCAAGAAGCAAAATAGAGTGGTGTTTGGCCGTCCTTATTTGGCTTGTCGGGGCCGACCTCGCCCCGTCTGAGTAGCAATTTCACCACTCCCTCATGCCCATTGCAAGCAGCGCACCAGAGTGACGTTTGGTCCCAGTTATTTGATTCGTCGGGTTTGATGTCGTCTCGCCCGAGTAGCATTTCCACTATCCCCCCGCGCCCATCATGAGCAGCCCACCAAAGTGGTGTTTGGTCGCCATTGTCGGGCTTGTTGGGGTTGACGTCGTCCTGTCCAAGTAGCAGTTTCACCACTCCTTGGTCCCCACTCCAAATAGCCCGCAGAAGAGGTGTTTCGCCGTTCGCACCTGGCTTGTTGGGGTTGACGTCGTCTCGTTCGAGTAGCATTTTCACAACTCCCTCGTGCTTACTGCGAACAGCTACCAAGAGTGGTGTGAGGCCGTTCTCGTCTGGCTTATCGGGGTCGACGTCGTCCCGTCCGAGTAGCATTTTTACCACTCCCTCGTTCCCGTTACAAGCAGCTAGCCATAGTGGTGTTTGGCCGTCCTCCCCTGGCTTGTCGGGGTCGATGTCGTCCCGACCAAGTAGCTCTCTCACCACTTCCTCGTGCCCATTCCCGGCAGCCCATGCGAGAGGTGTATTGCCCATGCTGTCTTTCGCTCGATATTACGACCTTCCGCCTCTGCCAAACCCGCTACAATCTCATCAATCGCAAAGACAGATGCCTTGTGTAGACCACTGAATAGGGAAAGCTTATCGAAATGAATGCGTCAAACACCCGGCTCCTATGCTTCCGAGAGGATTTGGGTTGATATGTGGTTGTTGCAGCCGTCAAATAACTTCAGCGCATAATTTGGAAGGTCCCTTTTTGCGTGGATTCTCCAATATAGAGAAGAGTATTCGGGAAGCTGAGTGTGATGGAGGTCGAGAGGGAGGGTGCGTTGGAGATGGAGAAAGGGTATGCGTTGGGGGTTGGGGACGGGGTGGTTGGACGACCTTTAACCTGCTGTGAGTTCAGACAACTTAAGCCAATTTCTGGAGTTTCTCGAGTGAGCTGCGCCAAAGAGTTCCGGATGAGAGCAGAGGTGCTCGCAAATAGTAAAGTGGTTAACTGCCAGGTTGAAGCCCCCTTGTCAAGTCTTTAGCAAGAGGACAGCAAGGGCCCTGTTCAAGGAATAGCACAGCCGTTGAGATTTCAGATGCCAAGGTGTGGCACAGCTTGTTCGAGTTCAAGTGCGGCTCCGCAAAATGGCAATGCCAAGCCTCGCTCTCTCCTCACCCTGTCATCTTGCGTGTCTGCTCGAGTACTCGGGTACACTTCAAAAGGGAGGAAAGGGGAAATGGTTGACTTTTGAAAAAGTAAACGACCACAATTAAAAATATATACATATACATATGAGTAGCTATGATGAAAGCTCAATACAATAGAAGTAGCCCACCGCCCGCACTAAACCCTGCTCGAGTACTCAAGTATGGGTGTTTTAGACCAGAGCTCGCGAGCCCTGACTTGACTCCTAGGGGGAAATACGGATAGAGGACGGATGGGTATGTGATAGCTATGTGTATCCTAATTGCCTGTAACTTCTTTCCACCAAAAAATAAATTTAAGCTATGTTTCTACAACAAGCTTAGTCTAGGAGAAGTAGGACGGTAATTACTACAAGGCAGCGTCTTAAGCTACGGGAGGTGGTGGGGCGGGAGCGAGAGGAGAGTGAATGGCAGCAACAAACACATTTGCGGGGTTGTTGCGGCGATGACAGAGATGGCACATGGGTTATCAATCTCCCTCGAATTTGTTCTCACAACATCTTCTTTACGCCTGCTGTATGGGCAGCAAATACCACCATTTTCTAAGTTCTATCCTGTGGCATAGCACAAATAGTGCACCCCGATGGCTGAACACTCTAGAGTTCCTCCAACGGAATCAGCTACCGTGGTTTGGTATATAGAGTGTAAGGAAATTATCTGATCATTCCATCGCTCCAAACTCATCCATTTCTCTCCATATAGGACCCCATTTGCCTGCGCCCTTCCGTAATAATGACAAAGGAAAGACATGACCATAAACCATCTCCGTCAATCCTTTCATCTCCTCTCAACTCCAGAACAAATGAAATCATCAAAGACATTCTGTAATCTTTCACGGTCAATTACAACACTCTCCGCTTACGGCAGCTCTCACATCTATCTTTGTCCATCAACTATCCGCTTCTGCCAACTCTAACAGGTAGTGCGGTATCACGCTTGGTTCCTGCCTTTACCATAAACTGCTCGACCTTTCCAACGATAGAGAGGTTCGTCAAAACCAAGTGCCGTCAGTAGATAACCGGAGGAGTGATTCAAACAAAAGAGTCATTGGGTATGCTACTGAGGGGACCCCGATCAGAACTTGGGATAATCCCAGATCCAGGATTTACCACTCAACTAACCGGAGCTACAGGTGCAAATAAAAAGAAGAAAACCCCTCAATTCTGCTCCAGTCTTTTCACAGAAGCTACAACAACCAGTCGCTAGTATCTCCAAGCAGGTAACTCAGTTGGCGCTGCCGTTTCCATATTTGGTGATGCCGTCACAGATCGTCACTCGCCGAAATTTAGCCTTTGAATGGTCATCTTACATAACATACAATACGATTAAATATACAATACAGTAACTTGCCGTGAACCAACTAGAATCTGCTAGCTGAGTCAATGTAAAAAACACCCTTGATCTCAACGAAGATGTAAGAGGTAAAAAAAAGGGGGGGTTATAAATAGCCTAACTTACACAAGTGGAAAGTAAACCTGGTTAATGTTTTCAAATACTGTATACGATTAACTTCCATTGTACCCAGGGGCTGTGGGTTTCAGCTATGTAGTTGCAATATCAGAATATACGGTATTATCCGAACACTGCTGTCCCGGACACAGCACTAGTTTCTTGCTTGTCTTGGAAGATTATACGGGTTTGTGGGGCCCGACCTGAGCATGGAGTCATTGACACAACGTCATAAGAAGAAGAAACTTGTAGCAGGCAAGTACAGTCGCACCTCGCTATCCCGGATGGCCATTTTTCGCGGATTTCGTCCGGGACAACGGGGTATTATGAATAACAGCAGAGGGTTCAGAGGGTGTTATTTGAAGAGGAAGGAAAGACTTTTTATTCCCATTCTCTTGAGAAGATTTATCTCAATAAATATGCAGAACCGACAGCACTGTTTGCACTTTTGCAAAGCTATCAACCCGGCTTTCTTTGTGACTTTCTTGTAGGCATTATGGCAATTGAATGAACGCAACCTATAGATATACATCAGAATCCTCCAGCTACTTCCCTTTCTCCAAGTCTGCCTTCCTCGCCTTCCATTAAGTTCCCCCTCATACTCCTCCCTACAGTATTGTAGACCCTGGCTTCTTTCCTTTTCAGGCTTAGTTTATCTGACAGCCCAGAAAGGATCCGACTCAGCGGATCAACTTTCTATGAGGAGCAGGGGGGGTACCCTCCAAGATATCATACGAATCCGAAACTGGCCTGTTTCCGGTTCAACGGGGTGAATTGTATGGCAGTCCGGAGCTGCCCCAGATTTTGTCCGGTTCAGCGCGGTATCCGGTTCAGCGGGATCCGGGATAGCGAGGTGCGACTGTAGAGACTCCGGGAGGCTGGAATATACCAACTCGCTGATAAGCCGAGGCTGGGCAGCCCAGTGACCCTTTCAATCACTCTTATCAAATTAAGGTAGAATAAAAAGATATGCCCGAGAAGAACCTGTTATTTGTCGGAAATTACTTAAACCCGTCCGGCATAGTCTAGTTAGACCTTCGTTGTTTCAACAGGTGTAGAGATTCGGCAATGCCTCCATTAATAAATCGGTCGGACGCACTAATCTGGAGCGCTGAATGCGGAGTCAAATGGACTGCATTAGGAGCCGGAGTCTTTACTCTAGAGTTCTTTTGTGGGGAGATTTCAGAGAAGGTTTCTCTTCTTTTGTTATCAGAGAAGTAAGCAATGGGGACAAGTATATCTGACACCGATGTAAAGCTGGGTAATAGCTAGTCGTTAACCAAGCAAGGTATGGTGGTGACCGGCTTCCACTATAGTGAAAATCCTGCTTATCTGGGACGTCCTCCAGGCCAGAGCTTGAGAGTGAGGTGGGGGGGACTGCCCACACTTTTTAGTCTCGGCCATCAAGGACGATTACCATAAATAAGCTCCAAAAATCCACTGTGCAACCAAACCCTTCTACACCGTCTTAGATACCCATCACCTACTTAGCGTCCCATTCCAGAGAGCAGTGCCCGGCCTCGTCCGGTCTGATACTTTCTCCAATCCGGCACTCAACCTAGCCGCTGGAGTGCATTACGAAGGTTGCTTTTATAAACAGGACTCAGCTATTGTCATGGTCTCTGCTTCTTTTGGTCTTAAGTGCATGGCTCAAATGCTCGATGTCTCTACTTACCTATGATAACTAAGTGAATAATATTGGACATGACCAAATACGGGACAGTACCGGATAGCAAGGGGTGTGAATAGCTCGCGACTTGGTTCTCTAATGTCCACCACTCTCTGAACTAACGGAAAAGATAGGAGTATATATGAAACATAGTGAAATCATCCTTGTCCTTCTAGGAATCACCTTAGATCCATTTTCCTCCATACATGTATATTTTGTCCCCTAAAATCCAAACACCCATTGCGTCTATCCTCCAGAGGGAAGGAAAGGGGAAACAATAAATTGTAAAAAAAATTAAATGAACAGCCAAAAAAATCAAGTAAATAATATTATGATGGAAACTTCAAGCTATACTAGCTTATTCCGGCACGGCAGAGATACCGATACCCCTCTACTCACGTTAAATTCTAGATTTGAAATAGAAGCTGACAAATCCTGGCTTGACTCCATAAGAAAAATACGAATAGGGGATTGGACGGGTATGTGACAGATGTGTGCATTCTCATTGGGTATGATTTCCTTCCATGGGAGAAAGAAAATTTAGGTAGTGTTTCTGTGGCAGGCTGACTTGGGGAGGGAGTGTAAGACGGTAATTATAGTACAATAGGGTAGTGTTTTAAGCTATAGCAGAAGGTTAGGCGGGGGCGAGGGGAGGGAGGTAGTGGCGGCGGCAAGGACACTTGTAACTGGTGCGTCCTTGTGAAAATGACAGATATGTTATTAGAACGGTGTTCGAAGGCTGTAAGGAGGG
>Ga0307507_10002546_pt1 | contig 37902 bp, 42 predicted proteins | sample 7_EM_MG_FD_207223 | JGI IMG/M metagenome (GOLD analysis project Ga0307507, IMG submission 207223) | Populus trichocarpa ectomycorrhiza microbial communities from riparian zone in the Pacific Northwest, United States - 7_EM | ecosystem: Host-associated > Plants > Roots > Unclassified | place...
CCAGTTCCTTAGCCGTTAGACCATCGGAACTGGTCGAAAATAATCTCTCCCCTTCGAATTTTAAGCCTGATCTTCCATAGACAGGAAATTTAAAACAGAATCCTATCGTAATAACAACATCAAGCGCTGCAACCCTTATATTACTATTGCACGATCCCAGTGTCAAATTCCGTTTACTTTTCCTCACCATTACCACCACAATAATCAATCAGTCCTAATAAGGATTTAACTTTATTCCCATGCATGTTGGAAGGCTTGTGGAAGGGATAAAATAAATGAGTAGAGAGGATGATACAAATGTAAGCTGCACTTTCTGTCTGATTTACGTTATAATCCAGCCCTGGCCCTTTCCCGTAGGGGGCGACGAACCAAAGAGAAATCATACCCGACACAACGCTATCACCCATTCTAACCCTACAACCAGACGTCCCCCCTGCCAACACGAAGACCGAGCAGTTCTACGATACGACGGACAAGCCTAAGGGAGATCATCAGCATATTGAAAGACGACACGCTCTCCTCCCACTTGTGGACAAAACGTACAGAAAATTAGACCACGCCCTCGCCCAAGGACCACTCGAAAGAATTTATGTGGGATCCTAAGTACCAGTAAAATGATTGAAGGTGGTGGTTCACACTACACCAAGCATATTCAGCCTACATTAGACAGAATACCAGAAATGTGAGAGTCAGAATGCAAGATCTAGCTCGAGACTAATTCCTTAAGCGCAGAGGAAGGTGGGGAAGAGGTGGTGTAACAGAGCCACTCGATCCAATAGTGGAAGAGCCAAGTTCCGCCAGCCCTTCCAGTGAGGTTCTGCCCGCTCACCCATAATGATACCTCCCAGATATGGTGGGCCTGCCCTCGCACGGCCGGCTCTTCCCCAAAGTCCCAGATTCCCCTCCCGAGCTGCACTAAGTACCTCGGGGTGAGGGAGATCCCATCAACAGTAACGAGATGATTTGTCACACAAGAAGTGCCTATACGAACCCCCCAGGCCATGCCAACAGATACAGCGGCATCATGTCACACTAGTCCCGCGCATTAAAATTTAGCCTTCTTCAGTTCAAGTTAGTAAAAGCTTGACCGTGACTTTGTGGTCCATTGACCCCACATCCATTGCTCTGACGTTCAAAGTATCCCCACCGAATGTGCTACGGCGCGCGACCTCTTTCGCCCTTTAGATTAACGTCGACTCTATCACTATTCAATAATAGTCGCATGATATCCCGCCCAAACAGTATAATGTAACGGCGTCCAACCGTTCCTGTCACCGGAATTAATTCAACTCTATGGTGTCCCAACAAAGCTCGCACAGCTTTTGTGTGCCCACAACATGCCGACAGATTCAGAGGTGTTCTATCATCGTTGCCCCGAGGATCGGCCTCAACACTGTCATCTCCTAGCAGCAATCCCACCACCACCGCTTCGTTCTCCACGTTCACTGTAATATAGAGGCCGTGAACATTCACCTCGACCCTAATAGCAACCTTGTAATATCCCTATCCCCACCTAACGGCGCAATGCAACAGCGCCCAACCACAAGAACCTCCCAAATTGACATCAGTCCTATGATCATCCAACAAATTCCCCAATCCGACTATATCCCAACACTACGTTGCCAAGCTCAACGCCGTCCGCCCGGTAATCAGCAGTGTTCTATCACCAAGAAAAAGCTACACCAGAACTTCAGATCCATCCTTTGCGCTCAAAGTACCATGTAGTCATGTAGTAGTGTTTCCCCCTCCCCTGTAGTCGCATTGAGATCAACTCTCTCATCCTTGAGAAGAACTAGAACCGCCCCTACATAACCACCCCAGACGCAACATGTAATAGATTATCCCGCTCTAAGCAACCACGCACCATAATCAGGACAGTGTCGTTCGGGCCGAAGCCCACATTTCCCCGTGCCAACAATAACCCCACAATCTCCGTCTGCCGGTTCTGTGAGGCGCTGTATAGTGGTGTGCAGCCTTTAATGTCCTAGCACTCCTAACAGACCCAACAGTGTGCGAACGGCTATTGGCCTTTAGGATACCACCGCTTCGTTCGGTGGCACTCTATTACCCACAAAGCCGAGGACCCCCTCATTCAGGAGGCCCTGGAGGAGAGCTTTGTCTTCACGTTCCGTCGCGGAATAGAGTGCGCGCGTGCCGTATTCAGTAGAACGTATACTAAATATCATCTTCCTGAGAACAGGTGCCAAGAGGAGAGTAAGGTAGCGGTTCACCTTTGGGGCGGCGTGCAGAACGGATATCAGCAGTTCCTCTGACATCTGAAGGATGAGCTCGGTCGGCAAATTGAGGAACCAATGACAAGATCTCTACCGAGAGTCCAAAGGGTACAAGAAAACTATTAATGCATGATAGGTCCTTGTATATAAGTTCCCCCCCTGTTGACAGCGACAATTATGGAACCCTAAGAACAAAAACCTCGATGTCCCAGTGCGATTCACGAGCTTCAAGCTTAAACGCCCAGTTTAAATACAGAGCGGGAGGTGCGATTCCATGCGTTGGCTACACTTGTAATACCGGTACTGTAGGTTACCACACCATCCGACCACCCCATCCAAAAAAAACACGCCCCCGCAATAAACAAAATACCGGTAATCATGCGCAAAAAAAGATCGACCAGTGCACAAGGGAAGCCCAAAGAGGAATTACCCTTAGTTGATCTTCCGCACAACTCTACGAAGCAGTCTAAACGAATCTCCCGCATGCCACTATTACGTCACTCGACATGGGCAATTCCTAGCTTCACGTCGATAACAGATGCGGCAGCCCATCTAGATTACCCTCCTGTTTTATGTTACCGTAGTTCTTGTATCACCATTTACTCGTAGGCAGGCGTCATAATTCACCGCGCCAGCAGGAAGTTCACAGAGTGAAGGGAGAAAAAAAGAAAAAATAAAGAAAAAGGCATGAAGGCAGCAGGGCATAAATGAGTAATAGATACTGTAAGACTGCAGGCCTTACCTTCCCAGGCGGGAGGATTCAGGCGCCCGAGTGAGATACAGTGATCCTAAAAGTGAAGACAACAAGAGGAAGGCCTATTGCATAGTGCCGATCAGCAACAGCGGGTGGGATAATCGCAGGACTCATCTCTTGTGCGTCCATAACCTGGTGCCCCTGAATACAAGCTTTCTACTAGAGTAGATCACACTATGGGGTTTTTCCTTGCGATCCAAGACCGGCCAAACCGCTACGGTAGGCTACTTATAAATTGAATAGTTTGCACCAAGGCGTACACCCGTATGGCACCCACCCACCCATAAAGTTGTTGCACCTCTCAGAATTGGTCGCAATGGCCTAAAATTTCTTCTACCCGCAAAAATGCCCATCCTGAGGCCATTCACGAAAAAAAAAAAGAAACCACGGGTTTCACAAGCAGGAGGCAATTCTAATGCCCCAACCTGAGATCCCATTATCCCAGCCCTTAACAGTTACCTAACCTACTGAAAAACGATAATCTTCGGCAAGTCTAGCATAGAGCTTACTGCCCACTAAAATCAGGTTCCTTGAGGGGAAAACAATCTGCGAATTTCTCCCTCTCTGCTCGTACCAAGCAAGTACCCGAAAGCAAGCTGCGTACATCCTGTATCAAATTTTGCGGACGCTCAGATACACTCAGATTTTCCTTCCCAACACATTTCATTAATCCTCCTGTTTGGACACCTCTTACCTAGCACCAGTAGACCGAAACAAGAATAGTGTCCTGCAGACTCACTTTTCTCAAGAGCTGAATTACTGAGTATCTAGATATTTTCGGGTTGTTTTACATTTGATAGCTTGCGTACCATATATTATCCCTCCAATGCAAATCAAGCCAGAACATGTCAGGGGAGGATCTGCAACTCAGCTCTATTCTATACAGGTGTATAGCATCTGAAGGGTAACTATGGGCCTAACTCGTAAAGTCCGTTATTTACGAGCCGCACAAGAACAAAACAGAGGCACGGATACAAAACCCTTCATATACATGGTTTTCCAGTGATCGCAGAAGTGTGAGCCCCCTATGCCCAACCCTGGCAGGTATAGATCACAGTCGGGAGGGCAATGCTACGAACTCATTCATATTGTATCACTACAGCTGCTCTAAACTCTGGCATTGGAGTCCATATTGGGCCCTATGTACTTAAGTACCAAATCCACAGAGTAGTGAGTTTAGATGCATGACTTTTATTCTAAAAAAATAAGTTACTTTTTCGCTTTTTCCAAGCCACTCCAGCTACGTAGTGTATTCGAAGATCCTCTCTGTTGTTTATGTAACTCCTGTATCGGCTATAATCAAGTCCCTTTTTTGTCACACTCCCCTCCGCCCTGCGACTGTACAGAGTATTGTTTGGTCTAAGGATTTTACTAGCCTTGAGTTGCGTCGTAGGCATGGAGACACCAGATATCAAGTGCATACGTAGCGGAGATGCTAGCTGATAAGAAATAGCGATCACATGTAAATTACCATATCAGACAGAAAGCATACGTAGCACCCCAAAGCCCATAACGCCGCCCTCGTCGATAAATAAATGCCAATCCATCGGCACCATTCAAAGGGGTCTCTTCTTTCCCCTATTTTATCATATTCCTTTCGTGTCCAGGCCCGGATTTAGCCAGGGGCAAATAGAAAGGGGAAAAAAAGACCAACTAGAGAGAGAGGAAGGAAGGAAGGAAGGAAAGTACGAAAGCCCTTATGAAATCGAAAACCTGACCGACTCTCATAGCCCAGAAATGAATCTGACAGCCTTCCAGAGAAACCGAAACAGCACACATATCCACCGACACAGCACACATATCCACCGAAACAGAAGCGACAAGAATTCTAGGACTATAATATGTGATTTTAAGCCACTATCTTTCTTTTGCTCAAGAGCACCCGAGCCTTCTCCCGCCTCTGATTCCGAGGCCAATACTGCTTTGCGCGGCTTTCTACGTTGGGCTCTAGGCTTGGCTGCTGGTGGTTGATAATCCGTTGGGGGTGGAGATGGCGTCCGCCTGTATGGCGGTGGCGGTGGTGACGGCGGTGACGGCGGGGGTGACAGTGGTGGGTTCGTTTTAGGCGGCGCGTAGGAGGAATTTCGAGATGCTGGCGTCTGCCGTTGCCGTGAGCCCAATGTCTTATTACCTATTTGCTTCGTGCCCTCCGGCGGCGTGGGCCGATCCGAGGAGGGGGCGAACCTACTCTCAGAGGCTGAGAACCCACTTTCGGAGGGTGAGAACCGGCTTTCGGAGGGTGAGAACCGGCTTTTGGAGTGTGAGAATCGGCTTTCGGAGAGTAAGGGTTTGCTTTCGGAGGGTAAGGGTTTGCTTTCGGAGGGTGAGAATTTGCTTTCAGAGGATGAGAACTTGCTTTCGGAGGGTGAGAATCGGCTTTCGGAGGGTGAGAATCGGCTTTCGGAGGGTGAGAATTTGCTCTCTAAGGGTGAGAACCGACTCTCCGATCGGATTGCCCGGCTTCCTGCCATGTCAATAAGAAACCGTCCGAAAAACCAAGATACAGACTAACCTCCCAGCCCACTAAGCTTTGGAGCTAGCGCATGAATTCTGGGCCGATCAAAGCGTGAAAGGCAAATCGCAAGCTCGTTGTTGTCATTTGGAATCCAGTGGGACCAAATATCAACATCGTGTGTCTGCCCGAGCAACAAGATCCGCTTCAGGGTGTCTAAGGGCGGACCGTTACTATGGACAGCGTGATTAAGTAGCCCATATGCCACTCCTTGATTGGACGTGTTAAAGACCACCCTAAATCCTTTGAACACTGAGCCCCACATGTTTAATGCCTCCTCCACCGCCAGCATTTCTCTCGGGAACGGGTCTTTTTCTCGCACGTTGCTTTCTGCGTGCGGTCTCATGAAGTGTTGTTCCACCGGCAAACTCGCGATGGCCTGCTTATCCTTTAGATAATAACCCCCCATCCCCTTGAACGCAGACGCATTTGTAAACACCTCTATAGTCTTCCTATTCGAAGGGATCACTTTGATATGTGGACTAGTCGGTAAGACGTTTTTCCACCACTCTAACTCCTCTCTCGCCTCATCCGATATGCTGATAGCCTTATTCTCACGAATTCCGGCGACTGATGAGCATTGATCCTGCAGTGCGATCAATCTTCGGCAGTGGGTTCTGCCCACCGGGACCACCTTACTCGCACGATCCAGTTTCCCAAGCAGATGTTCCAACTCCTTTACGGAAATAGTCTCCTTATCCACCCACTTTGTCACTAACATCCTGGTTTTTTCAAGCTTTTCAGGCGCAAGGCGAGCCACCATTCGCTTCGAGTCAAGCTCGAACCCCACAAAGTCAGTAATTTCCCCTTCATGATTTTTCGAAGTTTTGATCATAAGTCCGAGTTCTTCGGCTGTTTCATCGAAGATCCGGACAGCATTCCTCCATTTTGTCCCCTTAGGCAACACTATGAGAAAGTCGTCCAAGTAGTGGACCACCCTTCCCTTGAGAGGTTTCAACCTCTGCTCGATAATCCAATGAAACCCCTCGGCAACAAAGTTGAACAAAAAAGGTGCAGATGAGAGCCCGAAGGGGAGAAACCTTTCCTCAAAAAACTCATCCTTCCACCTAAACCCAAGCAACTTTGAGTCTATCGGTGAAATAGGGACATGGCGATACGCATCCTTAAAATCCCGCTTTATAAAAAAGCATCCAGTCCCCACCTCTTTCATAATGTTCATGATATCCTGCAGAGTGGCAAATACAACCTTCGTTCTCTCGGGGTGAATTCCGCCATTAACACCGGTGCCCTCCGGGTAACTCAAGTCGTGGATCCTCCTCTTGCTGCCATCATTCTTGTCAACCAGTCCAATCGGACTACTCACAAAGAAGGTTGGTAATTGGCCTTCTTTATAACAGGCCAACCTGTTATTCCTCAGTTGTTCCCTCAAATCGTTCTCGAGGAGTTCGGGCTCCTCTCGTGCACTGCCGTGGTTCCGGTGGAGCGTCTGGCCGGCTCGAGGACGAGTGTATCCGATTAGCGCGCCATACCTCAGCATCCCAACAAGCGATTTCGTATAGGTCTTGTCAGAATACTTCTCCAGCGCTTTTTCCCACGCGTTGGGCTTTAGCGGACACGGGGGCATGGGCTGCCCATGTTGCTTGTAAAGGGTGAATGGAATTTGAGTGTTTGGTCGCTTGCTATTCTCATGTATTAGCATCCTCTCTCTCTCTTAGATAACTGGGGAGGGGGTTCCTACCTTCCCCCAAAAAAATCAAACATGGCAGCGGCGTATGACCTCGAGGCCTCTTAATCGTTCAACTTGGCCTAACTCGATCCAATCCGCGAGGAATTCAAGGAACAAAAACGTAAAGGCAAAGATAAAGGTAAAGGTAGAGGTAGAGGCAAGAGTATTTTGCTACTTAATAGCGCCCTTTTTTTTCTCAACCAGTTTGTCAAGCTTCACTTGCCTCGTTATCCTCCTCTCCCCTCCAGGGAGGGCGACCACACCTGAGTTTATATATCCCGCCCACGCAGGCTCAGAACTCAGGCGCATCTCACAGTCACTCTCACCATCAGGCCTCCCCTATAGGAGCACTTAAACGCAATACCCCATAGACGGATGAGACACGCAGATTCTCGACCTTCTAAATCTAGTATCTGCACCTATTGCCAATACAGCAATTAATCAGCAAAATACAACCCCAACTCGATGTAATTGGAGGATAGACCGTGACGGTTACCCTCAAGAGGTATTTCACCTTCCATATCCGTCCATGGGATAGCAAGGCTGGCTTCCTCGTCGTAATTCAATGCAGGAGGACCGAAATGGAATAGGTAGGAGGCCTAAATATGGGAGTCATAGGAACTCACTCGAAGCCGCATGTGGGCCTGCCGGTACTCTATGTGCCGTGGGTCGCCAAGATTGCACCTAGGCAGAAAAAAACGAAGACCCGAAACCGCCAGCCATCTAATAACAATATTGCCACCACCACTACCACCATAAATTTGAAATCAAAGGAAGCATATGGCGTACCCGCAGCTTCGATAGAAGTGAGTTTTCGGAGAAATACGGTAGAGTATAAAGCCTAATGGTTTAGTCGGTCTCCGAGGTTTGCGAGTGCCTGCGGAGTACTAGTACGGCGCTACAGGCCTGGAATCCGCCGTGATATCGCCAATCTCCTTTCCTTCCTCCAGCGTGCAAGCGCCTCGTACGAGCACAGTACTATCGTACACCATAGCCACCTTTGAGGCCTCTATCCCGCATCGGACTTCCTCCCTTCCTCGCCAAGGAAGCAGGCGCGGTCCGGTTGACAACGGAAAATAGTTCTCCCACTAACCGTCATATTCCGTCTTCGCCATCACTGAAAACCCCCACCTTCAAAAAAAAATTTACTTATATCAATTTCCCCACCCTACGGTACGGATCTAACTAATCTGACAATTTGCTCATCGTAAAAATACATGGTCTTCATTTCCGTTGTTTTTCCTTGTGCACGTGTGCCATTCTATAAATGTCCGTTTCTTCGTCCTCCGTTCGCTCAGGATTAAAGTGGTAGTAGTAAAAAGGTGACAAAAGAAATAATGGTAATGAAAAGGATTTGATGTAACGCTTATGCAAAAGAGAGGGGTTGGGGGTAAGAATGCATATGATATGAATGTTAATGATGAATGGGGGGGTATAGAGTACTGGCAAACTAGAGAACAGATAAAAAGGTAAGAAACCCTAGAGTAAAAGACAGTAAAGAAGAAAAAAAGCATGAAAATTACAACGCCATTATTCCGACTTTCCCGCTCGCTCCCAAACAATGAGGCCAGAACAAAAAAACAAAAAAATTTGAAATCAAATCATCTCCCCTTCACCCATCCCATCCCCTGGACCCCTACCCACAATTTCCACGCCGAAGCCGGCCTCCTCCCATATTGTTTCCAACTCCAGATCACCCCTCTTCTCCGCTCCGCACACGCTCCACCTCTTCCGCTTGTCCGTGCCGGCACTCCGACTAGGTGTATTCCGCTTGCGTGAGTCCCACTCTTCCTTCAACGCTTCGACGGCCTTTTCCTCTTCCTCCTCCGCGTCTGGGGAGTCTGGTATTGTCTCTAGGGATGAGATGGATGGACTGCGCGAGCGGAGGCTTGTGGGCGTTGATGGGGCGGAGGATGTTATCGACGACGAGGAGGAAGAGATGAACGGCTCGTTCACCAGGGAGGGGGGTGGAGAAGGTGTTGAGGTCCGGATTGGGGATGGAGGCGGGTACGCGCGCATCCAGAGTGTTCGGGGGGTTGTCGGTGAAGGAGAAGACAAAGTCCCTGGCACCAGGGGCAAGGAGGAACTCCTCAGGAGCGGGGGGGCGAAGATGCGAGGCGTCGCTGATGTTGGCGAGTGATTGTGATGGTGGTGGAATGGGGAGGAGAATGAGGAGTGGGGGGAGGATAGGGTGGTGGTGGATTTCGACCGCATGTGGAGACGCTTTTTGACTTGTTTGCTTGTGTGGATGTTTTGGTGGAGGTGTGGGTGCTGATGCGAGATTCCTGTCCCTGCTGCTGCCGCTACTGTTGCGACTTCTTGTACTTGTGTTTGTGTCTGCGAAGATGAAGATGAAGACGACACCAAATTCGAAGAAGAGGCGGAAGAGCCGACGGTTATACCCTCCGGAGCAGACCCTATTTCGGAGGGGGAGGAGGTATGGAATGTAGAATGTGGCATGGTTTAAGAGTTAAAAAAAAAAGATTTAACTGATTGATTAAGAATGTGGATGGATGGATTTTCAAGTTTTTCCCACACACCCACACACACTTTTTTTTTCCCCTTGTGATGACGGCGGTTGGTCGGCGGGTTCGGTTGGATTGGAGGATGTGCCGTAAACTTCGAGTCGAGCCTTAAGGCTTGGTTGTGTGGTTGATTTGCAGTGCAGTTTTCAATTTTCCGCTTTATGTGAGTAGATCGTTTTTCCCTTGGTTCGACAGATGTGAGAGTGTGCGTCAAATGAAAAGAAAAGAAAAAAACGTCGACGGTACGTATGGGTGGACCGATGTACTCGCGTGAAGGAATGGGTGTATGTATGATAATATTATGTAGGCAGGATATCGTAACGCCGACCGAGGGAACGCAGGTATCTACCGGATCGTACCCTATCGTTCCGAGAAGCAGTACTCGAGTAGCGAAAAAGTAAAATAGGGTTGCTGCCGTGCTAGTTGCTGCGGCGAGTTACGAACAGTATGACGAGTAATAAGGGAAGAGAAGAGAAGAGAAGAGTGGTGGAATGGCAAAAGAATACGCCAAGGTTGGGCTCAGCTGTACTCGTGCTTGCTTGCTTTCTTGACTGCAGCAATAATAGAAAAGAACCTTCGGAGCTGTATTGGATAGAGTTTCAAAGTGCGGCGCAGGTGTAGGTTGTAGTATGATAATTATGTAGGTCCAAAGCCTCCCTATTATCGTTGGTCGAGTCGAGTTTTGTACCGAGGATTTCCCCTTGTTCTTTCTTTATTTGCTCCTTCTTTCTTCAAATAGTATTGTAGCCAGATCTCGATTCCCCTTTTCAAAAGGCAGATTCGAGTCCACACCTAACTAATATAGCCTTTCCTTTCCTTCCCTTTCCTCCCCCTTCCTTTCTTCGTTGTCCTTTCTTTGCTTCGGCCACCGTGTACTCCAAGTACACCGTTCGTGAGGGCGAGGTGCCGTTGCAAATTCCACTTAAAGGGGTGGTGGATGTCGTCGTCGCAGTAGTCACAGGAGAAAAGAGAAAAATTGGAAGGAAATGAAGAAAGACTTTTTTATTTAACAAGGCAAGGAGAGAGAAAAGAAAAGAAGAGAAGAGAGAGAGAAAAGGAAAAGAAGAAAAAAGTTACATACACACTCAACCCCAGGTAGGTAGGTACAGTATCGCACCGGGACAGTGCGGTACCATATGATACGGTATTATAACTTAGATCAGTCTCCCTCGAGTCCCTACCCCTATCATGCCTGCAAACCACACGCCCCATTCATTCTCCCTCTCATTGATCCATTGCTTCACTCATTCATCCATGCCAGTGCTCATCTCCATGCCATATCACAACCACCGTACCCGAGTATACTAGTACAGGTACCCGCGCTGTATTATAAGCCCCCCTTTCCTCATTCCACAAACTACGCCCACCAATACTATTCCCCTCCCTCCTTCGCCCTCCTTTTCTTTCCTCTCCTCCCCTTCCTCCTCATGGGACTCGATCGATACGATACCGGCACTCCCCCATAATCCATCTTCCCACCCCTTTCATTCCCCTTCGACTCATTTAGCGCCAAACCCAAGAACCTCCCCCATCCCATGATTCCCATCCCAGGGTCCCCCTTCCAGTGCCTTACTGCACTTGTAGTTACTCGTAGCTAAAATAGACCTTGCTTTACTTTACCCGATACTAGCACACTCGAATTCCGGGGGCTACACAAAACCCCTTGCGTGAGCAGGAGAAAGAAGCGAGAAAGAAGTCTCCCCCCGCGTATAAGGATTGGGAAGAGGAAGTATAAATTTATTCTAGAACGCCCCTGGAAGGAGTTTTTGTGCAACAAACGACGCCGCGTGCTTATTACCGCACCCTACCGGTACCGTATTTCCTTCTTTACTTTTCCATGCTGTAGGGTGAGCGATGAGATCGATGAGCACAGCACGATACCGGTATGATACCGGCAGACAGGCAGGAAAGTGTTTGTCGCATGGGGGAAACGTGCCGCCTTACTGACAGTAATTTAAAAAATAGAATGAAAAGGTCGGTACCAATTCCACGACAACGAGTAAAAGCGAAGCATGCATACCGTGCCCAACCACTGTAACCATCAAAGAGAGAGAAAGCAAGGAAGACTCTAAGGTACGATACTCGATCGAACAGACTTTACCTGTCATCATCTCCTCAGGACCCTGCATATTGCATACCTCGGCGATACCCGCCCACACTACACGTGACTTCCATGATAGGATGCGCGAGAGCGAATGCTTCATCGTATGATATGCCGTGGTCAACGGCCAGGTTCTGGGGAGATTCCATCTATGCAGCCTCTATGGTGTTTCATACTCCCCCTGCGCCTCATGACAAAATCCAACCCACCCACCAGGGGTTGGCGAACTGATGGCATAACTCAGCTGAGCAAGGGGGCATAAATGTGCACCCGGCAGCAATAGCTGACAGGGCGAACGCGAGCATGAAAAAAATCAGGAACGAACAGCCCCCGCCTTCCACGATACCGTAGTGGCGAGGAGGGATGCTCGGATTGCCCATTCCGTGCCAAGACATGTGGAGCGAAGGGAGAAAGATAACAGGCTCTCCGGGAAATTAGATTCAAGTCTGGAAAAACTACCGGTGCGGTACTCGAGTACAGTGCTGAGGAGGTTTGGTTTGTCCTATTGGCACAGTAAATGCTCCCTGCCTGCCTGATGGAGGGAGGGAGATGATAGACGAACGGACGTGATGCGGGTGGTGGGGGAATATGCCCCAGACCCTTTGGCAATTTACTCCGCTGAGACCCGACGAAACTCCGAATTCCTCGCCGCAGCCTATGATGTCTGGCACAGCACTGGAAAGCATTATCATACTCGAGTACAGTATGGTGGAACCGTTTTTCCTGGACCGTACCCTTCCCTCCCATCATCTCGGCCAATTACTACATATTATCGTACAAGTACCATCCACCGTAAGCCACTCATCAAACCTCAAAACCTGGTCCCCGTGACCGCGAACCAGCCTTATCAACCAACCAACCTACCAACCCCGTAACCAGGGTCTTGGCCGGCCACAGGTCCGACGATGACTCCAACCATAAACGAGAGAGGAGCCGCATGCATGCATGGAGTATCACTCGGATTGGTATTTTGTTGGGTGGGTGAGTCAGGGCGGACTAGGCCAGGCCCAAAGCCACGTATCACAAAAGAGTAGCCAGCGGGGGGATATAATAATGAGTGATTGCAACTCGCGGAAGAGGGAGTTTGGGAGGTAATTTTCTATCCCCGGCAGGCCCCAAATCTCCAGTCCCAGAGACAAAAGCTCCTGAGAGAGAGATTAGTTCTTTCCCAACATGGTATTGTATCTCCTTGACTGCTGAGATGATGGAAATTTCTACAGCATGCCGTCCTTGTCAGTGCCTAAGGCGGGCGACTGATTAAGGAGAAGGCCCGACAGGAAGTTACGGAATAGTTAAGATTAACTGGTCAAATAAATCTCCGTCTATTCCGGTTAATGAGGTCCCTACCCTTGCGCTGCCTCAGCATTCTTCAGTGGCGGTGAGTCTAGGTATGACACGGGGTCCGGTAGGAAGTTATGGAGCAGTTATCTGGGCCAACCAGCCAAGAATGTTCCTGTCTCTTCCAGACCTACGAATTTGTACGGCAGCATACTGTAGAGCTCTTCCAGAGCCCCCATTCAGAGGAAAATTTTCCCAAGTTCAGCAACGGTCCGTCCAGGGAGCCTCTTCATTTCAACAATGCCCAAGCAAAGATGTATCTATATCCCCGGGAATCCCAGAAAAGAATAGCCTATCTATCTCGGCTTATGACATAATACCCGAAAATTCTCCAAATCTAGACTCCGGAAAAACTCTAATCAACAAAAAGCTGCTTATCTTATCAACAACTCGTGTTTCGGATACTAACTTAAGTCAACTTTTTTAGCGACAACAAAAATTTCCACCCTTCTTAGCAGCCAGGTAGATAGCCTAAACTCGCGGCGGGGGCTATGTCGGTTCGCGTGTAATGTCGGGAGGAGACATACACAGTGTGTGCAGGAACAAAGAATTAACATTTGACGTCACTCTGGATATTCGAGTCTATACCGAATATTAAAGTGTCTACTCGAGTACGTTCCCGACATAGCCCCCGCCGCGAGTTTACCCACGGCCCTCCTTTGGGCATGTTGGATTTCATCAACCGATATTATATATATTCGCGGTTCTGCTAGCCTCTTTTGTGCTGTAGCTTAGATGCAAGAGTTCAGGAGAGTACGATAGTTTAGAGAGCATCGCGATGCCGTGCTCGATTTGTGCTTGGAAATGTACGATAATAACTGTAGACAGCGGGCTATGATATATATGCGGAGTGCTGCGATACTAAGCTGTAGCCTGTCAGGTACGATATATACCTTATTCCAGGGAGTGTACTTGAGTGCAAATGAGAGTGCACTGCTACAAATAAAGCTCAACAAAGTTTCGCACAAACACACTATACATTAGAAGTTCATTAAGCCGTTTGTGTGATAGAGAGGGCTATATTTGCGTCGCTGGCATACTGGTATGCTTGGTTGCTATGCGAGATGGGGACAGGGTACGGGTATTGGATTATTTCACAGTCTATCACTCGGCTCAGCCGTATGCTTCATGTTGGTATAAGGTTTCTTTCTCCTCTCAAATGTTTCTTTCAGCACTCTATAATGATATTATTGTATTCAAGCCGGGTACCAGTTTGGACTCCTTTATACGTTCCTTTATTTCTTTCGTTCCTATGTACCTTCTTTGAATGCCCAGTTGCGGAGACCCTGTGGTACTGGCAGAACCGAATCACTTCTCTATATAGCGGGGCTGTATCTCTCTTATTATTCTAGTAGTAGTTCGCTCAATCAATGATCTTTACTGCTGGTTATTACTACTTCTCTCTTGAAACGTTCGCGCATTGCTATACTTCAGGCTTGTAGCTCGGTTGCTCGTTTGCTTGGCAAATGTCCGGCACGAGTTGCGTGTGTTTCTGCGTTGGGTGTTGGAAATTGTGGTTGCGTGTGTTTGCTTTCTAGCCGCGTCATGTCATTTCCCCGGTACCTTTCTTCCTTTACCTTTTCTTCTTTTCTCTTGAGCTCCCTTCCCTTTGCCGGAGGAACAACGGCAATACAAAACAATCTCGATTTCTACAATCCTATTCACTTTCGTGACCTCCACTTCTTCGATACTTCTGACATTGGGCTTAGAATGATTCCATTGCGCTAGGATACAAACAGTCTCCGGGACCGTAATAACTCTACTTGACCCTGGCCCGGGCCTTGTCGTTGACAGCAAGAGACAACCCAAATATATATTCAGTACACACCGTTACCCACTCATTCACTCCAAACCCCGAAAACAACTCCCACTGCGAGTGGCTCAATAGGGGCAATGAAAAGCCCCTCCTACAATTCTCAAAAACCCACACGAAACCACTAATTCGCCATAGCTGTGCTATGATTGAATCGATTAGCCTGTTCCACTCTTGGAGGAACAGCACTGACGGCAATACTGCGACCCACGGTTTTCCCGTACCAGCTCGCCTTCGGTCGTGTCCCGTTGGTGGTACCGTCTCTCGGGTCTGGCCGTGGTGCCACGCACCTGACATCCGACCTCATCTGTGTGGAACCTAACGTTCCCCCGCCCTCGAGGTTGGCTACTACTCTGGCTGCTGCGTCTTCTCCACTCCAGTATGCTCCACTGACACTTCCGAGACCTAGTACCGGAGAAGTGTGCTCTCCGGCGAACCAGAGTCTCCGATCTGCTGTACCGACTCTTAAACATTTGATGTCCTCCTCGCCAGCTTCTAGACCGACTTGGAAGTTTGAGTAACTTCCGTAGCCGGCCCACTTGTCTTGACTCCATCGTGTTGCCTCGATATTCACTGGCTGGCAGTCTGGGCTACCCTCACAGTAATTGGGGAGTTTAGAGTAATAGGGTTCAAAGAATTCAAAGTATTGCTTTTTACCAGCCTCTGTTTGATCCGACGCAAAGTTCTCACTTAGGTGCTTGGTGATGGGGCCAAAGATGTAGAAGAGAAGTGTGGGTTGTGCACAGGGTTCTGGCAATCCAGCAAGGGAGAAACACGACATATGCCAGGAGCTAGGGTTTGTTTTGGGGGCATACGCGGGCGAAAGGAAAGTGAAATAGTCCTGACCCGTGCCGCTCCAGAAGGGGGTTGAAAACTTGATGTAGACCTAATGTCATGTGTTAGCTTAGCAGATCTTTAGTTTGGAATATCCGACTTTCGGGTGGGAACCCAACCTTCTCGAGACTTCCATAGCTGAGGGAATCTATACCCTCAAGCATTCGCTTCGGGAGCTTTGGCTGAAAATTGATCACCTCTCTCTTCAAACACCCCAAAGGTATTGTTACAATTACAGCGTCTACTTCACGGTTCTCCTCGGGCTTCTGAGAGCTCTTCACTATAACACGGTTTCGGCTACCCGGGGTAGGGGTTATGATTTCGTCGATAGGTGTATTTAATCGGACAATACCAGCATCCAGTGAAGGTTTTGACATTGTATCAATCATGGTTTTATAGGTACCTGCGACAAATATGTTTGCTAAAGGGGCTTGTGTTAGCTACGGCCTCGTGATATACTTAAAAAGCAATGTCCGGAGAATGATGCTGTCTAGCGGTACTTACCGCCTTCCAATGGCTCCTCGAGGAAGAAGTATTTTAAACTTTGCCTTTTAACGGGACTACCAATGAAGGTGCCCCACATCTCCGCTAGGGACAACCACAGCTCCTTCTTGCGTTCTTCTTCACCCTTCCATCTGACGTGATCTTCGGCACTACGCTTCACTCCGCCTTTCCCTCCACCATGGTAAAATCCGGCTTTCTCTTTAGCTCTTTCATCTTCAGCGACTCTAGGTCCAAACAGCTCCTCGGCCTTCTCAACACAATAATCGTAGAACGATTTTTCCACAGGGATTGCGGAATGGCAGTGCTTGGAGTATTCGACGGCGCGCTCGATGACCTTCCACATCAACTCTGAGAGCTCCTCCGCCTCAGCCTGGTCCAAGGGTTTGCCATCGAAACCGTAGATAGGGCACTGCTCGGAGAAGTTGTGGAGCTTTGAGCTAGAGATCTCGGCTAACGACAAAATAGGGTTGTTGTCTGTGCCGTGAATCCAATTCGGACCACTGCCGACGTTTTGAGAACATAGCATCAGCAAATGTAGGTGCATAAAAAAAGAAAAAAGAGACCGGGAACCTACAGATCGACGGCTTTTCCTAGGCGATTGCTCGTGAATATTCGCCCGCCAAGCCGGTCGCGGGCTTCGTACACCACAACCTTATACCCCTTTTGCAGCAAAACCTGCGCAGCCCGGAGTCCCGACATCCCACCTCCGATCACAGCAACCGTAGGGGTTTTGCTAACGAAGCTCAACTCCTTGGGTAGCTCAGTGGAGATTGGCGGCAAAATATCTGCCGTGCCATTGGTATTTGGGGGGGCCATGGGACTCATGGTGATGTGGTGGGAAAAGTTCTGTTTGTAGAGTGGGATCAGTGGCCGGCTTTGGTTTTGGAAGTTGCTGTTTGGGAGGAAGCTTCGCGGGAGGAGGGAAAAACAGCCCTTGAGACGGGGGCAGAGGCTTGCTTAATGAGGGCAACTTACGAGCGATACGGGGAAAGATGTTGGGAAAGGGTGACGAGGGCAGAGAGAGCAGACGAGGGCAAAGGCAATAAGTCGCCTCCGACTTGGCAAGATTGTCTTGTAAAGTACAGGTGAAGACAGGAGCTGTGAAGCTTGAGGAGCGATCGAGGCCACGGCGGCTGAAGAGATACAAGAAGGGGCGGTGGGGAGTTGGGCGGGAAAAGGGAAGAAGAAAGGGGGGAGGGGGGATCACGGAGTACGGTCCTGTGCTAAACTATGAGGCCCACCAGCGACCACTGCTGGCAGGGAGAGATCGCATCCCCATCTCGGTCATCCCCTCTCTGCTGGCTCCCTCACACTCTCGCATCCACTCCGACACTTTCAACCCTCAGTAACTGGCTCACTAGTAAGCTACGGGTAGATTAGCGCTTGTGGTGAATCCAACCCACATCTCCACAGAGCTGTGCTGAAATCATTAGCTCAAAGCGGCAAGGCTAGTGGATGAGAGAGGGCGGGTGGTCGCGATGGCAGAAATGCGGGTGTATAGTTCATCGGAGGGAGGTGGGTAGTGCACCAATCCCCTAGGGCAAGGAAAATCAGAGAAGGATTCTTCCGATAAGTGATGGGGCTCGTCTCCCACATCAAGCGGGCACAGGCTACAGGTGCATCTACAGCAGGTGAGCGTGCCGGTATATTGTAAGTCTGTATCCTGCGGTATAAATCACGGCAACTGAATGCTCGAGGAGAAGGCCGAGTATCTGCGGTGCTATGATCTGGTCGGTAGGTTGAATAATGCATTTCTCATACGATACGGCGGTGCGCTCGAATACATGGGTCAACTTTGGTGGGGTGTTGTAGAGAAGCCCAACTAAAAGGTTGGAAACACGCGCGTGGTGTATGGTGTTTGTTATACTGCTCCCTCCCTCCCCTCCCCTGATTCGTCACATGAAATACCCTGTTCCAACAACCGCACCAATAGCCACTGAGGTCATATATCCGCGTATGGAGCATTCCACCCAGTCCCCCTCACCTCCTTATCGTCAAATATTCTTGCCTTATCGTAGGATATCGGCTACGGAATCCTTGATACTGTAATCGTTGGCCAAGCCTGGGAAGCAAAAAACAAACAAACGCAGCCCAGAGCACGGACCACTTACTGGCCACAGAGTGTGGCTGGAGGGACACGATCACACCTTCGAAGCTGTGTGTGGGCCTGCCTTGATACCGGTATTCAACTACCGGCAGATGCCCTTGTGGGCGAAAGAAAGTCTTCCCGAAAACTAATTGGGGGAATCCTGGCAGGGAGAGGCAGTACCCCTTTGGTTTGGGCGGCGTTTGCCGGTGCTAAGAGGTCGGCGGTTTCGTCGGTCATCTCGTCCTCCGGTCCGAAGGCTGTAATATGGTACCTGATCGCCAGGTCCGCACGGAAGGTTGCCGGCCAGCCACACCATCGGCATTGTGCCGTACTCGGGGGGTCATTAAAAATCGGAAAACATGACCCTTGTCTTACTGGAGGGTTGTGTGGGATCGGCAGAAATCATTTTCTGATTTTTTTAGTGAACCCCCGGCACTGCGTGCCATATGCCCCACTTCCGTGTGTTGCCATTGTTCACCGGGGATCGTAGGCTTTCAACAATATTGTGAACTGCTATAGCGTCAATCTCAAGTTCGGATTCTGGGCTACCCAGATCGGATACCAGCCGTGCCAGTAATAATAGGGTGGAAACCATTTGACAATCAATCGCCCCCCCCCTTCACCTACACACTCCCCCTCTTTTTACAATCTATTAATCCATTCAAGGATTTTCGTGGTCGTAATATTGGGTACTTGGTAGCAAACTATCACTTGATCTATGCTGGCCGGTATGGTTAATACCTGACCGGCGTAGCCCAGAATCCGAATTTGAGGAGGGAATGAATTTGAGGGTGGCGCGATGGTAATTTAAGGATAACAGCACCATTTCTCTCCCCACCGGAAAGTTCGTGAATTCCCCGGCGAAGTTCGTACAAGTGTCAGTTCGCCAGAGCGCCCAGGATGATTATTGTGGCATTAACTGAGAGTGATATCAGTACCAATCTTGAGGCTAAGGTATTCTACCATATTAAGACTTACACGTACTGCACCCTTAGCGGTTGGATGAATGGGCAAGGACAACCACGGGAAAAAAAAATCATCTCCAACCTTTTTTTTTTCCACCCGCCCACGGACCAGCTGCTTAAGCCCGAGTCATTGTAGGAGTCATTCGCGATGCCGAAAGATCTTCTCCATTGTATGCCTGAGATGGTATCTGTTTGATCTTGCCTAAAAAAAACGAGTGATTGGCTTGAGACGTGAATAAAGGGCTGTAATCGAGTGACTTGCGCTGGTGAAGCCCCTCAGCAAAAGTGTTGGTGGGCTGGGTCTTTTGCACCAAAAGCATCGATTTTAAACTACTTATAGTTTAGGAACCACAAAGAATTTTTCAACCTGATTTCTGGTATGTAGTTAAAATAACTTTCTCCTACTCTTTCTTATACAGCTCTTAATAAATTTTGTGAAAAATTGGAAAGGTTATGTTGTCTTAATGCTTTAAATATGCCAAAAGGTGTTATTTTGCCAAAAAAATTGGCACCCAATGTATATTGTCAATTTTGAAGGCTAGTAGCTTAGTCCCATAGAGTAAATTGACCTAATTAGTGTTAGGCGAAAGCTACAATGAAGTTGAAAATAATCAAGTAGGTTGTGAGTATTGTTTGAAGTAATTCTAGGTATGGGGTTGATCAAATAATAATATTATAGTGTTTTAGTGTAAAAAGGCTATTAAATTTTCACTAACACTTTTGCTTAGGGATTGTATAGACCTCTACCTCCTATTAGAGCTGCCACTCTGCAAACTTAGGGCATCGTCACAGAAATCAGAACTAAACCCCAATCTATGATAGCAAACTTGAATCTTTCCACTCATGTAACATTTCTTGATCTAAAACCCCGAACCTATCATTGGCTTGAGTCGGGGGTATCTAGGATAGAATTCGCAGCTTTGGCGGTGACATCGTAGGGTCTCCCAGGTTGTTTGAAAACTGTAAACATCCGGAGAGTGCATTTTTATCGACACGGCCTTTCCATGTTCTAACATTTCCGCTCCCACAGTGGGAGCATTAGTATAGAGAATCTAAGACTGATTTCGGGGGACGCGTGCACACTCTGGAGGAAGCAAGTGAACTGCTTCTGCTTGGCCCTTTCCCTAAGGTGTCGTAAGCAACTCTTTTCGCCTTTCCCCCACCATAACCGTTGGGTTTGTCTCCAGCCACCGGAAGCCACTCTACGCGGTGGGATTTTTAGCAAGGCATTGGGTGTTTGCAGAAATACTCTGTATTCGTCATGAGTCTGGTAGAAGACTACTACGACGGGGGGAAAAATCCTCTCTGGATTCCACTTTCGGAATTTCCAGGGTATTACATGGCTGTTCCTGACAGGATCATGTCCAGAATAATATCCTTCCTTCCCAGCTCTCTCCCCTTTCCGGACTCCAGCACTGTGATTGACAGACCTACCCTCTTCTATCTCTCTCATACTAATCGCTGGTTTCGTGGCTTGCTCCGAAATGATGTCTTATCTAGGGTTTTTATCCATTCCCCCAAGTCTTTGCACGAGCTGGTCAATCATCTGTCTGTATTTACTTGGCGAGACCAGGAGAGAGCCATTCGTTCTCTGACGCTCCGCTGGAACCAGTCGATTCCTTTCCTTGGTGCCCTCACCGAAATCACCGCTGCTGATCGATGTGAAAGGGCAAACCGTGTCACGACTGATTTGCAATGCCTTCTTTTAAAATATACGGATGGCTTGCAGGAAATCTCTCTTGACTTTCCAGGAGCAATGGTATGCTTTGAAGATGCTGTACTCTCTCTTTCATCCCCAGTTAAGAAGAGAACTCTGAAACACATTACTATACGAAACGGAAATCGTCCTATCTTCCCCAACGGACGCCAGGTACTGTGTGGCATTTCATATCTCGCAAGCGGTACATTGCAGGTCCTCCGGATAGATGGCGGTTCCTCTGTGCTAGAAGGGCCTTGGATAAGCAAGAAACCAGGTCTCACGCTTCGAATACCCGACGATAATTCCTTTATCAGATACGAAATTTTGTCAATGCTCAAGCATATAGAGGTCCGGAATCTGGCTGGATTCGAAGATCCACACCTCGTATGGCTCTGCAGTAGCAAGGACCTTCGCCCACAGCGGCGAACATGGAACAACACTCATCGGGGGCACACCCTAGTCCTTGACTCCAACCCACATCTGACGCAAACCGGAATAGTCACGATATTAAAACTAATTGGCGACGGTCTCGAAACATTGAACCTAACCCATCTGGTCTTGGAGAAAATGCCAGGGCGCACTCCTCCTGAGAAGAATAACTTGTGGTCCCCTTCTTGTTGGTTAATACCCCCGATCGTTTTTGAGGCCGATGAGAGTCAAGGAACGGGGTGGGTTCAAGAAGAGGAGCATTTCTGCGACGCCATCAGGGAGCATTGCAAGGGTTTGAGAAGATTGGAAATATACACACACTCGGTTTGCAGAAACATATTTTTCCCCACTCCAGATATATTACCCCCGCTACCATACCGAGAGGGAGAGGCCCGGTTTGGGGTGGTAAGTCTGCGCTTGCCGAGCAGGGAGGGGGGTGTTGAGTCTACTCTTTGCAGAGGGACTTCGGGTGCAGGAGGGGTAGGGCTGTGTCTTGTAGCAGACGAAGCCTTGGAGAAGAACGCCGTCAACGAATTTGTCAGAGTTCGGGGCTTCTGGAAGGGTGTTAGTAAATTTAAGTTCAACCGATCGAGAGTGCGTAATCCTTAGGTAGGTCAAGCATCTGAGCGTGGGCCATCCCTCACCTACTATATTTGCAGGTGAGTTCCCTTCTACAGCTTCACATGAACATGTGTGCTTAGTATAGTAATAGATGAATTTGGCATTGGGGATGCCGCCATCCTACTTCTCTTTTTTGAGAAAATTATTTTATCGGATCCATCGATTTACAAAGTACGGCCCTACCCTGAGTGAGCCCCTGTTCGTGCAGGGCATTGCTGATCCAGTAGGTCTTTCTGCCATTCTTGCTCGTTCGCCCGCTGCATGTGGTCTCATCTGATGCAGGGTTGGGCATATTGTCTGTTCTACCCTGCTCTCTTGTGCGGTATCTGGACTGCAGTTTGACTTTGGCTTTTTTGATCTTAGTTCTAGATGACGTGTTTTATATTTGGCTTTGCGATATTTTGTTTCTCATGAGCCTGGGTGTAGCTCGACTTGGTGTTGCGTCGGATATACGACTTCCGGGTCTTTTGATTTTTTCCCCCCTCCCACTATCTCCTGCTGAATTTTTCAATGTCTTTATTAGTTGGGGATAAGTGGGTGCTATCGCTGTAGATTAGGTTGCAAAGACATACTGCATGTTTCTTTGATTCTAGAAATGCTTCCCGGAGGGCTTTAGGTATGCACTTGCTCTAAAATGAGGACCAGTCGCCACGATATCGATAGGTTCGATTTGCAACTACATAAAGAAGTGAGGACGGATAGGGGAGAGCTCTCTGGAAGTTCGGATGCCCTGCACCAATACATTCCTTCTTTTTTTTCTTTTTCTCAATAATTCTACTCTAGGACACGTTTGAAGAGTGCTTGTGACTGAGGTACTATGTGCACGCTACTGCATCGATCCTTCTCACTTTTAAATGCTTGCCATAAGGTCACGGGGCTGCTTCCGTAGTAGTGATAGGACAAGTTATACTCAGCGAAGCAAAAGATATCCATAATATCAATTAAGTCAAATAAAACACTCTTTGTCTCTCACTCAACTGCCTCTCCATTAGAAGGAAAGAACGAAACAGGTTGTATTGCTCGCCGCCAGATACTGAGTGCTTACCACTGTCAGGTCTGACACAATATTTTAATAATCACGAACCATCACTCGTTATCCGAACTAATGATGACCGGGCCTTGAGAAGAGCGCTACACCGCAGACAGGATTATCATATATAACTCAAGAATATTGTAGAAACTCCCATATTAGGCGTTTATAATGGTACAGCACTCTGCCTAAATAACTTCTTCCTCTCAGTTAACCCTACGGTACCTTTTTCCGTCGCTAATATTCCGACTGCGAGTACAGTACCAGTGCCAGTACTCCCTTGCATGGGTACGAATTTTGTCATACCCTGTGTGTGCTATAGATTAAGGAAAGGTACGGATTACTTTCCGGGGGGACTGCTCCCTCCAGGGAGGCTTTTTTTATGCTTTCTTTGTCTAGTATGATACTTCGCGGTCGATGGGTTTAGAGTAATGCTCGTGTCATTGCTCTGTACTGTACAGCACTGGGCGGCTGCGTGCTAGAGTGCTGTACTGCACTCGTGTGAATGCTGCTGCTGCACAATTAACGTACCCGCATCTTCTTGTCTAGAGGGGAGGGGTAACTAGTCCTGCTGATATTATACTGTACAAGTACTATCAAGAGCGCGATACCCCATACCCAATTCCCGAGAAAAATGACACTTATAATTGATTGCCGTTTGTATCGTATCGGGAGTGGACTAGATGATAAAAAGTAAACCTTACCCAAGAATTCAACGCCAGAGAAATCGTCGTATACTGGTAGGAGGATCTGTGCCATCCCTCTGACAAACCGGTGATATGGCGGGAAGAATAAGGGGGAGGAGAAATGCGCTATTATCCAATCGCTTGATCTTACCCTTACAGGCGGGTAGGTGGTACTATGCCCAGAAATGCTTGACTTGATCCGCTATCATACATACAGCAGGTATCTGACTTACCGATCCTATAAACAATGACTTACGAGATAAATGTCAATCTTCTCACCGGGATCAACGGCGGGGAAGGAAGGGGGGGGAAGGAAGGAAGGAAGGAAGGAAGGAAGGAAGGATAGCTCACGGTCACAGCTGACTGTTTCTATCGGGTGAAGGTCTGTCTCTCCTTAGGCTAAACCGGTGCCTAAACTACCTCCGACACTCCGGTATCTCTGGAGTGCTTCGCGGGGTCAGCTAGTAGCGAAGAAGCTTGACCCTGGACTATCGCCAAGGCTCGCGTCTTCTATAGTGCAAATGGAGTCAAACCGGGTCCTCTAAATAGGCCAAATGCGATTCCAAACTAGTCAACCACAACAAGGAATTTTGTAAAAAAAAAAAACCGCTACGCTGAAGCTACTCCACTGGAGAACAAGGTAGCGGTTTTTGTTTTTTAATTAAAGGCGGTAGGAAAAAGTAGTTAAAGATTGAAAAGTGAAAATTTTGGTGAGAGCGGAACAAGTGATAGAATCTACCCAGTATTGTTCTGAAAAATACTGTAGAGCATGGGTGACTAAGACATGGTGATAATAGACAAAGGAGAAATTATGAGCACAAGATATTATTTTTTTGGCTTAAAGCACGTAAAGCAGATGATTCTAATGATTTCTACTCAAACTACTATGCTGCCTGTTGCCCAAAGATGCATCATTGAACTTTACTCATGATGTCTTGGCAATTATTGGCTCAACTCGGATCGGTTGCCACGGAATTGTCGTTTCACCGGAGGACCCGCCTTTAGGCACTTTCCACCGTACCGCTTACGCTCTTATTCCGAGCTTGATTGTTTCTCTTCGGCGTGCACGAGTGAGGGCGTGTGGGTACTACGTCGACGGGACCCGGCACGTGTGATGTGGCGAAGGGGCTGCTCTTGAAGGTGATCTAAATCTACTCGAGTACATGGTGGATTGAACGAACGAAAGGCTACGGGGGGGGTTGGCACGGTATTGTAGTCGCAAGGCTTGCTTGGCTGTATTTATTTTATCGTTTGACATGATAGGGAAGAGGGACATTAAGTAATGGACTAAGAATACAGAGTGATTTTGTCAACAGAAAAGAAAGAAGAAGAAAAGAAGAAAAGGAAATGTCGAGAATTGAACAATCAAGCGGGCTGTTTTCCTTTGCTTTCTTCTTCGGCAGGTCCCTCCTCTTCGCCCTCCTCGGCGATGTCGCTCATTTCCTCATCGCTGCTGAGAAATTCGTCGTCTTCGTCCCAGCCCGAGAACTTCATCTCTTTGACCCCCTTCTTCGCAGGAGCAGCGGTGCTACTCCCTTCACCAGTATCATCGTCGCCACCGCCATGCGCCTCCACATCACTCCCACTCCCGGAGCTTCCCCCTTCCCCTTCTTCCTCCCCATCCAATCCCCCCATCTCCAACTCCTTCATAACCCTCTCCACAGCCTCCCTAGTCCGAACCCTCTCTTCCTCTGTACTCTCCAACCACTCCAAATCATCGAATCTCGCCGTACTCGCGCTACCATTCCTCCCTCCCCTCTCCGCCTCCTCGATGACCTTCCTCCACCTCTCCTTCCTAGCCTCCCGCTCCTTCCTCCCCATCTCGGGCCTGATCTCTAAATAGGCCGCTAGAGCCTTCGCCTCTTTAACAGTGCGCATCCTACGTCCATCGAGATTCCTGCAAGAGTCGTTGTTTTCTTGCTGGCCGCGCTTTTTCCGGCTCGACATGCGGCCACCGGCAGCACGGAGTTGAGAGCCGAAACCCCCCTTGCCGCCACATAGGGGGGGGTGCAGTCGGAGGGTTAGGAATGATGATGTTGTTAAGGTAGAGAGAGGGGCCGAGGGGGGGTGGTAGTGGGATGAGGTCGGGGTTAGGAGGAGGCGGGAGTGGAGGAGAGTGGGGGGGAGGAGAAGGCGGAGGCGGGGGAGGACGGAGGAGATCGTGGTCGAGGCAGGGAGGGGGAGGTTGTAGATTGGGAGGCCCGGAAAAGTGGTTATTATAGCGTTAATAAACGGCATTTTAGGTTTGGAATCCATCTTTGCGGGTTTCCGGTGGCTGCTGTTTTCGTAGAGGTTTCCTTCACAGGTGTAGTGGCTGTTGAGAAGTGTTTGGCGACAGTGGTTGTGGTTGTGTTGGACAGCGAGGTGTTGCGCGATGAATAGAGGCAAAGAGGCCGTGCGATCTCAGCCTCAATAGCATTGTTGAGGGCAAATGCCTTAGCGTCATCAACAAACCTACCCCATCATAAAAACTCACTCGATTAAACACCTCCTGAACACACACAAACACTCAATGCCTCTGGCTCCGAACCTCCCTTTCCTCAAAATAATGAAATCCCCAATCTCTCTCAACCAGAAATGTCAAAACCTCAGGCTAACCCTCAGGCTAGCCCTCCGAGTACTGCCTTCCTCTTCACCGCCTCCCCGCATACTAGCCATTACTCCATCGTACATCAAACTAGCAGTATCAGCCCCAGCGCAGGATGATGCTGCGAACGAAGCTGTCGTGAAGTTTATTTGCGAGGTTTGTTTACGTTCATCTCGGCATGGTTTTGAAGGGTTACTGATACAAAGAGAGTAGTTACTAGGCTACCCCAAGACCGACGGACGGATAGTTATGGGAGGGAAGACACGGGGGAAGGTTTTAGAAATTAGGGGCGTGGGCACAGATGAGGGTTTGGTAGAACATGTACGGGAGAAGCTGACGAGTTCCGTCAAGGGCTAAGCAGTATATTTTACGGAGGCTATCACAGCAATCTGAGCACCAAAGTTTTAGAAATACATATTTATACGAAAAATAACCGCCCAAGCATGTCCTGAATTTTAAAAAACGAATAGAGATACTTTATGCACCGAGAAATTTAGATCTACCGGGTAATAGAGACAGACAAACTCCATCATAACCACGCAAGTACCTATAGAGACAATTTTGCTAATCCAAATCATTCACAATCCGAATCAAAGGTATCATTGTTACTCCCAATACAACCACCATCCCCAATCATAATACTAAAAGCCGATCATTAAAGCCTAATCCATAAAGCATTTGCCATTAAGAGATCACTCTGGTCAAATGTACTTTATCATGAAGCCAGAAAGGTAAGGAAGAAGAGGAAAAAAGCCACAAAAAAAGGGTTTACAGCGGAAAAGGAAGAAAACAGAGACAAGGAAACTCATGTCGTGCAATTCATCAATGATATAGTAGGAAGCGGTAACGAGGAAAGGACTCAACACCCATGCAGCAAGGAAAATAAAAAACACCGGGTTGCAACAATAACACAAACACCCAAATTTTTTAATCCGGCAATTTGGCAATAAGCAACTCATACAAACGCTGAATTTACAACGCCTTTCCCGGCGTACCTCCGCTGACAACTCGACCGCTAACCTTTCTAACACCGCCTGCAGCAACTGTTCCTCGTCTCGGCGAACTTCTAATCTTGGCTCCAATACCACTCCCACTTCGTTCTCGCCCGGCGGCCTTGTCCGCACTGGGTGGTGTAACAGTGTGACTCACTGTTGTCGTGGTGGTGGTTGTGTATGAGACGCTTCTCTTCCCGGCTGGACTTCGAGATGTGGTCCGGCGATGCAAACGTAGAAGGTACTCTTCCTCACTCATTGCCCCTTCAACAACTCCTTCAGGCACTTCAACGCCCGCTGCTGTTGCCTCAATCATCTTGACTGACGACTTTTTTCGTCGAATTGGAGATGCGTTGACATCAGCGTTTTCGTCATCCTGATGGATTTCAATCAACTCCTTCTCCTGCTGAGAGCTAACTGTTCTGCGGCTACCAGTGTTCGGGGGATATCTCGAGCTTGCCTTTCGAGGCTGGCCAGGTGTAGGGGCAGGTAGGGCACCAGACGTTGTTTCGTTACCGTCCATCTCTCCGAGGATGCTACGTCTTGTGTGTTGCGAAGGTGTTCCCGATACCGCTCTTTTACCCTTGGTTGGTGTCTTAAGCGAGATAGATTGTGACACAGCCTTCTCCAATGCGGCAGCCATGATAGTATCCTCGAACCACCATTGTCTAAACTCATCCTGGTTGAGATGCAGCCAGTGCTGTTGGGGCCCCACAACCATTCCCGGTCTCATGAAACGCATGAAAGCAATAACCTCATTAGCGGTAAATCCATATCGGTACACTAAGTATGCACCGATCAAACATCCCGTTCTTCCAAGCCCAGCCTTGCAGTGGACCGCAATATTCTTCCCTTGGGCTATAGTTTGATGAGCGAGGTTGATAAATTTCCGAACAAGATTGAGAGGTGGGCAAGTTCCATCATCAAATATCATGTCTATATGGGTTATCCCGAGCGCGGTGAAATATTCAGCGGGATAGAGGTGGGAATTCAACCGGACTACTAGGCCAATATCGCGGGTGTGAAAATGTTCCAAGACGTTTCGAAATGGAACCGGCAAACCAGAGGCGAGGATTTCTTCTTGATTTGTCGGGAGGTGAGGTTGTGGGCGATTCGGCGAGGGGAGTGTAAACTGTGGTGAGGCAAACGCAAGAAAATTAGGGGAGATCCAGTTAAAGTCTCCCATGTCTACCCGCTCAAACTTTTCATACCTGTTCCCATGCCATTAGCTTATGACCCTTCATTCCTCAAATAGTAAGGTAAGCATACTCATCCAGCCCGAACTCTCTCAGATTTACAATGCCCTTTTCCTTGGCTTTCCAAACACCGTACACTACATCCTGCACATTTAACACGAAGTCGGCTTGTGAGTAGCCAGCATCACGGAAGGGCATAAGTGGAGGATCGCACTGAGCCAACGGGGACAATGCTAGATGGGGTGGCCATGACTGCACCAGCACCTATAGAAAACAATCAATACCAACAATTAAGGGGGTGGTGTAAGGTGGGGGAAAAAGGTAAAACTTACCATGTAGCAAGCCAATAAACAACCGGCGTTTGCTCTACTTCTTCCATCAGGTCTACTCCAGAATACGACAATTCTTCCCTCATTTACTGGATCACCTAGGATATCGTGAAGCGTCACAGCAAATCTGTACAAGTGTCCGATGTGGAGCGGGCCAAAGTCATGGTGGAAAGCGTTATATAGCAATGAATCATCAACGGTGAAGTAAACAACCTTCTTGGAGGTGGCACTTATGCCGAGATTCTTGCTCCTCTTGGAAGGCGACCTGCCAGAAGTGTGCGCATTCGCCTGGGAAGTGATCTTATATGGATCTGGAATAGCTGGGGGTGGAAACGGCGTAGTGCCAGTTGGTGGAGAAGTGTATGATGCGAGATAAAGACGATCTGGAGAAGTTAGATAAGGCTCTCCAGACAATCAACAACAAAACGTCTTCTCTCACCTCCAATGTACTCTATAACATTTCCGTAGACAGTCTGGCTGGTGCTGGGGGTCATGGTGACTGATTTTTTCTTGCAATCTCAAACGTTACAGCGTAAGACTCTAGTAGTAGTAGCCGGCCTGGCGGCTGAAAAATATTGCTGTTGTTTTCTTTGCTGGAATTGGCTCGAACCCCCCGAACCAAAACTACAACCCTTACAGGGAGCGGATGAAGCTGTGGCAGAGGAATATGGATAGAATATAAGGATGCGCTTCAGCCTCTTTGGACGAAAGACAGCAGCAGGATAGCTGCGTTCTTGACGGGAAGGGTGAACGGTGAAGGACTTTTCACAGGAGAGAGATGGGTAAGAGGAAAGAAGAAATTGGAATAAAAGGTGACGATGATGGGGTTTTAGAGGGGAAGGGGGGTGGTGGAGAAGTATGAAGAAGGGAACTCTCAACTGCCAGAGGGGGAACCTCCAAGCCATTTTAGCGGTGGTGAGCCAGCGCTGTGTTTGTTTTGTTGTGAGATCTTGGCGTCTTAATCGGGTAATTTTTGTAGGTCATATAAGGAATTTTGTCAACAAGACCCCGTTGTCACAGCAACCCTTGGGTATTTGGTGAAAAGATCCGACCGGGTTTCCGGGTGGCTGTCCCACGCGAGCGAGCGTCTGGCTACGCTTCCGCTGAGAGATCCCGATCTAACCTAACAGAAGGTCCCTCATCTCGTTGTCCTACACTACTGACTGCATCGCGGTATCCAATTTTGATCCATTCTATAGTCTCAGATATACACAAACACATTGAAACGCAAAAACAAACCGCAGGAATGGCCACCGCTGCCATCACTGCTTCTCCCGCAGACCCTCAATATCCTCATTCGCTGTCAGTTCAAATTCCCTCCACCCACCCCATTTACCCCACTAACATCCCCCGTTGTGTTAGTACCATATCTCTCCCCCTCCCTTCACATCACCTCGCAGATACAATTCAACGGGCTCTCAGTGTAGACCGGGAGATATCTCCTTTCGTCCAAAGGACCTACACCACTACACCGGATTCCCCAATCCTGCAAATCCATTACAAGGCAACAACCGCACGAATGCTCCGAGTAGCCACAAATGGTATGTTTGAAAGTCTGGGAACTGTGCTTAGGGTGTGCGAGGAGTTAGACGTGGATGTTCTAGAGAAGGAACTGGGAGAATAGACAATAACAAGTTTTCTATACTATTATTATATCTACAGGCGCACATAGCACAAAATTGTACTGTACCTGCATTTAGGATGTGCAGTTGAAGCGAAAACGTTAAACGCTGCCTTACCCTTACCCGCAGTAAAACATTTCCAAAAAGTAAACACCACAAGACAATTCACCAAAACTGCTATTTTGAAGATGCAGCGTCTAGCACTGCCCTATTTGGCGCCCCACAGAAAAACTGTGGTAATTTCTGCCTTGCTGTTCACTCCCCCCCTGTCTGCTTGTTTTACCGGAGATGCGGATGTCTGTCAAAAGGCTCTTATCGCTAGCTTGCCGCCGTCCGATGGCATAGATACCCAGACCCGAGTAGCACTCAACTTCCTCCTTGTCCTTTTCCCAGCGCTTTTAACAATAACAAACAACCAAAACCAGGCCCCATAATGCAAGCACGGCTCGGCGAAGTGCCCACGCAGGTACGGTGTGCTCGAGTACAAAACACTTGTGTGGGCCTTTGCATGGTTCCCCGCCTCCCAAAATACTGGTAACAGCTGCAGGGGTTGGTGGCTTGATGATAGTGTGATCCGAGTGATTTTGTATGCTACCATTGTGACTCCAGAAACGCCCGAGGAACAGGAGAAAGTTAAAAAAAAAAACCTGTTCTTCGTATCTTAGGCATTCCTCGGGCTGTTGTAATGGCATTATGTCTAGACCAAACTTGACCACCGGGATTACTGCTTGTTCCCAGGTTCACCGTTAAGGCCAGAACCCGCCCTTAAGGACGAAGTTTTACTTCAAGCGGTATGATATATCTTTCTACTTTTATTAATTCTGCTAGTGACCGCATTTGTTAAAAAATTGTGGCAGGAAAAAAATTTCAACTTTCCCTCGTTCCTCAAGATTTCCAAAGTAGAAATACTGGTACCGTACTGGTACTTTAGTCTATGGGTGTTGATCGGTATGTTTTTTGTCTCGGGACGCAGGTCTCAAGTTTACCCGGCTGTTTCAGCCGTCCGCCGCCACAAACGGTGGGTTAAAATTAGACGGAGACATACAGTGTCAGATCCTGGCTTGTTTAGGGGCGTCACACTTGAGCTCATTTTGGATGGAGGCCGCGTTGCTTCGCCGGTCGAGGATTTGGGGGTTATGATGATAAGAGAACAGGGAAGCGCCTAATATTCCTCAGAGTTTATCTAATCATCGAGTGATGAGCAATGATTCTCTATATTATATCGGCTTTTAAAACGAAATCTGGTTCTATAATTGTCAGAAACCCCCCCCCCTCCAGCGCCCGTGTCCCTCATCTCCAAAACTCCCATTGGTCCCCCCTATAGCATTCTCCAACCCCCATCATAGATCTCCTCGTCACTCATCATAATTTTCTTTTGCCTCCTATACTCCGCTTCCTCCGACTTAATCAAGGAATTAATCTCTGAAGCAATTATAGAATCAATCGGAAATTCGTCCTCAGAGTCCAACTCCCGTAAGACCCTTCCTCCTGTCCCTGCTGTCCATAGTCCTTTATTCGAGGACTGCTTTTCTTCGTACGATATTGATAGCCCCCCTCTGTATCTGTAAAAATCCACCCATCCCTATACACTTCTCCAAGAACAACTCCGAGAACTCTCCGAGTATGAACTAATCGCTCCTCCCAGATTGTGAGGGTAAAGCTGATGAATTCGTACACCTTCATAACTTCCCAGCACATCACGAGGAACAACGAGAGCACGTTGTCGGCTGGGATTTGGGGGGAGAATGGGTCGAACGCCCAAACCGGGGCATATTTGTTTAGGACAATAGGTTGAAAAGGGAGAGCCCGTTGGGAGAGTTGTTCGAAGTGTACCGCGAACTGGTTCAATCTGCTCTCGACAGCGAAGCTAGCGTTTACCGCCTTCAAGCAAGCAGCACGATGCTCTGGGGACTGAGGGGAGCATTGCGGGATGGCCTCCAAAATCTTGAGGGCTTCGCCGACTTCCGGGAGTAGTTCCTTGAGAAGAACTTTGAGATGAATAGAGACTTGTCGATCATATTTTTTTGAGGTGAGTTTTGGGGACATCGTGTGTGGTCTTTGGGCTTCTAGAAGTGCCTGTTTCTTTCGCAGAGCGTTATATTAGGCTATTCGGACTGGCATACTGTACTCATGGATGGAGCTCATTCAATTTATGGAATCCAAATACTACTGTACGCTTGAGACTTGAAACGGATTCTTACGGAAGCCAGTACTATGTGAATTCCTGTTTTGTTAGCCGGAGCTTCTCCGTCCGTGCATAGTGTGGATTTGTGCCCCAGATGGCGGTTAAGAACCTTCTCCCCCGTGGGCTAATTTTCCAATGGGGCCAGTGTGATATGTTCGACCGGGTCAGATCGTCAGTAGAGGAAAAATTATGCCATAAAGTGGGTATCCTAAATTAGTCGCGAATAGAGGTCTTATACTTCATTTCCATTAGAAACTTATGCCTTCAATTGCAAGCCATGTAGCAAAACTGGGAACTATCTGAGCTTTGTAGGTCGTGCGAGATCTTATTTAGACTCACGATGCACTGGGATATTTCAGGAATCTTTCAGAGATATCTCGCTTTTCTTCCACTCGGCGTTTACCCCCCCCCTAGGTCCGGGTACTCCCCGCTTGGGGGTACCAGTACCGGTATCACCAGTTGGCCACCGTAATTAGGCGCCAGGCGGCAGGTGCTTAAAGGTGACACCGAAAATTGCTTGTTCCTGTACGGCGGGTCGTTCCGTAGCCGCGTCCTCTTGCCCGGACACGGGAGATGTGCAAACCAGGTGGGTGGATATAACGCACACAGCTATTATTATTTTGTGCTCTGCTGCTGTCTTAGACGATTGTTTCACCTAGGGGGGATAGCGCTAAGCCGCCCCACTCTTCCAATTGTGGTCATTTCTTCGCTGTGAAAGCGTCTGTAATACGATAGTCTTGTGTTGCTAGAACATTGCAAAATTGCAACTTGGACAGCCGTGACACAATACTGGCGTAGCGGGAACATGCAGTGAAATAGAGGGGTACTGGTTTATGTAGATTCTAGTCAGCGATAACTAGTGGGTTGCATTAAGATATAGGACTTGATCAACCTACTAGTCGTTAGTAGAAAATTACAGCTAGGTTTCCGGATATCCATGTTCTCGGGATACGTTGTGCAGTTTGGTCGTAGCATTAGAGGTTGGGGGCATGAATTGGGGTCTCAACTTATCATGCCAATTTCTTTACGATAGACCCTTCCCCACTAAACCTTAAACCCATTCACTAAACCCAATGTTTTTTGATAATAATAATTATTGGAGCTTGGATGCCTGCACGGGTGCCTTTACTGATGACTTTTGCTTCTTGGTGGAGTGAACAAGCCATCCACTGGCAGCTCGAGGCAACCCTTAAGCATTTCATTGATTGACGTACCTCTGGGTGGAACCCGACCATTTAGAAAGAAAGTCAATTGCTGGTTTGTACAAGCATACTGTAAGAGCTGGAGCGGTTGAACCTCAGGGTGAGACGTTCAGAATTCCCCTCTTGGGATAAATGGGGGAATTACCGCGAAAAAAGGGGACTCTCAGCCCTACTCGTAGGAATTGAAGAAAGATACAATAGACCTTACTAGGCGGGGCAACTCTAACTCCCTAGCGCGAAGTTCAATTATCCAAGTTCTTGCAGTGGGTGGCGGGCCGAACTCAATTCCTTTATCTTGTTCTACGCAGGCGCAGGTTGCCGGAGGCGAGTGACATAGTGTGAGTGGCTTTCCTCTCGGGGTATAATACCCTCGGTAGCAACCGAGCCCTTACCGGTATCCCTTAACCTGCGTTCTCGTTCATGCACTTTTAGCGTCACGCTATGCAGGGATCATCGATCCCATATACAAAACAAGTATGGTACAGTGCGGGAGAACCGTTGTACCGGTACCGGTACTTATCTTGTAGAGAGCTGGGTTGGAGTGCTCTAGAGATACTGGCAGCATACCGGTACCCATCTCCAAAGGATGCCTCAACTAAACTTCCAGATATCTACGACACTTTCAGATGCCGTAATTGCCCGGAAGCTTGTGCTGGTGAGTGGCCGGACCTTAAGGGCGCCTGTCACAAATATGTATAGCAGAGTACTCTAACTTAGGTTCTCGATATTGGAAACCTTCTTGCGAGAGCATCGCCATAAATGGAATTAGGATCCTGAGCTTGAAAGCACAGCCCCAGGAAGAATTCCAGAGGAACCCTTCTAGCTCCCGAGCTTTTTCTCTCACCAACTTTACCGCACAATAGAGCAAACCCTCTAGTGGGTATGATACTGTGCACCGAGAAATCCGCCAGCAACTCCAGAAGCTGGTGTAATTACGCAAGGAGATTTCCCGTTGGTATGTATCGTAAGCCCACTGCCTAATTTTTAGGAACCCAGTAAGTTAACTAGACGATCTAAGGAAAGGGAACAAATTCGCGGAGCGACTCAATTCTTCCGGTTTCCATCATCCACCTCGAAGACTTAGCTTAGACAATCGCCTAGCCCAAGGTTTCCTTGAAAGAAACATGTGCTCGCATCTGTTCGAGCACTGACTGGTAAACGCCCTGGGCCGGTGGGGAAGCCTTTAATCTGAAAGCAACACTAGGCCCATCTTAGCGCCTTCAGTAGCTAGTTGAATTTGCCTGACAATGGCAATAGTAGTTCATTGGGTGCGTTGCATGTCTAAAATTTCGTTTGATACTGTATCATAGGCTGTTATCGATTGCGCAGCGGAGGCTTTGTTGAAGGCGCTCATTTTTGGCTACAGTAGAGACCTTGGCTCCGATCTAAGGCTAGAGCGACTAGTACAGTCGCACCTCGCTATCCTGGATCGCACTGAACTGGATACCCCGCTGAGCCGGACAAAACCTCTGACAGCTCCGGGTAGTTATACAATTTCACTCGTTGAACCGGAAAAGAGGAGGTTTCGGATTCGTATGATATCCTAGGAAATGCCCCCCCTAGTCCCTATAGAAAATTCATCTGCTGAACCTGATTCCTCTATAACTGCTAGAAAAACTATACTAAAAGGGGAAAGAGTCCAGGGCCAGAAATACAAACAGTGAAAAGAAATAAAGCGATACAAGCTGGAGGTGTGAGAAGGGCTGTGCCGGAGGATAGGAAGGAAGGCAGAGCGGGGAAGAAGCCTAGTCTGTGTGTAGTAGACTACTTGTATTGTAGATGATTCTAGTTATTAACTTAGTAGGAAGTTACCTTTTGTTTATTTGATCCCAACAATGCCTACAACAAAGTCCACACATTCTCTATTTTTCTCTAAATAAATGCTCTCTGAGTCTCTCTGTTATTCAGGATACCCCGCTGTTCCGGATGAAATCCGTGAAAAATGGCCATCCGGGATAGCGAGGTGCGACTGTAGTCTACGGTATTCCTTTACTTTTTAGTGCCTTAACGTTAGCGTCGGGATACGCCACCTTTAGAATAGTTGAGTGCATTAGGTAATAAGTTGAATGACTTCTTTTGGCCTTTTTTATACAGCAGATTCTCGATATATACAAGAAAGGGCTCGGGAGTGGAAAGTACATTTCTTGTGTTACTTTATTAGGGGAAACTCTGCTCGAAGTGATCCTCTTGGGAGCAACTTCCCAATTCCTTTTTATCGAAATTTTGCCGTATATTATATAGTACGAAAGATTTTAAGCAGAGAAATCGAAGCTTTACACTAGTTTTAAACCGTTAGAGCCCATCGGCTAGGACTAAGAGCCAATTAAAAAAATTCACTGTGGGGATGTTTACACACTCATCGTCTAAAGACCATATGAAAGTTTTTTATATATCCAGAGTCACCGTGTTCTGTGCGCTAGCCCTTGGGGTAAGCTAGGACTATCAAGTTCTTTGCCATGCGTTGAAGTGTCCAATATCAATTTCGAAAGGGCTCGTCAGCGCTAGAATGTCCCGAGTTGTCTTTTTCTTCCAACAGCCCACTTTCCCTCTTTTGGCTGTGGACTCTACCTTTCTCGATTGGAGGGCCGATGGGCCCCTACCGTAGCGTCGGGATAACCTTTTTTTTCTTCGGGGGAGTTGAAGAGCCAACAAACTGACGACCTTTCCGAAATCGATAATAAACGGGGGGCCCACAGCAGAGCAGATGCACCGGTTGAGGTGTACAGTACTGTGCCAAGTGTGGAGTGGGTGAATTGAATGTCACGAGGGGGCCGGGCTCTATAGTACTACCGGTAGTACAAGTACCCTGGACAGAGCGCAAGTTTTTCTCAGCTACCTCTGCAGTCGAGATCTTTGAGGAGCAAAAGGCGCAGTACGGTAGACTACCTTACCTGTAAGATTCTGTCCCTGATGACTGGATCTGTCAATGCAGTGGGGGTACACAGTGTTCCTGAGAACGTTCCGGATACAAGTACGGTAAGCCTCCGGGGTCCTACAAGCTAGACTTGATGGGGAAAAATGGTACAATGGAACGGTAAGTATTACATGCAGGATTGCATGGCAGGGCACTGAAGCCTAAGAGGGTGGGAATAGACTATCATAATAGGAGGGAGAAAGAGGTGGAAAAAAGCATACAAAGGGGCGGAAATTTGAATGAATGAACAAGCGGATATATAAGGCGTTACACTCCTGCAGTAGCAGGGAGGCACCCCTACCGGCCTAGAAACACATGAAGAATACGGACAAACAGAGCTGTTGATTACGGCGCGGGCGAAGAAGAACTGCTTCCTCCGCAAGTCCCACACGAATTATCATAAGGGTTTCTGACCATATACGATATACACTCTAGAGAACGTATTGGCCTCCGAATTGAGCATCTCCCTGCGCACCCTCGCGACCAGGTCCTCCACATCCTCCTTGCCCCATCCCAACACGCGAATGAACATATCTAGCGTCATACCCTCCGCGCCATCGAAGAGCTGCCGCAACATGCACATGCACATTTCTCTCAACCTCTTATCCTGTGGCTTTTCCCCGGTAAGGTGAATTTTGTACTCTTCGTCCACAACATTCTGAAAGCCGGCGGCTCGCATCATGGCCGGCATACCTGGACCAACGGTGCTGCATTCCCTGCCGGACAGGGCCGCACCCTCCTGCCAAGTTTTTACCCATAGGTTAAGCACGCTGCTAGGAGCGAGGGAGCCGTCTTCGCACTCGAAAGGCGGGGAGAAGTCGTGAAATTCAATGTAGCCGCCGGGTTTCAGCGCGGCGAGTGACTGTGTGAGAAGGCGTGGCCAGTCAGTTACGAAGCCGACCATTGACCGGACGTGTATGAGGTCGAAGGTGCTCTCAGGAAAGACCCAGTCGTCCTCGATGTCCTCCAGTTGCATGTCTAAGTTTGGCGGTGTCCACGGGAGTTTGCTTGGCGCGATGTCAGTGCCAAAGACGTGTGCATCTGGATATCGCCT
>Ga0307507_10002547_pt1 | contig 37890 bp, 40 predicted proteins | sample 7_EM_MG_FD_207223 | JGI IMG/M metagenome (GOLD analysis project Ga0307507, IMG submission 207223) | Populus trichocarpa ectomycorrhiza microbial communities from riparian zone in the Pacific Northwest, United States - 7_EM | ecosystem: Host-associated > Plants > Roots > Unclassified | place...
TGTGGCTGAAGTCAAGTTGAACTGAAGTTCAACCGAACGTTCGCCTCAGAATCAGATTGGAGCTCCAGATCAACTCTATTCTGAACTGAATCTGAGGCCTCCAGATTGCAACCGAACGTTCCCTTAGTGTACGTATTAGCCTGGTGAAGGTGCCTCGCTGTTAAGGACGAGATTCATTCGCTAAGAAAAAGAAGAAGCTGCGGATTTGGATGCGGGTAGATATCCATTTCGTTACCTTTTGTAGTAATACGAGAAGTCAAGGCTGACGCACGATCTTGATATTTCGAAGTAAGCCGAGTCTGAGGAAATTCGGAAGAAGTTCATACCAAATTTACTATGGATTTTGTCTGATTGTATTTTGAGTAGTTTTGAGTAGTTGACCAATTTCTATCGTGCTGGACCCTGAGTCGCGTGCAAAAGGAAACGCCCGAAATTGCTTGGCAGTCTTCCGTCATCGTGTCTAGCCACCATATCTCGAGACAAAGCAGCTCGCCATGCACCACTAAATAACGCATTCAATATGAGCGGATTCAAGGGGATAGCAAAAGGCGGATGGCATCCTGGTGGCAAGGATGGAGGAAAAGAGAGTTGGCGTGGTGACTTCAAGGGTATCAACACAGTAGTAAGTTATAGACATACCTGACCCTATAGATCACGGTTCTAACACTGCTCCAGGCAGGATGGGTTGGAAAAGGGAAGGATCCAGCGCAAGAAGCCAGAGAGCATCAGTCAGCCCCTCTTTCTACCTTGAAGGACCCCGCGTCATTTGGCCCACCTCCAAAGCATATAACCTACCGCGGTGCTGCGGCTACAACTCCGGATCGTAGCGGGCTTGACGCACCGCTCTCACAGCAGGAGATCGCTGCGAAACAAAGAGCAAAACAAGCTGCGGAGGCGGAGGCAGAGGCGAACAAGCCACCTCCAGGACCATACAAAATGGACACAAGCGGCCTCAGTAATGCTAATTTGCCAAAACCACCCGTAAGACATTTGGGTCAGGATTCGCAATCACCAACAACAACAAGCCAGCAGAAAGTAAAACCTAGGCTACCTCCGCGGTTACCCCCACGGCAGAATTCTCACCCAGATGCATACTCTGCAGCTCCTCCTCCATACAATGAGGGCACTCAAAATGCACCGAGCCAAAGCTATATTAACCAGGGAGCTATGGATAGACTAGGCCAGGCGGGAATCTCTGTGCCTGGTTTCAATATTGGCCGTAACGCTTCACCTCCTGTTCCATCACGGCAGACGCCATCACTGCCCGTCGCTCCTGTATCTCCGGCAAGTAACCAAGGGCCGCAGCTTGGCGAGCTGCAAGCAAGATTTGCTAAACTGTCAACAGCCTCGCCTACAGCATCACAGGAACCCAATGCGGGCACATCGTTTGCACAAAAGCAGGCAGCATTGAAAACAGCGAACGCTCTCCGATCGGATCCTTCATCTGTTTCTGTTTCTGATATGAGAAATGCCGCATTGACAGCCAACAACCTCCGCGAGAGACATGGCGACCAAGTAGCCTCAGGCTGGCGAACTGCAAGCGGGCTAAACCAAAAATATGGCGTTTCGGACGGGGTTAGCAGCTTTGCTTCCGGAAGTACCCCTTCACCGCCCGGTGCAAGCTCTCCGGTTCAAGGTGCTATAGGCAAGAAATCTCCACCTCCCCTACCGCCTAAAAAAAAGGATTTTGTAAACAGTCTGTCGGAACCACCGCCAATTCCTTTGGGCAGCAAGCCAAAACCTTAATCCGTACTTATGTCCTTGATGTAACAATGTTGATATTGCTTGCTTTTGGCGAATATTTAAATAAACGCATTATTTCGAGATGACTAACAGAAGTGAGAAAGGACTTTGGGAAAGGTTAGTTAATAGGAGCTGGGGCGCGGGAGAGCAATAGCGGAGTTTCCTGAGCGTTCTGAGATGAAGGAGTTTGAAGCTATGCAACGAATTAGTTACAGTGGGATGGAGATCTTATTCATTGTTTATTGTTCATTATTTATTACGACAGAGAAAGGGAGCCAGGCAAAGGTTATTGAGTAGTTATTATGTAGATAATTCTCTTCTTGATCAGTTCGGCCGTATGGTATACCCAATAGAGAATTATCCCCAAGTTTTTTCAATCGACACAGGGATTGCGCTAGGGGGGAGCTCTGCGCCTCGGCAGTCCATGGGGTACGTCATGTCCCTGTCGTGGGATTGAGCGGAAAAAGTTTCGCGTGGCCCAACAAAATAAAAGTCCTGTCACCACGTCGCTCAGGGACGGCAGCTCTTCTCGCTCCTCCACTGCCACGTCCACTGCCGCTGCCACTCCCCTGCCGCTATTCTGCTGTACATTCTGACAACTACTATTGATGTACCACTGACGTCTTCTTTGGGCACGACAGTGCCTTCCATCTCTCCCACTTGTCCACCTCTCACGCGTGCTCAACAAGTCCTAAATCCCAGCATCTTAGAAGCTGTCACCCCAAGGATACTCCTCTACCGCCTGCATATACTTACGTCAATAAACATGTCGGGTCCTTCGCTCCGCATTTCCCCGCCGTCCTGGTCTCTGTTCAAGTTCCCTCCAGATTCCGCTCCGCCAGCTCTTCCGCCTCTCCCAGACCACCACAGCTTCGCTAGTCCGTTTGCCATTCCCGCCGACCTCTACAATGACCTTCTTTCACCGGCATGGCCAATCACTATTGCTACTGTGTACGCCATCACCGTCTTCTCCGTAAATGCCAGCAACCGCAAAGCAGGCAACAAACCATGGGCCATTAGCAAGACGAGGTTGTTCCGCGCCTTCGTCATAGCACACAATGTCTTTCTCGCGGTGTACTCGGCAGTAACTTGTGCGGCGATGGTACAGGCGCTCGGGCGTACGTGGTCAGGAGCGAGTTCCCAAAATGGCCTTGTCGGAGCCGTGGATGCGCTTTGCAAGATGCATGGACCACGAGGTTTGGGCGGCGCAGCAGCATATAACTCAAGCACCGATCTTTGGGAGATTAGGAATGGGCTCATCCATCTTGGAGCGAATGGTTCGCCTGATCCTACTGACGTGGGAAGGCTCTGGAACGAGGGACTCGCCTTTTGGGGTTGGTTCTTCTACCTTTCCAAGTTTTATGAAGTCCTAGATACTTTTATTATCCTCGCGAAGGGCAAGAGGAGCTCAACTTTGCAAACGTATCATCATGCGGGAGCTATGCTGTGCATGTGGGCTGGTATCCGGTTCATGTCTCCACCAATATGGATGTTCGTCTTGGTTAACTCAGGCATCCACGCTTTAATGGTGAGTTAACTCCCTATGACCCTTACCAAGATTCCGCATACTAAATTTACCGTCAGTACACTTATTACACCATATCCGCGCTCCGTTTCCGCGTTCCACAGGCAATCAAACGCACTCTGACAACCATGCAAATCGCCCAGTTCGTGATTGGAGTTTCATTTGCGGCTGCTCATCTTTTCATATCATATACTGTTCCTGTGTCTACTCCTTACACACTGTTCAAGACAATTAGCTCCACCGCATCAGCTACCTCACCCGTTGCATCTTCGGCTATTAGCCAAGCTCTGATCGCAACGGCTACCGCCAACGTTGGCGCATTCCTGAAGAAACTTGCGTACCGCGCAGCAGGCGAGGAAGGCCTAGCAGAAAATGTGCGCAACAACCAGGGGCAGGTCTTTGGTCCTGAGGCAGAACGCGTGGTTGAAGCTATCCAGCGGGAAACCAAATATAGGAACGAGTACCAAGAGGTTCCTTGCATAGATACCACCGGGCAGTCTTTCGCTATCTGGCTTAACATTATCTATTTACTACCCCTCACGGCGCTCTTCGTGCGCTTCTTCATCCGCTCATACACACGTCGCACATCTACTTCTACGAAGCACCCAATGCAGCACCACGCTTTCTCAAAAGCCGGAAAGGACGCAGTTCATGGCGAGATTGAATCGTTGGGAAAGTCTGCAGAGGATGGAGTCTCCAACTTTGCCGAGGAAGCCGAGAGCACGGATATGAAGCGTATGCGAGAGTTAGCTGAGAGGTTTCGACGGGCTGAAGAAAAACTTAGAAGGATTCGACGGGAGCCAAAAGAGACGTCGAGCTCAACTATTCGGCAGAGCAGATCTACTTACAAGGAAAGCAAGGACGCCGTAGAGTCATTCAATGAGAAAGTTGCGAAGAGCCTTGAAGAAACCAAGCTAAACGGCAACGCGTCTGTCGAAAAGGCTAGAGAAGTCGCGGCATATCTAGCCAACAAGGACCAAGACATCCCAGAGCACTTGCAGAAGAAGCTGGAGGAGGCGTTGGTGGAAGCACAGAACGATATGCACTATACAGAGGAGAAAGGGGAGCAGGTGAAACAGGAAGCGGAGGACACAGGCAACGAAGCCAAAGAGGAAATCAAGGAGAACGGAAAGCCGACGCAGACGAAGAGCGAAAGGGAGGATCAGCCCAACGACAACGCGGTCAAAAAGGAAGACGATGAGGACAAGGAAAACGAGCAGCCCGTTGGCCTGAGCACCTCGAATCCAAGCGAGTTGGACGAGTCTTACGCAGATATTCTGAAGCGGCCAGACGCGTAGACTCGAGAATTATTGCAGAAGATTCTACACCTAAGCTATGAATCCACGGGCGTCAAAGGACATAGAGGATGCTTGGGTCTCATACATGAATAATCCGCACTTGAGCTCAGGAGTTCTTTGGAGCTGGTGGCTGTTTGAGCCTTTTTTGACGTCGATATGTATTATTTTCCCCTGCGAGCTTGATACCACCTACCCTGCGCGCATGATTCCAAGATCACTTAGGGGCATGATTGTCAGGTAACTAGCTTTAGATAGAAAACAGAAATCAAAACTCACCCATAACCAGATGTATGTGTTCTATGCTCCTTCGAGGCGTACGGTGTGTAGTGTATTTGTTGTTGGCTCTAGGTTATGCCTCGATAGATCGCTTCAGCTGCTTTGGTATAGCTCAAAGACAGTTACAGTAGGGTCCTGAGGAAGCTTTACTTATCAGATGTACTACCGGATAATGTCCTCTGAAGTTCTTCTAAAGTTCGTCCAAAGCCTTCATACAACAGACCGTACAGTGCCTGCTTAGTTCAGAGTACGCTTTTTCAACAGCGCACGGGATGGACTCTCAAAACTCATGCCTTAGAATACATAATAGAGCCAATTCGACCCAAGGGACCTGCCCTCCCATAAACGCCCTGAGTGATTATAGCACCCAGCACCACCCGCAACCCGCGAAACACCCTCCCTCTCCGGCTCACCGAATGTCAGGAATCCTATCCCACTCCGGCGCCGTGAGCCTCCTCGCCCCACCCTTCTGCTTCTCCGGCCCAACCCCTCCGTCCCTCCTGACCTCAGGCGCCATCCTCGCGTGTGGCCGCTCCTCCCTGCGGCCCTTGTCGCGCGCGAAAATCTGCAAGCCGCGCAAATGCGTGTCCTTCCCGTTCTGATGGTTCTCGAGAATCTTGACCTGGACCAGAAACGCGCGCAAAACCGGCATCCGCGCGCGCCTCCGCCGCCGCTGCCGCCGCCGTCGCTGTCGTCGGAGGCTCTTCCCACCAGCTCCGTCCAGCACCATCGCCGAGTCCGACGAGTCCGACGCACCGCTATCGTCGTCGTCGTCGTCGTCGTCATCGTCGCAGTCGTCGTAGTCGTCATCGTCATCATCGTTATCGTCCTCCTCGTCCTCCTCGTCCTCGTCCTCGTCCTCCTGCGCGAAAGCCGGTCCGCTCGCCCCCTCCGCTTCACCGACGCCCTCGAACCCGACCCAGACCCAGCCGCGCGGCTGCTCGAGGCGCAGCTCGGCCCACTCCTGGAGGTCGTTGGGGCCGGAACCAGCGAGAAACTGAATGCGGGTCGGGGTGTAGCTCTCGTCGGCCTCGAAGTCGAGGTAGAGGCGCAGGCCGACGATGCGCACGAGCTTGAAGAAGTGGATGTTCAGCAGGTGCGGCTGCGGCCCATCCGACTGCCAGAACAGCGCCGTGGATGGGTTGCGCAGCTGCGGGATGCTGCAGCCGGGCTTACTGGAGCTGACGGTCCAGGAGGCGAGGGAGGAGATCTCTTTGAGGCCGGGCGGGAGAGGCGGGGAGGGGGATGTTGTGGGTGGGTCTGCGGGACGGGTGTTAGTAGGGGTTAGAGGTTTGAGAGGCTGGCCTATGGAGGAAAGGTGACAATTGAACAAGGTGGCGTGGAAGATGAGGGCGAGTAGGAATAGTCTGACTGTACAAGAAAACGTGATGAACAGTCACAAAAGAATACTGGTGCGGTGATATTAACATAGCTAGGTCCCAACTCGTTGGAATGGTAGCGAGAGGGAGGCTGGATGTTTCCTTTTCCCAGACATACTCGAATCATGGAGTAGGATACATGTGACTGGAGTAGGACATTGCAATATACACATAGCGTTTGGGCAGAAGCCAGAGCAAACCCAACCCTCGATAATCCACGCTATTCCTGGCAGTAACTCCGAAAGTGGATATTGAGAGAATGACATAGTAATAGGAAATATAAATTGGCATAACACAGACACAGAAAGCGGAATAAAGCGAGAGTGGAGCAATCTTGTTGTATGAGGATGAGGGAAATGGCGTGTTGGAGTCTCGGCGACAAGAGGTACGATCGGTGCCCACCTACCTAATGGCTCTTCTTCTTCGTCTTCTTCTTCCTCATCCTCGCCTTCTACGTCCTCAATAAGCTCTTCATCGTCAACGCCTTCGTTATCACTTTCGTCACTATCTAATGCAGGATCTATGAAATGGTGGGGTGGAGAAGGCTGAGGCTGAGCGCGACGACGAGTTGCTGGAGGCATGCTGGCGTTGATCTTTTGATGTGTGGGTTAAAGAGGAGGTGGTCAGTGGAGTGGCGCTTCACGTATTGACAAGATCCGAACGTGATGGCCCGCGACATGGGCTGTGACTTGAGCCGTCGGGCCGTGACTTGAGCCGTGAAGGGGTCTGAGGCCAGAATCAACGGCTTGGCGTCATTAGGGCTCAGGGCAAAATGACAAAGTGACAAAGTGACAAAAAGTAGCAAGTCGCGGTAACGAGGTGGAAATTTGGACCCTGGAGCCACCAGACCACAGCCAAAAGTGTAGGTAATGATAATTGGCCTCATAAGTACATACAATACAGTCAGTTACAGCTAGTTACAGCTAGCCACAGCCCTAGCGACAACCCTTAGACTGCCGGAATCCGGCGTATCATGACAACTTCGGCAGGCAGCAAAAACCCCCCTGTGAACCATCACCTACATTTAAAAACCGGCAAGGCGTGTACAAGCCTTTCTGAAGTTTTGTCAAAAACGATATCCTCCGAATGGAATTTGTTTTCGCAACCCTCGGCTCTCTCGATCCACCAACCACACGACAAAGGCAGCTTTCCCACTGGTGATTGACGGATCCGCACAGGGGCCATAATCAGATGGATTTAGCAAATTTCCTTACACTAGTCGGAGCCAATTTAGGAGGCCTGCAGGGAGTTCAAATACGACTTAGAGGATGCTGATTTGGGCGAGAGACTCTGCAGGGGAGCCATGCTTAGCTTCCTACACGAGCTAGCGCCGAGCCTTGTATTTTTTGAGGTTTTAAGATCGTATAATAAGCCTATCTTACGTCGAGCTTCTTGTGGTAACAAAACGACGATCGTAATGACCTTAGTTAAGCCTCCTATCGATCAAATCAAAGCTTCCTTATGGCTGAACTTGTATTTGAAGCCTGCTCAGCTTCTTATCCTCATTATTTACCACCTAGCCTCCCTTCCTGTCGGCCACTTTGGTGACGACCCCTCATTGCGATCACCTCCTTCCGAACCTCCGCGAGAACCGCTGCCCCAGGATCATGCGTTCGGTGTTACCTGAGGCCTAATCACCACTATACTACCTCCAAAAGTCGTGATATCCCTTAGCCTGTCAAAATTCGTCCACACGTTATCGATAAGGATTTACCAATCAAATCAATGCATTAAAATCGCCGTGCTCAGGAATATACAGCTGACGTGGAGACGTTCAAAATTGGGCAACGGCCAAGGCTCCGGGGGAAGCCTTTTTGAGACGATTTGGTTAAACGTTATTGAGTCGGCTAAACAAGGTCTATATCATTGGAAGTATCTTACAATTGGAAGGCATGGTTGATGGTTTGTATTGATCAAATCCACAGCTTGTACGAGCCTCCCCAAGTTTATCTCTTATCCCCTGCAACGGTGGCGTCCACACGGTTGGCCCGTGCGGAAATACCAGAATTTCTCTCAGCACGCCCCCTAGATCCTATTGATCCTATTGGCTAAGTCTTATCGATAACGTGTGGACGAATTTCACCGTTGCGAGGGATAATTAATTACTTCCAGATCAGAATTGTTTTGATCCGTGCATCTTTTGGCGTCAATTAGTAAGATAGTAGTGGCGTCTAATTTGATGGCTTCATTTGATCTGTAATCGAGCCGATTGTTCGGTAAGGCTCCAGATGAGGCTCCAGAGCTCCAAATTACTGTTAGCTTCGCTCCCGCCTTGCGCCCACCTCTACTCAGGCCTCTGTCGCAACTTCCTCCCTGTGTGTCGTAATACAATGGAGTCTCCTGCTCCTGCCGATCGTCAATCAAGTCGATTGAGGCCCTCTGCCCCGTCACCCGTATCACGCCCGGCTCGCCGCGCGTGCGCAGGAAGACTCCAATTACGAGAGTAAGAAGGACGTCATAACGTACAGGTGCTGTGTGAGGGTCGTATACTATGGTATCAGGCATATATTTTGTATGTGGGTCTTCAGCTACAGGGAGCTCTGTAACGCACAGATAATACAATACACCAATCAATATGCTAGATTTCTATACAAACTAGCATATTGATTGGTGTATTGTATTATCCGTGCGTTACAGGGCTCCCCGCAGCCGAAGACCCATATACGCCCGATACCATAGTACGCAGGCGGAGTCGCCATATTCGACAAAGGCGTCGTCGCGTAGAGCTCCAGGTTGATCTGGTGCCAAGAGCTCAGGAACAGCTACCTCATATAGTAAAGCGTGCAAATTTGACGCGACTGCCGATACGGAGGAGTTCCAGATTAAAAAGTCGTCAGAATCACCGAACGATCGCGCCAGATTCAGATTTGACCTCCAGATCAGATTGATTCTGGAGTTGCAACCGAACATACCCTTAAAAATTAAAGGCTTTGCCTTGCAGGTGCACAGCTCTTTTGGCAAGTGCACAGTATCTACGCTGGGTGGTGCACTTGACTACCGAAATTGCTGTGTGGGGGGTGGGTGGCTAATAAGTTAGAGCCTCTGACTCAGTTGCTGACTCAGTTTTGGTGAGTGCTGTATTTAACCGAGAGTCGAGGAGTTTGCCCCCTCCGTGCACGGTCCCACTCAATGCACGCCAAAATCCTAAACACTAAAAATTCAACTCTATTGTAACAATCAAAATAGACCCAATTAACGCCGCTCTTGCTACATTAAAGCTATAAGATTTTCTTAATTATATTTAGATAGCTAAAGAATTTAATATTAATCGTTCTATCCTTTTATAGCGTTATTAGTAGATTACTTATATTAGAGAGAATATACTATAGTATTAGGATTATATTTTATAGGTAGGGCCGGTCTATAGGTGCATATAGGGGTTAAAGGTAGCTTTGGATCGTATTTAAAACTTAATATACCTTCTTTAAGAGATAAGTACGGCCTTATAACGCTCTCTTATACTACCTATTAGAGAGTTAAAATTTTCTTCTATAATTACCTCCTAAGCTTCCCTTATATATTAACGAAGCTTATTATAAGAGTAATTATACTTTTATAATATAAGTCCTTATTAATTAAACCCTCCTAAAAAAGAGAGAGTCCTTTTACTCCTTTAGAGAAGTAGCTTTTAAATATCTACCCTTTCCTTTCTCGCATTTTATTTATTATATAACCTTCCCCCCTTAAACGCCTTACAACCTATTATTTTTTATATCTTCCTTTTATAACCTAGGTCTTATTACAATTATAATTCCGGTTAGTCACTAACCCTTTTCCTATCCCTTTAGAGGTAGGGCCTAGGCATCTTCTTAACCCTAACTATATTATCTATAACAATAATGTTAATATTAGAGAACGTATTAGGTATAATTATTAAGTATTTCTAACAAAGTATATAGAGTTTGATTTTCGCCGCAGTCTTAGTAGGGTATATTCTATTATGCTAGGTGTATATCCTAATACTAATAACTTAATAAAGATACCCCCACCTCTAAAGGGATACTAAGTATACAAAATTAAATATATAGTTATCCTATAATATTTAATCTGTCTTTGATACCAAATATACGCGTTATATTATTCTTTAAAGTCGTTAAGTTCTCTAGTTAATTTATCTTAGGGTCTTAGGTTTAATCCGCTGCTAAAAAGCTTAAAGAGGAGCTCTAAATAGCTTAGGATAAACTTTAACATTCCTCCAAAGAGACCATTTAAGCCCTTAAGATTTAGCGTCTAGTATTTAAGTCTTTAATAGTCCGCCTTTACTTAACTAGCCTATCTTAATAAGGGTTATAAAAAGGGGTATTTAAAGGAGTAAAAACTAGTTTAATAGGGTTTAGCTAAACTAGGTAATAAAAGAATATATTTTTCTTAAGTAAAGAAGTGTCACGGAACCACACCGCAGGGGCCTCCATAGGAGAGCCCCGTGCTCTCGCGTACACCTCGCGTACAGCTTACGTCAGCTACGCGTAGGTATATCACCTCCTTACGCCCTTGACCCTTACGATCGATCGCGCAACGTCTTGTAGACTCCTCGAATATATACATTCAGCTGCCACAGTTCCGCGCCCCGTGACATTACATTGCGCCTTTTTTTTTTTTTTACCACTGACACCTAGCCTATAACCAATTCTACGTCTATAATACTACAGGCGCTGCTAGAAGCAGCGTGTCTACAAGCAACCTTCGCACTATAATAGTAAGACGATATTCCTTACTAGCCACTATATTAAGCCCAAAGAGCAACCCAATACTCTAACCCAACCTATGACGCTAATTAATCCCAGGAGAATTTAATTCATTAACCCTAGCCTTAACCCCTAAGGGCAAGCCTAGCGGCTTAAAAGAGTTATAACTACGAACACCCCTAAGTACCTAGCACCACCTTAAAGACAATAAGAGTTAACCAGCCTAGCAGGATAGGTACACCCCTATTAGTATAGGTGGTCACAGCGACAACCTTAACAAGATAGACACCGGCGACGCCTTATCCTTCATTAATTACACAGCCACGGAAAAGCAACCAGAAGGGCAGCTACCCATTAAGATCAAAATACAAGACGCCGAGATGTTTATATAAATGGTAGCATAAGAACCTAATAAATACTATTACCTTCTACAGAACTACCACCTAAAGCTTATATAAGCCAAATTATATGCTGCCTAAGACCATAATATTATCCAAGACTTATAAGCTAGTAAGGCACTTGCTAATAACACATGCTAAGAAACTAAAGATAACCTCTATATATCTAAGCGCGACGTCTAACAACTAAAGAAAGCTAAGATTATACTTATTGCTTAGGTTACTGAAAAGGAGGGCACAATCAAATACCTATAGTCTTAGCTTAATAAGCATATCTATAATAACACCAAGCACCTCCCTACTACGCACTACACCACCTAAGTCTTTACGCCTCTGGCAACCTTACCCACTTAACGTTTAGCCGAAAGTCAGCGTTAAGCAGCTTTACCTAACAGGGACGACTCTTATAATAGTAACTAAACTCAAGCCATAATTGCGGGGTCCAATATATAATACCCCAATCCCCTAGTCTTCTAGGGAGACCGCAAGGAATACAGCCACTAGAAGATGTAAATCCGCGAGAAACTAACCTAGAGCGCCTACCTTTTTCCTAGGGAGGATGCTAAAATTGGTTACATTATTAGGCGTATAAAGGGTACCCTATTTAACAGACTCTTCGCCCAATGGGAGACCAATAGCCCCTAAAAGTGGCAGTCCCACTAGGAGGTTCTTAATAATCTTAACCTAATATATCGTAACTATAACCTAGTGGCCACCAGTCAAGCTAAACTACGCGCCCTAAAGATAAGTCCTACTAAGTTATTTAACGAGTTCTATGTTAAGTTTTAGAAATACACTAGAGTTCTCTCCTAAGACAATACTAAAGACCAGGAAGATCTCCTTAAAAAGGTCACCTATTGCCTTAGTCACGCTACCGCTAGTTACAATTACAATAACGTATATAGCATAGTGGCAGCCCTATAGAAGATTAAACAACAGCTAAATTAGATCTCTACTGCTAACCCTTACCTAAAGGCTCCTATATAGAAGCCCTCCGGGCCAACTATACCTATATACACTAGGTCACCGACGCCTACTATAAATACTGGAGCCAATATTAACCTCTCTATACTAACCTTCCTATGTAAGCTCCTAGATGGAGAGCGCGAGCTACTTCAGAAGCTAGGGCGCTGCTATAGATGCCGTTAAGAAGGCTATTATTGCAAGAACCCAAACTACCTAATAGCTAGGTTTGGTAATCGCCGCCTAACACCTAACTTTACACCTTAAATACCGAACACCTTACTATACACCGCCACCGTACAAGATAAAGACGCAGTAACAGCAGTAGAGTTAGATACAGAAGCGGAAAACGCCAAGTCCCAGCCCTAAGTTGCGGGTTAGGACGCCCTAATAATAGAGGGATCTATATATCAGCCTACTTAATAGATAACTTAGTAAAGATAAACGGACAGAAATAGATAGTTTTACTTATAATAGGAACTACTGCCAAAAAGCAATATAAAAGCCGTTCTATAATTAATTGCGGAGCTACTAACAAATTTATAAATACCCAATTTATGCGCACTTATAACCTACCTACCTTACCCCTTACCAAAGCCCGTGCCCTACGACTTGCTGACGGTAATTATACCGCACAGAAGATTACCTATATGGCATAACTCTACCTAGACATAAATGGGCACCAGAAAGAGCTCTAGGCCTATATTATACCACTTGCCAACTACCCTATTATCCTTAGAATAAACTGGCTTGAACAACACAACCCCGCCATTAACTAGAAAAAGAGAGAAGTAACCTTTAACTCTAAATACTATAGAGAGACTTGCCTAGGGCATAGCCTAGCCGCCTCTATTTACTCCCCAGGATATCAACCTAAGGAACCCCTTATTACCCCACCTATAACCAACTGCTACTATGTAAGTGCTGCGGCCTTCTACCGTATAGCATATAAGAAAGGCTGGACCATTACTACAGCTTCCTAATTACGACTATATAAGCTTAATAAAGAACAGGACCACGTCCTCTATAGTAATAGAATAGACATAGTTGACCTCCTAGAAAACAACGCCTCTGCGGAACTCTACGGACTTTCACCTTTAGACTTCGAGAAGTTTATAAACCTTAAAAAAGGACTTACTAATAAGAAACTCCGCAAGCTCCTCCCTAAGAGGTACCACAACTTTATCGACATATGTTTATAAAAGGGCGTAGATATACTCCCCCCACATTAACCTAACGACCATGCCATTAACATTAAATAAGGGAAAATGCCACCTTATAAGAGACCCTACCTAATGTTAAAAGACAAACTCCTAGTTATAAAAAAGTATATTAATGAGCACCTCAATAAAGGGTTTATTCGTTCCAGCATGTCACCAGTAGCCGCCCCTATCCTTCTCGCCAAGAAGCTAGGGGGAGGTATCCGATTCTGCATTAACTATAGAGGACTTAACGCTATTATAATTAAGAACTAATACCTAGTACCACTTATACGCGAGACCCTTAAGTGGCTTAGTTAAGCCAAAATCTATACTAAACTCAATATTATCGCCGCCTTTAACTATCTCTAAATACGGAAAGGTAACGAATGGAAAACCGCATTTATATCGCGCTTCGGCCAATTTAAATATACCATTATGCCCTTTGGCGTATATAACGGCCTAGGCGCCTTCCAAAGCTATATTAATAACGCCTTATAGGACTACCTTAATAACTTCTACTCTGCGTACCTAAACGACATACTTATTTATAGCAACGACCCTTCTAAGCATACCGAGCACGTTCAAAAGGTCCTATAGCGCCTTAAGGAAGCAGGACTTTACATTAATTTAAAGAAGTGCGAATTCTTAGTTATAGAAGTAAAATACCTTAGACTAATTGTCACTACTAAGGGTGTCCGTATGGACCCCAAGAAGGTACGCATAATTGCTAAATAGCAAGCCCCTAACTGTATTAAGGACGTACAAGCCTTCCTTAGTTTCGCCAACTTCTATTGGAAATTTATATACAACTTCTCAGGCGTAGTAGCACCACTTACAGCAATAATGCAAACGAAGGGCCTTTCTGCGAAAGGAAGAAAAACGCACCTATACTTTACTTAGACGCCTAAATACAAGAAAGCGTTCTAAGACCTTAAAAATGCCTTTACTAAAGCACCTATCCTAGCTTACTTTACACCAGGATAATAACTCTATCTTAAAACCAACTCCTCAGACTATATTAACGCAGGCATTCTTTCTCAAATAGGCAATAACGGCCTTCTCTACCTAGTCACATTCTACTCGTCTAAGCTTATACCATAAAAGTGTAACTATAAGATCTATAACAAGGAACTCCTTACAATTATATAAGCATTTAAAGAATTCTAACCGGAACTCTCCTTAGTAGAACCTAACTAGCCAACTAAAGTCCTTATAGATTATTGCAACCTCGAGTACTTTATAACCATAAAGCAGCTAAACCAATGCCAAGCACGTTAGAACGAGTTCCTCTCTGGTTTTAACTTCAAAATCGCATATAGATTAGGAGTATAAGGCACTAAGCTTAATAGCCTAACACGCCGCTCGCAAGACCTTTCTTAGTCAGAAGACGACCCCTATAATTAGTTCCAATAATAGACAATCCTAAAAGTACGGAACTTAGCCCTAGGTATACTACCCATAACAGAGCCAACTACACCTTAGCTTTATACCATAGAACTAGAATTACCTCCTAAAATCAACAAGCTCATTACCGCAGTATATAATACCTCTATTAACCCACTACTGCATTAACTTATTACCGCAAAGACCGCTAGCACCCGTACGCTGCCCACAAACCTCCAAAGCTTGGGCCAGATTAATATAGCAGCCTTAGAAGTAAAAGAGAACAGGCTCTACTATAGAGGCCGCCTATTCATCCCTAACTTAGAAAACCTATAACGGCAACTAATCCAAATGGCCCACGACCTCCGGTTAAGCGGCCACCCAAAAAAAGGAGGGACCTATAAGCTCCTTAGCTAATACTACTTCTAGCCCAAGATAACAGACTCAGTTAAACACTTTATAGGTGCCTGCTATAGTTATAAGCACGCTAAGGCCTTTAATACAAAGTACTAAGGACTACTACACCCTCTACCAGTACCTATACGACAATGGGCAGATATCGCTATAGATTTTATTATTGACCTACCACCCTATAAACAACACGGCCGTACCTACAAGAATATCCTTATAATAATATACCGACTCACAAAAGAGCGCCACTACGTCCCTACTAAAGGCGTAGCCGTTAGCGACGTCACTAACGCCTTTCTCTATAAAGTCTACTAATTATATAGGCTACCTAACTCGATTACATCCAACCAAGGCATACAGTTTAACTCTAATATATAGAGACAAATCTGCCAACGTTTTGGCACCTCCGTCAAGATATCTACATCCTTCCACCACAAAACTGCCAGGTAACCGGAAAAAGCTAATGCTAGCATAAAAGCATACCTACGACAGGTAGTCGCCTATAGTTAGGATAACTGGGTGGATTACCTTCCACTAGGTAAATTCGCAGCGAATAACCATATCTTAACCACTATAGAACTTACCCCGTTCTTTGCAAACAAGGGTTATCACCCCTAATCTGGCATAGAGCCACCAGAACCTATTAATAAGAAACTGCCATATAAAAAACGCCTTAAGATACTACTTACCGACCAATATACAGACCGCATGAAAAATCTACTTAACTACTGCAAGGGAGAAATGGCCTGGGCTTAAGTAAAGCAGGCCTACTTCGCCAACCGTTATAGAGCGCCACCACTGGAGATACGTGTTGACGACTGGGTATAGCTAGATGCACACAATATCTCTACACAGAGGCCTATAAAGTCACTTAATTATAAGAATCTCGGCCCCTATTAAATCAAACAAGTCATTAATAGGGGAGCCGCATATAAGCTAGAGCTCCCGCCTGCCCTAGCTACCTACAAGATATGGCCTATATTTCACCTATAACTACTACACCTTCACCAGCCTAACCCCTTATTAGGACAGATATAGCCTAAACCTCTACTAGTACTAATCTGAGATAAGAACAAAGACAAGAACCACAAGGAGTGGACCATTAAATAAATCATCAACTCTAAATACCATAGCAAAGGCAGGGGATGGCGGCTCTACTATAGAGCTATCTACACAGGATTCGACATAGACCAGCCAAAATAGCAACTATGGGAAGACTTCAAAAATACAAAGAATCTAATTAGCGATTTTTACTACACAAACCCATAGAAACCAGGCCTAAGCAGAGACTTCGTGCCTAATCCTCTATAGGAGCCCTTATAGAGTTAAACCGTACATTGCTACATAAGGGCAAATTGCCGTTAGATTGCCGCAGATTGCGATCACGTAACCAGAAAATCATTAAGATATCCAGGAACTTCGACCAGCGGTCAAAGTTATCTAATTGGTCGAATTCTTAGGTGCCAAGTCTTATCACGTAACGTTGTTGTAAGCCTTTAGCGATATTTCCTTTTCTTCTCTATACCTTACTACATATATATAGCAACCACAGCGTCGCCGGAGCTCCGCCTCTATAGGAGGGGGGGTAGTGTCACAGAACCACACCGCAGGGGCCTCTATAGGAGAGCCCCGTACTCTTATATACACCTCGCGTACAGCTTACGTCAGCTACGCGTAGGTATATCACCTCCTTACGCCCTCGACCCTTACAATCGATTACGCAACGTCTTATAGACTCCTCAAATATATACGTTTAGCTACCACAGTTCCGCGCCCCGTAATAAGAAGAAAATAAGTCTAAGTAACTTAGTAGCTGTTCCTCCTAAATCCCCCTTAGGTAATTCGTTTTTTAGTAATATTTTTTATTTAATATTACCTAATCTAATTTTTTTTTAAATACTTCTATACATTTCTTATAGCGTTCTTTAGGGGTTCTAGTAGTTATTAGATAGTCTTATCGTAACCTATTTACTTTACTTTATATTTTATTTTATTATCTATATCCTTATAACTAATAATCTTTTAAACTTAATATTTGTATTTTTCTTACCCTCTATATATATCTACCTTATAGACTAGTAGCTTAATATCTCTATATACCAGCTCTAGTATCGCGATATACTATATAGGGTAAATCTTAATTTTTACTAGTAAATTTAGTTAATACATAACTTCTAAAATTTTAACTGTGATTTTAAATAGTATTAGTCTAATATAGTCCAACTTTTTACTTAGTTATTAACTCTTAAATTTTTATATAGTAGCTGGACTTTATCTCCATTAGATCTTTTAGTGGTATAGTATCTTTTTATTCTTTTTTATTCTAGTTTTGCTATTATATAGAGGTCTTCATGCTTTACTAACTATACTACTTATTTTCTTTACTTATTATAGCGATAACGATATTCTTAGCTTATATCTATAGGTCGCCTTAAATAGTAACGTAACTATTCCTTCCTATGGTGTTGCGTTATATATAAACTATATAACTAGTAATAGCCGCTAGTATTTTAAGAGGCTATATATAGGTTTATATTAATCGCGAGCTTCTTAAATATGCTAACACTAAAGAATAGTAGAAATACCTAAATTGGCAGGTCCTATTTAGATCTATATCTGCCAGACGCTATATTAATCCAATCTACCAGCGTATAATAAGTATAGCGCTTACTATTCTTATTTTAATTAGAAAGGTTATTAGATTTATTATCCGCATTAATACCACTAATATGCTCACTAGTACGCCAAGCGGCGGATATTAACTTATTTAGGAGGTTAATAACTTTAAGGTCTAGTTTAAGAATAGCGACCATAGGATCCTATAAAGTAGGAACAGTAGGAAGGCCTATTCTTATAACTTCTTTAGCTAACAGCTCTGGTAGTTTAGTATTATCTACCTTATCTGCCTTATCCTTAGTAGTCTCGCCATGGGCCTTAAAAAAAGCCTCTAATTCGTTCTTAATATCCTTTGTCTAGCTGCTTAGCTAAGCCTCTACTACCTACTGCATAGCTACTGCCGACACGCTATTATGTGTATACTACGTCACTTAAAAGGATTATAAATAGGACTCCCAGGCTTAAGATACTTTTGGAGGCTTTGGAGGCTTTAGAGCCAAAGAAGTACAATTTTTTTTAGGCGGTATAAGGACGATATTTTACTGACAATTTAATAATTAAATAGACGGCGACAATATTAAAGCTTTTAGATTAACTACACTAAATATTATGGGCTTCCTGGCCACATCGCTACTGTTCACCGCAATATTTAAGCGTCAATAAGGCGCCAGCACCCTTGCTACCGCACTGACCAGAGGCTTCAATACCAAGCTCTATAAAGTATAGAGCCTCTAGATTGGCTTATGAGGCGTGCATATACGAAAAATCCATGAAAAACTTGCCAGACGAAGGGATAGAGAAAGCAGACGAGAAGGAGGCCAAATAAGGGCAAAGGAGCCAATGTTAAGGTCTTAAAGGGTATTAGGTGGAAAGGCCAAGGCCAATATATAGCTTCAGAAGTGGTGGTGCTTGATTGGGTTAGGTGGCCGAGTTCAGGGGGGCCGAGCTCTTGGGCCTAATCGACGGTTTCAACTTCTGGATTGAGCGACCTGACGAAGTTTACAAGGATTGCGAAATCCATTTATGACTCTCTCTGTCGGCACCCCTCTATATGCCGAAGGAGCCAATCCACTGCAAGCACAATGACCGGCCTGGCATCTTCAGTGGTGGCGCTTGAATGACTAGGGGCTTTCCTCGGCTCGTCGTGTCCCATAGTGCCTGTACCATGCACATAGCGAGGAACCCATGCCCTGGAGAGAGGATCATCACCCGATTACCCCGACCCATGGCCGTGATATAGGAGCGTCAATGTCCAGCTGTCACCAGGGCCATGCCTGTTGCATGAAGTCCATCGTCATTCGCTATAACGTGTTTTACCACTCAACGCCGCACCCCACGAAGTCTTCGTATAGAAGTAATTATAACGTCAACACCAAACGCTCGATTACTTTAGGGGGAGGCTAAAATTCTTCTTGTAGAGTAGGCCTTTTAAAAGAGTTAATTTTCAAGTTAATAAAAAGCGGCGGAAAGTGGGGTGCGGCGTTCAGCGTGGTAAAACACGTTACCACTAGAGCCCTCGCTCTTTCAGATTCACTAATACGCTGCCCAGCCCTGTTACACCCAATTTCATTTCAGCCTCCCGCTTTCGTCATTTTCTTTGCGCCCAACCTCTTATGTCCGAACTTGGCCAGCTACCGCGTCCTGAGTGAAACTTCATCGTAACCGGCGGGCATCTGGACCCTCACTCACTTCCCAAATCACTCTCGTCGAAACAGCGGAGAGACTTCGGAATGGCGACGCACAACGACACGTCTTTATCAGACCGCGGACAGCGGGAAAAAGCGGTCGCAATCGCCTTTCTCGTGGCTGCTTGGGTCTTTGTTTTGTTGCGTATATGGGTTCGGACATATATGATACGCAACTTTGGGTGGGACGATGCCACAATGGTTCTTGCGAACGTGAGATTATCCTATTCTCAAATGCGGTCGAGCCTTCAGCTAATTCTTACTGACATAGGTTGTCTTCACGTTCTACTGTATCACCGTTCTATACGTTCAAGCACACGGAGGTGGAACTCACTTGACTGATGTCACGGAGATTGCCAAACTCATCAATGTGAGCTAATGTATTATCGGAATATCCAGAACACTAACACGTTACTGCAGTGGACTATGGCAGTACAGGATACTTACATTGTTACCTTGTGCATCTTAAAAATCTCCCTTGGAATCTTCTTCAACCGCATTATAGTCACACCCTGGCAGCGTTATATAATTTACGGAATTGTAGCACTCAGCACGTTGCAGAGCTTGGCCAATTTTTTCTTCATAATCTTCCGCTGCGGGTCAAGCCCTGGGCATTACCTCATCATGCAATTAGAAGGGAAGTGTGCACCTCGTTGGCTGAACCTCCTTTTTTTGTATATGCATGCCGCCGTCACTACAATTACGGATTGGATATTCGCAACCCTGCCAGTGTGTATCCTCTGGAACTCAAAAATGGATATCCGTTCGAAGCTATCCGTTGGCTTCATTCTTGCATTAGGCGCGCTGTAAGTCCTGGTGGGGCCCACCGTGTGCGAGGGAACTGAATTAAGATTAGCATAGTGGCGGCATCTGTTCAATCATCCGCTTTAAATACATCAACGGGCTGACACTTATCGACGACTTCTTCTGTATGGAACTGCTAGCTGCTTTTCTTAGGTTCTGCTCTGCTAACTAATTAACCGTAGGGAATTCAACAAATTTCACTATCTGGGCTACCATTGAGCTGGGAGCGGGAATAATTGCTGGCTGTCTCGCAACAATGCGGCCTCTTTTCAAGTTTGTCTTTGAGACCACTCGTACGATAACTTCAAGCGTCTCTCGATCCGCAAAGCGCATACCTCGCTCATTCCGTTCTAATCCAAATTCCGCGGCGCAACAGAGTGTGAACCAAAAGGAAGAGGGAGGCCTTCAGCTAGTTAGCAAGGGTTATAGTGACTGCACACGAGCTACATCAACGTATACTACCAAGGACGGGAACACCAAATCCGCCACTACTACAGAGAGGGGCGGAACTACAGATTATATGATCACGAGGAATGACGATTCTGATGGTCGCTGGCTTTTCCACCGCAACGACCGTGATGTGCTCGTGACTCGAAACACCGAAAGCGATGACGGCCTAGAAATTGATCGACGAAGTTCACATACTTTTGGAGAGGAAGAGGCAAAGGAAACGAAACTCTCATTCGTTTTACCTCCTGCAACTCCAGAACCAGCATCGGAGCCGCCGCGGGAGCGGGGCGAGATCTAATTCCGTCTCTGTATCCATACGTTGCTTGTTTTTTACGAATAATAATGGCTCTCGCTTCAAGGCTTGACTTATTAATACATGATGATGAACGGCATTCTATGCGGCATCTAACGTGGCGTCTCATCGGGTAAGGATACCAATTTGCTTTTGCGGCCATGTTTTAGGATTTTTCGGATATTTGTACTGATCCAAGTAGGGCTGGATCTTTCTGATACCCGCTTTTACGTCACTTCCCTTTTCGTTATATTACACATGACCTTGTCCCACACGTAAGTGACTGGCCGTCGTTTTCTCAGGCGTTTCGTCTACGGGCGTCAGGACACGAAAACTTTTTTTTCGGAGGTCGAACCAAAACTTCTCGGAATAATAGATGGACTGCATTTGCTGGAAACGGACTTAAAACACCACCTAATGTTTGCGCTAGATACCATTATGATTTCTCTGTGGCTAGACAGATTCGGGTTATTAGTTGGCCATTTTGGGATGATGGGTAGAGGACATATATTTATAATTTGATGGGAGGGCTGAGAATAGACTTCCTTCAGTTCGCTCTTCTTCTTACGTCCGCAGCCACCGACTGACGCTGCGCATTCCATTCCTTACTCATTCCAGAGGTTTGAAGATCAAAGACCTCCCCCGAGGCTCTTTGTACACAGTAACAATCTCAGTTTTACTTTCGAGTCAATACCTTGGAGTCCTCTAACATACTCTCTCACATCAAACGCAAACGATAAGTTATGGATATGCATAGATTGGATCATAACTTCAGAACTCCAAGCAAAACAAGCCCGCTCAGTAAATCATGCCCGTCTAGAATCTCAACATGATCCAAAACACTTCACAGTTCCTTTTCTGCCTAGCAACGAACTAAGCATCTGGGTCTACACGGCTTGAAACACGTACCGAACGCCAAGATCTAAAACATAGGTGGGCTCAGCAGACAAGCCGTGCTTGCGTGAAACCTTAATACTCCTAAAGCCTCAACGTTAGCCGAAGTGCTCTAGCAGTTCACCTCGCTAAACATGATCCACGGGTCCTAGGACGTTATTGGTAATATCAAAAAGTTTATCGCTAACGCGCTGTTGGACCACTAAAGTTATCTCAGCAGTCTGCGAAGCTTATCCCTTACATTTGGAGTGGAGGATATCTGTATCAAGCAAAATGTTGGGAGCGTGATTGTTTTCATGCAGGGAAACAGCTGTTGTGGATGATTTGTGACGCGGAACGGGCGTTTGGCGTGGGTGTACGACGGCATGCTGTGAGACTGGGAAACTACACGAAAAGCAAGCCTCGAAAAGGCAAAGTCGACGATTGACGAGAGAGGAGACATAGTGGCAAGAGGAAATCCGATGGATTAGCAACCCTGCCGCCTCCTTATTAGATTGACTCTACTTTTGGATTTTGCTCGTGGCCGTCATTCGCATTAATCGTCCAGGATTGTCCATATATGTGAATGCAATCATCCTCTGTCCTAGCTATTTACTTTTTCAGCAGCTGTGCGAGTTCAGCGGCAATCGCATCCCCGACCTCCGACGTTTTGGCGGAGCCGCCAATGTCCTTGGTCCTGATGCCTTTGTCAATGGTGATCTTGACGGCCTCGTCTATCTTCTTTGCGAGTTCGGGTAAGCAGAAGGAGTACTTCAACATCATGCTCATAGAGAGAACAGTGGCGACTGGGTTGACGATACCTTGACCGGCGATGTCTGGTGCCGAGCCTGAAAGAGATTACTATCAGCACTGAAGGATTCCTGAATAATTTGAGAGAGTACATACCGTGGATAGGCTCGTATATCCCGCTAACTCTCGACTTGCCATCCGGAATCCCGCTCAAGCTAGCACTGGGCAGCAATCCCAGACTACCCGGGATCACGCTCGCCTCGTCGCTGATAATATCGCCAAACAGGTTACTGGTCACAATGATGCCGTTCAGCGCGCGCGGATTCTTCACCATCAGCATGGCCGCCGAGTCGATGAGGTGGTGGCCGAACTTCAGCTGTGGATACTCCTTCTCCATGACCTGCGTGAACACGTTTCGCCACAGTCGGCTCGTCGCTAGCACATTCGCCTTATCTAGACTCCACACGGGCGCCGGCGGGTCCTCGGCTAACGCAAGCTGTGCTGCCAACCGGGTGACACGCTCGATCTCGGGCCGCGAGTACGGCTCGATGTCGTATGCGGTGCCGTCGCCGTCGTCTTCTTTCCGGTCGCCGAAGTAGATGCCGCCCGTCAGCTCGCGCACGACGTTGAAGTTTGTGCCTCTGCAGACGGAGGCTTTGAGGGGGGAGGCGTCGACGAGAGACTCCGATGCGAAGAAGCATGGTCTCAGGTTGCCGAATGTGCCTAGTTCTTTGCGCAGTCGCAGGATGCCTTGCTCAGGGCGGACCTTTCCTGTACCCCATTTCTACAGTTTGTGTTAGGGACGCTGCTGGATGAGAGGTTGGAGGTGAGAGCGGGAGCGGGAGTGAGGATGTGTTACCGGCCCACCCACTGCCCCGAGAATTACTGCATCTGCTGCTTTTGCTGCTGCGAGCGTTTCTTCCGTCAGAGGTGTTCCATGAGCGTCGATGGAGGCCTTTACAAAAAGTGCGTTAGTTTCACGTACGCGCTCAATGGTCCACAGTGGGTACATGCCCCTCCAAAAAGATGGTCTTGGAAATCGAATTGGACATCCGGCGTCTCCTTCTCAATGACTTTGAGGACCTGTGGTATTTAATAGTGTTAATCTGATGGGCTCCTCAAGGCTCCACGCAAGAACTATTCAATACTTTTACGGCTTCTGCGATGACCTGTTGTGAGCTTGTGAGCTTGTGACGAGGGCGAAGTTCATTTTTAACTCTACCTCTGGTCCGCATCCGTCACCTGATGAGAACTGAAGTGAGCAATGGATAGGTCATAGGTCGAGGACTGAATAATGAATTCTTACCTCCAAATACGACAATTTTGAAAGAAGTCATGATTGTAGAAATGTTTTTCTGTAGGTAGAGAATGGGAAGAGTAGCTGATAATTATCCCCGCCCCTGTTCTTTGACCCAAGTGGGATGGTCCGGTGCCGGAGTGGACGCCAGCGATACTCCGCCGAGGTCGGCCGATGGCAGAGGCATCGCCGTTGGGTTTGTGGGTTTGTGGGCAGTGAAGAGGGAGCACATTGGGGGGAGGGAGCAGGCTGTGCTGTGGAAGCTGCACGAGTCCTAGAGCGCTCCGAATGCTCATTCCAGACCCTCTCACCCTCTCACCCTCTCACCCTCTCACCCTACTCACCTTCTCTACCATGACGGGGGAGTTCGTCTGCCCCAACATTCTCTTCATGAACCTCACACGCTCTGCAAACCGCGAGCCTTTCATCTCATCGCCTCACTTTCGCCGTCACCGTCAGGTTGATAATCTTGGTGCCTGGGTTAGAGGGCATAAGTGAAAAAGAGGTGCCCCAATCCCGCCTGCTGCCTATTGAAAAGATGCCTTTGCCTGAAAACTCGGGCTTTGCCAACACTCCAAGGTCCTCGTGAGCCACCGTGATGCCGACGCCTGGTTTTGCATCACGGCACACTTCATGAACTGATTGTTGCTCCTTCATCCGCAAATCAGGCGTAAGCGGCATGAACTGGCCATTTCCGTTCACCTGCAGGCGCTGGATTTTCCAATCGCCCATTCGTGGCTGTGGCGCATCGAGACCAATGCAAAATGGTATGGTTAAATGGATAAATATGGAAAGGGGGCCACAAATGACTTGGATCGGACTCGCCAGTTTCCCGATATATCATTCTGCTCCACATTCATGCAGAAGCGGAGTTTTCACCATAAAAAATTAAGATCGGTACGACTTTTGGGGGCTAGGAAGGGGGTTAGTTAATGATGATGATTGAAGAGGGCGGAAATGGCGAAGATGTCTGCCTAAGGAACCGGAGTGAAAGGCTGAGCACTCATGAAGACGCAGGACGCTTGAGCCGCCTTGAGGTCATCTGTCCCACCAGCAGGCGGGGCGCAAGGGGCGCGTAAAACTTTCATTTTCCGCATGTTTTGGTCTGGAGAATGCAGGCGACATGACCATCCGAGCGGCACCCGGGAACCGTTCTTGTCTGACTGGCAGCGTTTAACGGGACGGATCGTTAGAGCGGAGACAATCCTATCCATTCTATTAATCCCCTATTGATCCCCTATTGATCCTATATACTATTCCTAATACCCTCCACCCTAACCGTCTTTTGGGAGAGTCAATAATGTGGCGCTTGTCCTTGCGGGGAAAGCTTCAATTGCCCTTCGCGCCCACCTCCGCAACGCTCATTTTCAGTCGGTTTCCTCCTCTCCCTCCACGCGCTCCCAGCCCATTGCAATTTGCTTTCTTGCGATTATGGCGTTGATCTGCTCTATGTGGCCCCCAATGCGTGGTGGCGAAGCTCACCTGCGCCACGGCTTTTTGGGCTTGGTACCCACACTACACGACCAACACATTCAGATCGACTTTCGATGCCTAGAAGGCTTCTCTTTTGAGAAGAGAAAAGACTATCCAGCCTCATTTAAGAGGCCTCCAGCATCGCCTACAGCGTACCGGCGCGTGAACCATATTTCATTTATCAGCCTTGTCCCGTGCGAACCATCTTTGCCTACTCACCGTCAACTTTATCTACCGTCTCAGACCATAATGCGATCGACTTCACTCCTTCCCTAAATTTCTACCTCGACCTTTTTTACTACCCTTCACAGTAAGGAGCCACGACCATTACATATTTTTCGTCGCATGCTGGTTACACCTGTAGCCTCTTCTCACTTACAAATTTGACCCTTTCCGTACCGACTATCTTTTCCTTTGCGTTATGGATGAGCCAAGTATCGACACTGGCATCGAGACAACAGCCAGCACATTTATGCCTATGCCTGCCCCTTTGCCTGCACCCGCTTCTCAGATTCCCTCCGGACCTCACATTATTGCTCCGCACCTGGGTCGCCAGGGAACGGGATCTACTTCTAGCAGCATACCATTTTCTCAAGTACCCACCGGTTCCTGGGACACCTTTATTCATGGAAGCTGCCCACGATGCCATCACTGGCACAACAGAGTGACACTGAGAGTATCTAGGAATCCAGGTGTTTTCAACGGTATTCGCTGCGAAAGATGCGCCCATAAGTGGTTTGGCATCGGAGGAAATTCTACGCATACTTCCTTAGCCTCTCAAGAAACGACGGATAATTTCGATGAAGATAGCTCGGTCGTACGCAGCTTGTTGCTCCAGACCATGCGTGATATGAGCGCTGTCGGCAGCCCTACCCTGGCTATTGTCCAAGAGGATCCCTCTAGCGCCACTTCTCCATTGTCAAGGCATTCATCATCAAGGCACCATCCCGGTCCATCCCCCGCCCCACCTGCCCCTACTGACATCCAAATGGCCAACCCACCAACTACCGTTCTCCAGGTGCCGCAGGAAGGGAACATTACTATACTAGATTCGCGTTCCCACTCAACGCCTTCAGTCCATGAGACCCATGGTGCCACTCAGATTCAAAGCAAGCCCAGTAATAATTCTTCCCAGGACCCAAGGAAGAACAAAAAGAACTTCTTTACCAAAATTATAATGCGCAATATCAAAAATAGGCTCGATAAGTGGAGAGATCGTCTAAAACGAGGCAAACGTCGAAGTGCCCAAAATCCGCCAGCCGCCGTGAAACCTGCTGATCCCACGCCCATGCAAGAGACTAGACCTATGAGTCCTCGACAAACAAGTCCTGTCGAGGCCCAACAACCTAATCCAGTAGCCAGTAATGCTAGTCAGCCTGAAGACAATCTGCCGGAAGGAACTCCCTCTGCTGCCATCCCTGATCATACTGAAACCGAACCTCCAGAAGTCCATAGACGTACTATACTCGAATTTCGTGATGAACTCCCCAGGCTTACTTATGGAGAGAGGATTGCCCGCCTTCGCAGGAGGCTGACTGAGCAACGAACTTGCACATGCAACAACACATGCAGTTGCAGACAGCGCCTGCGGCCCTCAAGCTCCATTGTACCTGACAACCCCCTTGTTGATACGGCCTCTGTATACCCGTCCCACCCGAGTGAAGAATCCGGATCATCGTTCCACGATTTACTCTTCATTGGCTCAGGCCTCGAGATGCCATCCGCACGACCTTACCGTTATAGCAACGGCACGACCCTTTCCGGTATTACCGCCGTGAGTGGAGACAGTTCACGTAGCATGACGGTTACCTCGGGGCATGACCAGAACACCAGAGCCCGGTCTCTTCCTGGAGATCTTCGTACGCGCATGGCCTCGCCGCCTCGCCGCTCGAACCTACGTGTACAGACGGACCTTGATCAAGAGGGACATGATACATCTCGGGCTTCGATGGAGACGGGGTTGACAGATGAGGAAGAACCTGTGCAGCAAGGGATAGATGGCGAGCGCACGCCAACGCAAGATAATTTGTTGACCAACGGGTCCGAAAACCCCAGTCATGACGTTGTCGACGGAGAAAGGTCATCAACTCAAATGCTTAACGGTACTGACGGCTCAATTTCAAGCGATGGTGACACCACTTCAGCACAAGGCCGTGCATCGATGGATGACGAACCTGATATGAATGGGGAGCGCACGCCTACCGACCAACGTAACCATACTTAACGACCATCTGATTCAACTGCAGTTTTCCTCGTGGTTCCGCAAGAGACCTTGTTTGATTCATCTGTCGTGATGAGATTTGCTGCGGAAGTGCCTTTTTTATGGTAACCTTTCGTTGGAAAACAGAAATAGCCAAACCTCCACTGGTACTAGTCATTCTTTCTTCTAAAACGGCTATCTCACCTTTTATAGAGCTTGTTCGTCGCTTCCTCTTCACGGCTTCACGATTCTATTATCCTGATTATGCACAAGACCCTCATCATCTTTTCCTGCCTATAGATGTACTGGACTTAACGTCTTATTACCTCCTGTCCTTTGAACGTTGTGCTATTTCACTTTGGGGTATGTTGTCGATTTATTTGATTTATTTGACTTGTTTGATACCTCGGAGCGGTTGCCATATCTGTCATTATATATTGAGTGTAGTCACTAGGTTCACATACCCCACATATCCATCTCTTATTTCTGTTTTGCTGTCCTAGGACCCCATATATTATCTCTTCTTGCTGTATGATACACGGTCATTTCTTGATGTATGGATACGACCACCAAGAGGAATTGGTGAGGATGGAAAATGGATACCCTGTGCATGACAACGATGCGCCTTTGCAAATTTTTGTAGCTGGATTTATTGCGGAACCGGTAGATAGGGTGGTGTCCAGATCATTATTCCGGTTGCTGTCTTTTCTTTTTCTTCTGCTACTGTTACGGATATGCCAGTGCGGCTACGTGGGGTAAGTTAACTCTTTTAAAAAGCCCTGCTACTATTGTTTTTCTTTTAAGACCGGATTCTTCTAAATAGAGGTAGCGTTTCTGTGCTAGATTTCCATATGTCCTCATGTAGCTGCACCTGTTTTATAGATTTCTTTTCGGGCGCCAAAATGGCTTCAGTCAGTTATTTGATTATACTAGATCCAACAAAAAGATACCCAGCCATGTTACACGAGATAGTCTTTTTAAAAGCCACCTCAAGATTTGTATCGCAGAAGCCCTATTGCCTAATCATTTCAAACTCATTCGTTTCTACCAAACGTTAGGACGACTTTGGCCGCTCCTTGATTATGTATTATCTATCCCGTATGCCGTTAAAGCATATATAGAATTTAGAATTTATTCTCCCTATTACGCCTTTGAGAACAGCTTTAGGTACTTAAGAAGCTTATAAAAGCACTTTGGACACTTATCCATAGTCCACACGGTGTGGCAGGGGCTAACCAGACAGTCTCTTGCGGATACATTTAGTAAAGCCGCATGGGATATGGGGATTTGCTATCCCTTGGTTCGCGTTCGATCCCTCAAATGTATCTCTTAGCTGGGTTGCTGCCTGCTGGGAGGATTGGTAATTTGTTGGCATTGCTAATCATGGTCTGAACGACTCTGCAATCCACTTTGATGCTTGATGCCCAGAAGATGATTGCATGATAAAACTGTTGGCCCTTACTATATAGAGTTATATATACGTTCTGTAGGGGTAGTATTTATATACTCAAAGTAAGCATCTAAGTATTTTGAGCTGATGGAGAGAGGATATAAAGGCTAAAAGAATAAGATAAAATTCCAAATAATAAGCTGCATGATTCGATTCAGCAGCAAAAACCGGTCAGGATGAATTTCTAAAGTTTAAAGGCAGTCATGTTCCATTGTAAGCTAAGCCTCGTCTAGATATAATACAGATACGAGAATACTGCAAGACTACTGTCAATTTGCTTATCCATGACCCCACATATATATATATATTCATGTTCGCCACCTTCAATCCTTCTATGATCAATTTACTCCAACACACTCCGAAGTTCTATTCCCTACTCGAACCACTCGCCGGATAACCACCTGTTAAGCATATCCAAGCTAGCAACAGGTTGGTCATGGGGAACCATGTGGCCACCAGCGTGAATCCTCAAAAAGGTGAAATTGCCGCTCGACTTGACCTCTCCGATCTTAGAGTGGTCATCACTGAGTAGGAGGTCGCTCATCTTGACCTTGTTGTAAGCCTTCTGGCCAGGCCATTCGAGGGCTTCGGCCCAAGCCTGGTTTCCGAGCCAGTTGCAAATATAGTCGGCATCACCCTGAAACGCGGTCAGAGAGGAAAGGAAGATTAAGGTAATGCGGAGAACTTACAGCATAGATGAGAACGGGAATCTTCTCGAGGATGCCCGGAACTAATCGGTGGAAAGGCCGCATCCAATCTCCTTGGAAGAGGAAGTTGCGGTTAATGTCGAAGTTGCAGCTGTCATATGACGAAACTTCAACTCCCAAGGCCTCCTGCACGCTGTCTTGGTTGAGGTAATCACTGATCCAACCAAGTTCAGAGTAGCACAAGTTACTTGAATCCTCGCATTTTCCACGGACGTCATACACGTTCTGGCCTGTGCGTTGATAGGGGCCAATCATGGCGTTATTGCAGTAGATTGAAGCAGGTACACAGGACCAGACGCTTTCGGTGTTGTAACAGTTCTCGATGAGGCTAGCACAGCGAGGGTAGGCGTCCTCCATAGCCTGGCATTCACCGGCATCAAGCACGGCGGGCCAGCCTCCCTCACCACATGCCATGGGTTTATAGTATTGATATTGAGTCAGGCCATCAGTGAGGCCATTACCGATGAGAACAGACTTGAGGTTGATGTTTGTCTTCTTGTGGGACAGGATTTCCGAGGCAAAGACGGGAATATAGTGGCCAGCGTATGATTCTCCTGAGATATGGAAGTCCTGCTTCGCATACTCTGGGAACTGCTTGAAGAATAGGGTAAGGAGTGCGTAAACATCCTTGCTGGCAGCTACTGTGTTGCTAACGGAGCTGCCACTGTAGGAGAAACCCACGTTGACCGGCTGGTCAAGGAAAATGACCGATGCGTTGCTGTTCCAAGAATACGGATTGTACTCCAACTCAAGCTTCTTGTTGACAGAAGATGGTCCAAGCTCCATAAAGAGGCCAGTCAAGGAGGAGCAGCCGGGGCCGCCATTAAGCCAGAGGACGACAGGATCGCTCTCGGGATTGTTTCGGGATTCAAAGAACCCTAAGAAGTACTGTCAGAATCAAGGGAGGGGGACCCTGATGTAGGAAACTTACAGTAAAACAAGTGTTTGTCATTCTCTTCGTCATCAAGATAACCACTGTATTGTTTTACCTTGTCAACTCCGAGCGAGCTCGGGTCAACCTTCTTTGCTCGCAGGCGATAGTTTTCGAGCTTCCCGTCAAGCTCTCTCTCCTTCTCGCCCTTTGCATTCTCAACCCAAACGCCTTGGACATCAGCACCTTTGATGATGTAATCCCATTCGTGATCGGCTTTACGGGTATGTGGCTTCGGAGTAGAGAAGAAATTCGCCTTGTCAAATGACTCTGGGAACATCATTGCGACTTCGTCCCACACTTGGCGAGCTTCCGCGGAGAGAGACTTCAAAGACTCTTCCAGGTTGTGAAGCGGTTTCATCCACATATCAGAAGCTCCCTTGGGAAGCTTCAGGACTTGCTGCTGCGGCATGATAGCCGCAGAAGCTGCTCCGAAGAGCAATGTTGATGCGACAACCTTCATGGTGATGGCGCCAATGGAGCTTCTAGAGCTCTGGCCGCTATTGTAGCTGGGAGGCGACAGCAGGTGTCTCCCTCGGAAGGCTTGAGAGAGGATGAATATCAAAGAGACGATTCAAGAAAGATCAATTCAAGTAATGAAGATGATGGTAGAGATGAGAATGAGCACGCGAGGAGTTGGATGGAGATAGGAGGGTTGTCAAAGGCAACGAAGCAGATGACGCTCGCCGAGTAGCGGCTTATCAGGTAGGTACCCACAAGCCTTAGCGTCAAACCCCCAGCCACACGCTTATTACTAGCGCCCATGTGACACGGCCTTCAGGAAAGCTACCCCAAATGTTCTCCGCACTTGAAGTGGCACCAGAGACAATTGTTCTGCAAAACATAAATTTGCCCTGTAAATCCCCAGCAACCCCCAAAATGCCTGTTGGGATCAACCAGGTACGTACACGAAGCCACCACAATACTCAGCCCGAGCCCACCTAACATGTTCGTAGCCGTCCGGCCAGATCAAACTTACGAACGTTTCCTTGGTGCGCATGAAGAAAGGTACTTGTGGTCCTGTTATTTTTAAAATCAATAGAATCTAATGCAAGGAGCCAGGCAAAAAGCGCTACGAAATAGCATGCTACAAGAATAAAGTGCTTGAGTGGCGTAGTGGTGTAGAGAAAGATCTCGACAATGTCCTCCAAATCCCAAATGTTTTCCTGTCCGTTAGCAAAGGCCAGGCAGCACCTACCCAAGACCTCACAAAATCATTCGGTGCGAAGACTTCCTTGAACGATATCATTCTCGAGATATTGAACAAGGGTGAGTTGCAAGTCGGAGAAAAAGAAAGGCATGCACAGTTGGAGAGAGTTCACAACGAGGTCATCGATATTGTTGCAAGCAAGTTGGTGGACCCAAACACGAAACGGGTTTATACAACAGGCATGATAGATAAAGCGCTGGATCAGCTTAGCTCGCAGGGAGCTAATCAGCAAGGCGATATCAAGATGACGCAGGGTTCAAGCGACGCTGCGCCTGCAGCCAATAGCGACGAGACTGTAGAGCCGAAGGGCAAAGGGAAAGAGCTGCCTAAATGGACTGGTGTGGTCACCACGAGATCGGCAAAGTCACAAGCATTGGATGCGATGAAAGCGCTGATTGCACACCAACCGATACCAGTCGCAAGAGCGCGGATGAGGTTACGCATAACTTGCCCTACATCGATACTTAAGCAAGCTGTCAAATCCGCTCCAAAGAGCGCTGGGGAAGCTGCGGATGGCGAAGAGAAAGCCCATGGGACAGTAAAGGACCGTATTATCAGCTATGTCGAGGAAGTCGAAAAACAGGATGTGGTGGGCGACGAGTGGGAAGTTGTAGGGTTTGTTGAACCAGGAGCCTTCAAAGCGCTGACGGAGTTCATTGGTGGCCAGACCAAAGGGCGTGGAAGGGCCGAAATCTTAGATATGGCAGTGGTCCATGAGGATGACTAGTATGGGTACACGTTTCATTAACACGTACAGCACCAGCCTCTGCACGATTAGCGTGTATGCGGAAGCGCTAACGGGTATGGAAAAGCATTACGAAATAGGGATGGAGGTATGACACTTTTGGCCTTCAGCACTGGCTTGTGCCTGTGAAACTCATTTCGATGCTTCTACTGACCCAGATGCCAGCACCTCATCACAAAAAGCTAATGATGATTGCTCATCCAACCACGGAGGCCAACCTGAGAGCTAGATTGCAACAAATTTGTTGTCAGACCCAACTCAATCTTCTAGCATAAAGCACACCATCCAAGATGAACTATGTCCTTGGAGACTAGAACTTGATCACTGATTTCGGACCCCTGATTTCTGCTACCAAGATGCAGTGCTCTTTAAGCAATCGTCGTTAGCAGCTTTCTTGATTGTGCCTTCATCACTGGCTTCAGGCGTTTTACCAAGGCTCAGAAACAATTGCAAAAGAGTTTTCAGGATATCCGTACTTACCTAAGATTGCTATAGCGTTATAGAAATTTCTCTACATTTATTCGAGCGCTTATCTGGAATACACATGTAGTGGCGACAACTAGACAAACCGCGCTCGTACGCATGACCGAGGAACTGCAAAAGCTACAACCTTTGATCCTATTACTGAGAATTGCTGACAAAGGTTGAAATGTTAAGTTCCTGCGAAGATGATTTCTTTGCGAATAAGTTAAGGTAACCTGAAACATTTCCCGTCCTTTCTACAATTTTATTTCATTGAACGCAAGTGGTGGGTCCCTTATGATTGCTCTTCACTAGTTATCTCTCCTTCTCATTGCGTCGTTTGTCAGTTGGTGAAGTTATACTTTTGAGGGCCTACGAGATCTTGTTTGCCCTAGTTACAAACTACAGAGGATTTCGCATATTCCGTTTCCTTATCGTAGTTCGGATAACTGGGCTGTTGAAAGTTATTCATCTTAATACGATATCCACTTAAGTTCTAGAGAAACCGATTCATCGTGAAGCCGAGAAATTTTGCGCTTCTCGGTCACTAATTACGAGACCACCAGATTGGGCTTCCAAATCATAGGGATTGTCAAGGATGACCTCGAGCATCTCCGCATCATCAACGACTCGACCAGAGCATTTTCGAACGGTTTCAGACCATGCGACGGTTGGTACCACGAAGACAAACGTTGGAAGTAGCTTCGCTTCTAAATTCTGCACTAATGCACGTTACTCCAATGATTCTTAACATTGTTCGTGATTGCTCGGTTGCGAGTGTGCATCCACCACTAAGGTCCTGACAGGTGGTTACCGAGCGGGTACATCATTACCACGAGCACGAAACCCTATTTCCCTCCCTACGTTCACCTTTTGGACATGCAATCAGCCTGCAGACATGCACCCTTCTATTTTAGACTTCTCAGACAGGCCCATCACCCTATCCTTTGAAAAGCGGCATTATCTCGACCAATGCAATATCGATAGATCCTTCGGATCCCCACACCATCCTGTGGCTCTACCGTCGATCTAGGCTGCACTGGCTGTTGTATTCGATTTGGGTCCTCATTTGCAGTAGATCACATCGACCGTGTCATCCGCGTGCTGCCGTGATACAGTCTCCAACCGTCTGGTAACTAACACCATCTCCCTATTGCAAGGGACGTGGGCAACAGCAGAACAGCGAGTTGAATGCCAGCACAGATTTTACCGTTGGTAGCTTCTCCTGTGAGATTGTCCAACAACTTCGATATCCTCCGTCTTGGATGCTGGCTGCACGAGGCCGGTCTCGCATCCCGCTCGCTGGACTTCGAACTGATATTGGCTTCTGCAATTGCATTCCAATTACCCCAGCACACATGGGTGTTCACACATCTTTAACCTTGAGCACCTGATATGCGGATCTGCGATTCATCCCGGCAGAAACGAATGCGGCATTTCTTCTGCCTCGTAAGGTGTCCTCGGTCCAAGACGCACGCCAACACTCTCCAGCCTGTTGCACAATTCTCAGGGTTTTTAGAGTTCCCATCTATCAACAGTCAATCATCTTTACGTTGAATGTTGTTAATTTCCCTGTTATCACTTTATGGTGATTCCTAGACGGTTTAAATGGTATGTCTTATTGGAGACCCTCATATAAGACTTTCCCAATAAGCGTTTGTATTCTTGCTAGAATACCTGCTTTCGCAATACGCATTTTGGTGCACATTCATGATATAATAAAGTCAGCTTGCAGACTATGACAGTTCTACATTGTAGAAAGTAGCTCATAATGCGGTCAACCAGGAGCTTTAATCTTAGTATTATTACTGATGAGATTTCTGCGCCAAGAAAAGTTGATCCTAAAGCCTTTAAAGTTGCGATCTCGTAATCTTATAGCCATTCATTCTTGTTTTTAAGCTGTAGAATCTCTTTTCAATTGAATTGATTTATATCTCATAAGGGCACTTTTGCAATATTCTTACTTCCGGGACCTATTTATTACAGCAGGAGCAATCAAAGCACCCTAATTGAGACAGGAGATTCATGGGCTCGTATTATATATACATTCAAGTGTTCGTAAAACGTATTCATTATTCGTCAAGTCATATGGATGAGCCTACATCCACCCATGGGTCATTAGACATCATAATCAGCACGAATCACAAAGGAAACAATTCGCGAGACGCAGATGCAGACGGAAGAAAGCCTGACTCCCAATGCAGCTGAAAGAAGAAAATGCAAAGGAATGCCCCCGCCCTAAGCCGGAAACAGCAAACAATAAGCGCTCAAAATAACTGAAATAAATGCCGAAAATACGAAATCCTACGCTAGACCGAAGTAAGTGACTCCTCTTGATGCTTTTAATTTTGCTTTTACTTTTATACTCTGGAAACTGTACCAGCCGCTCCGATGCTCCGGCAGTGTTGCTCGAGTAAAGGTGTTGTCTACCAGAGCAACTCTAGTCCCACCAAACAGTCCTCTGGATGCGACCGTTGCGCTGGAGAATTGCGAGTACCGCGGCGCTAGAGGTTTCGACACCCCACATGCGCTGAATGGGCCCAGCGATCATCATCCAGTCGAAACGCTGAATGTCGTAGAGGTCAAGGACGACGCGAACGAGCCAGGGATCAATTGCGACAGAGTCCTCATCTTCATGGAGCGACCGGCGCTCGTAGTCGTTTGAAGGCGATGGGCTGCGAGTTGAGGGGTGATTATTCGTATTATGATCGGGAATGGTCGACGCATTAGAGTATGCTGAAGGAGACGGGCTGGGACTCGAAGGAATTATGATTTGATTGATATTTGATGCAATTATGGCCGGTTGCGCCGGGCAGGCCGGCGAAGAGGGTCTAAAGACCTGAGACGAGAGCTTGGACAGAGGAGAAGGAGAAGGAGAGGCGCGAAGCTGTGATGCAGACTTGAACATCTCTGAATGAGATCTATGGACTTGCGGCATAGGAGACGGGGTGGTTGGACTCTTCATCATGATGATATATAATTTTTACACAGTAGGAAATATGAGACGAGAGGCGCGAAAGGAAGACAAGTTGGGATTGGAGGCTTATATCACTGCTCCTGGGGGGTTAAGGTACTCCATACTTACAGTAGCTTTGGGATGGGTGGATAGCCGTTGCATTGTTAGCTCGCTCAGCAGAAGAAACGCGAAACGCAGGATGGGAAGAAAGCTCCGCAAATCCGGGGCGGACCGTCTGTGTCAGGAGACACTTTAGAACCATTAGATAGTGGAGGGTGCTAGAAAGAGGGCTTTTTTTCTGGAAGGGTACGATGGGTTGTAGACGCTCTACAGGGGTGTGACGTGTTTGATGGTACTTTGACCGCATCTGCGACCGAATCATGCCAGCCTTGGCTTTAGAGGGTCCGCGGCGCGAACAAATCCTTCTCAAAACCGACGGATGCAGGTCGGAAGTTTAAAAGGCTCCACGTAGCAGGGTCAGAACGAACTTACAGTGGTTCCAGAGCTTTGGGATTGGATTCCATTTTGATACAGCTGGCCATCCCACGGCCTTCCTCAACCCGCAGAGAGCCGCATGAAGCGTAGTATCGAACCAATCAATGACATGCAAATAACACCCTCCATACAATCCCACATCCCCCAAGCCTCTTTCCCCACGCCATCTCCACATGCCAACGCAGGACTTAACCCTTCTTCTTCGACACACCCACAGTGCGTCCTCTCCGACCAGTCGTCTTTGAATGCTGACCGCGCACGCGGAGACCCCAGTAGTGGCGAAGGCCGCGGTGAGCGCGGATCTTCTTCAGTCGCTCCAAGTCCTCACGCAGCTTGCTGTCCACGCCGTTGGCCAGGATCTGTGAGTTCTTGCCATCAACGATATCGCGCTGTCTGTTGAGAAACCACTCGGGGATTTTGTATTGGGTGGGGTTTTGGATGATGGTCACGATGCGTTCAAGTTCTTCAGAGGTCAGGTCGCCAGCACTGTGATAGAGAATGTCAAATTAGCCTCCTGTTCTGGGTGACACAACTAAGGACTGAGGCGATGTGTTCCCGTACCGCTTGTCCAAGTCTACATCGGCTTTCTTGCAAACTAAATTCGAGTAACGGCGTCCGACACCCTTGATCTTAGTCAAGGCGTACATAACTTTTTGCTTGCCATCGACGTTGGTGTTGAGCAAACGAATGATGTACTGAAAGTTGCTTTTCTCTCCGGAGACGAGAGCTACATGCTAGTTAGCAACATTGTTGGAATTGATACTGGGCAGTGCGCAATACGTACACATGATGGGCAACTCGTCTGGGAAGTTGGCTGTCGCGGTATCGTCGTGAGTCGTTCGTTCAACGGATTGCAAAGTCGAGATTGAGATTTTGGATAAGCGGAGACCAAATGTGCGCTTGGCATCACGTGAAGCGAGAAATGATCGGCACTGGAAAGCCTCTCGCTCGCCGACCCTTATCTCATGAATCAGACGCTCCGCAAAAGATTTGTTCCGTGACACGGGGTAACGCATAGACCCTCCTGCTAACTCCTAGACCAATTAGAACAGCGCACTAATTTCAGCCCCCTGCGCACCCCTGTCACCTAACAAAATCTTCTGCGGAGCGTCTGAGAGCTTATAGGCGTCGCTTTGGTGCGAAATGAATGTTTTAAAAATCGAATTTTGTGTATTTCTACGAGCTATATCCCAACTATAATAGTTATAATATATATGTTTAATGTAATAGA
>Ga0307507_10002548_pt1 | contig 37889 bp, 10 predicted proteins | sample 7_EM_MG_FD_207223 | JGI IMG/M metagenome (GOLD analysis project Ga0307507, IMG submission 207223) | Populus trichocarpa ectomycorrhiza microbial communities from riparian zone in the Pacific Northwest, United States - 7_EM | ecosystem: Host-associated > Plants > Roots > Unclassified | place...
AAGACATTCTAACTGGTCTCCCTTTAATAGTTAACTAAATAGGTCCTATTTTAAGATTAATAATACCTCCTCTATAGGCTATCTAATCTCCTAAAATTGTTATAAGTGGATATAGGTATTCCTTCTGTTTATATAGTAACCCTATTCTTTCTACTACCTTTGGTGATATGTGGTTCCTAGTTACTCCACTATTTACTAATACTTTAAACTGCTAATCTTGCTATTTAACTTGTAAATTTAGATATTGTCCTTAAATTTCTTTAAGGGTCTAAGGCTCTAATACTAGTTCCCTCTAGTTTTATACACCTCCCCTTTTCCTAACTATTGGCTGCTAGATCCTACCTATACTTAGTCTAACTTAGGCCAATACTTAGTTTATTTCTTTTCCTTTATATACTATAGACAAGTGTTCTCTAGGCACTTTTACTACTATTATCTATCTAGGCATTCTTCTGTAAGGAATCTTTCTAGTTAAAGTGTTAAGTCTCCTTAACCTTATACTTCTACTGGGTGCTAACTATATATATACTTGGCATTTCTAAACCGCTTTTTCTTAGGTGCCCAATATATCCTTACTAAGTACTTCCAGTTCTTATCTTTAGGTGCTCTATGTATGTTATATATATCATCCACACAAGCTATCCACAATAGTATATAATGCGCTATATGTTTTAGGTTAACTCTTAGTTTATTTTTATCCTTAAGTTTAAACCTATACCTAGTTAACCTGACTACTGGTATTTCCGCTATAGGTACTAAGATTTGTTGTTTACTTCTCTAGTCCCTAGATCCTTCTTCTAGGTTCCTTAACATTATAATTAATACTCCTTTAATATAACTCATGCGTTTCTCTGTAATGGGTTAGTCTTAAACAACTTTTTTATTTAGCTATATATAAAAGTCTTCCCATTTATTGCTATATTATTACCTATACCACTTTCCGTACAACTGGTTTAGTGTGTATAGTCTATCTATTAGAAAGTACCTTATTATCACTATATCGTGATATTCTTTAGTATATCTTTTTTTAAACCTAATTAGGATATTTAGATCCTCTTTTTATTCCAGTTTATCTAACTACTTTACCCTAAGTGTCCCTGCACTCGGCCTATTAGTAACTCTTTATATAGGTGCTCTGTCCCTTATATAACCTAGTATAGCTGACCTCTTATCTAGCTTTTACTCTTGCTATACGATAATTCTTGTCCTAAACTTATCTATAGTTTCTTGTTTTCTACGTCTTATAGTTAGATCTTCGTAGTCGTCTTACTTTTTAATCCTGGTATTAACTATTTAATCTTTAGGCTAAATACTGCGTTTACCTAGGATTGCTAATATTTTTATTTGTTCTCTGAATTTGTAGTTCTTAAACTTATGTCCTATACTTATTTATTTGTTACTAAACTGAGTTACTACCCTTTTCTATTAGTTTTTATCCACTGTGGGTCCTTAGGTGTGTCTTATCTCGTCTTAAGAATCTTAAGCTTCTCTTATCTCTGCTTAAGAATCTTAAGCCTGTGGCCTTTTACCTTTATTAAGTAATAAGCTAGCACTAGTAGTTGTTTACTTACTTAGTTTCTTTTAAATATTGCTCCTATTATCTTATAAAGCAATAGAAATTGTATCTAATAGTATTACTATACCCGTTACTGAACCTTGTTCTGTAATAGTCTTAGTCTCTACTTCTATTTTAACTTCTTTAAGGTTTGTATGCTTCTAATAAGCTGCCTTTATTGCCTTATTATTGGTAAATACTTTGCCTTTATTGAATTTATTGTCTTTAATGTCTAATCTATAAGCTGGTTTGTTAGTTCCTCTAAACTTAGATAATAATAGCTCCTATAGCTAATAGCTTACGCTATACTTAGCGTCCTTATAAATTTAGTATACGTTGTTATAACAATACGTAAAACTGTTAATTAAACACTCTTTTGTTCCTTATAGTGCACCGTCGTCCCTCTATATATATATGCCGTCTGCTGGTCTGGTTCCCTTTACCATGTAGTTACTTTAACCACCTCTATAGTCTCTAGCGAAATGACCTTATTTTCTACAATTTATATAAGCCCTATTTTTAAACTATTTTTCTTGCTGTGGAGTCCGCCTAAATGTCTTCTACTACTAAGATTTCTGGTTTGGCCTCTACTCCTAGGTCCTTTAATTACTTAATCCTTAACCTCTAGGTTTCTATGGTTTCTTTTCCTACCTTTAGGTTTCTTTAGTACTACTTAGATCTATTAGCTTTGCGCTATTCTATGGTTTCTAACTCTATATCTATTGTTGCGTACTCTGCGCCTTATATAACTATGGAACTCTGTCTTACCCTTTTTTAGCTTGTTTTCTTTAATAGATTCTATTATTAATCTTTATTAACTAATCTATTAACTTTCTTAGAGTATCCGCATCTTCTATTAAAATAATTGCGTTTTGGACTTTAGCCTTAAGTCCCTATTTATACTATACTATAAGCGCCCTATTATTCCACTTAACCTACGTGGCTAGTGTTTAAAACTATGTTGTATACTTAATTACTAAAGTGCGTTATACTAAGTTCTGAAGCTTTTGTTCCGCTGTAGTTATAGCCTCTAGGTTTTTAAATATCTGTATTAGTTGTTCTATAAACCCGTTCTAACTAGTAAATATATACTATACGTCCTGGTTAGTAGTTGTTATGCTATTGGCCTATATTTCTATAAGATATAGCTTAAACCACTTAAGTACCCTCCCCGTTAGGAATAATTTTACATAGGCTACTTAATCTAATAATATTGCTAACTTCGCTCCTTTCTGTACTACCTTAAAGTGCATTTGCGTAAGAAATCCCTTAAGCTTTAACTTCTCTCCTAAGAATTGTTTAATTAAAGGTAACTTAATTTTTGCTGCTTTAATTCCATTAATGCGTTCTTTAAGTATCCTATTATTGTTTTATAAGTGATTAACCATTTCCTATAACTAACCTTGTGTAACTACTTGAGAATCCCCCTTGTCTATACTGGTATCACCTAGCCCTAAGGTTGTAGCTGCCGTTAACGTTATTATAACTGGTGCTCTGGGTGGTATATTATTCAACCTTATTTAATACTGTAACCTTAGTAGTAAATGTGTAATAAAACCTTATAGTAGGAACTACGGTGGGTTCTGTTATTAGGCTGGGTATATAGGTAAGAACAAAACAACAATATAATAATAACTGGTGGAGTGGTTGCCTAATAGATTAACTCTAATTATATTCTAAGATTTACTATAAGGAGAGAACTATCTATGGTAGGGACTAAGGTCCTTTAAATACACAACCGTACTTCTAAGAAATCCTCTCTTGTCCGTAAGGTACGTATTATCTGTGTTAAATGTAACGTCCCTTTTATTTAATGTAGTTAACGCGTTTAACACCACGTGACCTTAGTTACCATTCCTCGTCACATAGTTCCACTGGATCCATCCTAGACCGTGCCTATATTAACCAACTAGCTTCCGCCAACTCTTCTCCAAGTAGTCGTAACATCGTACTTAAAGCGTCCGTAACATTTAGCCCAAAACTATACCCCTAATACCTTCCTTTATAAAAGAAATTAGTATTATAATAGAGAACCTTATTTGGCTATATATAAACACTATTTACTAGGCTGACACTATATATAGGGACTAGGCTTTTAAAAAGGACGTATAGCTTAACCTGTAATAGATCTATATACTACGCCGCCCCTAGACTACCTATGTTATACCACCCGTACTAAAGATTAAAAAAGTTAGTAAAAAGCTAACGGAGCTCCCTATAGAGAACTTAGGCCCTATATAGCTATAAAGAATAGTAAGGAGTATTAAACGCTATACTAAATATATAGACCGGAAGAACAATTTATAGAAAATGGAATCTAAGCTAAGGAAGATTATAAACCTTATACCGCAAAATACGGCCTAATAAAAGTCCGTAAAGAAACTTATAGACCTTCCCCCAGTTAATATCTACTATATTAGCGCCATAGGATTCTACTGGAACTTAGTTTAACCTAATACTATTACCTTTACTACTACTCTTACTAGTTAGATAACGCGTAATTATAACTAGATAGTATAAACATGCATAGTTGAGAGTGGGTTTTAGTAGATTTCTTTAATTTCCTTTTTAAGAGACTTAATTATCTTATAATATTAGGCTTTTTATTAGGCAATTAAATCGGTAAAAGCCTATTATAGGCTCTTTATTTATTTAGTAAATATATTATTTAGGTTAGATATAAATATAAAGGCTTTTAAGTTATTTTATATATTAGACGGGGCGGTATAAGGTATAGGTATAAGGTAACAGGCTTTATACTACCTAGTTATAGTATAAACCTATAAAAGGTAAGCAAGTAACTAGTAAAATGCTAGGTACGGCTATATAGAACAATATATATAGGCGAGGTAACTTTATTACCTAATAATAGGTTTAATATAATATTGTACTACGGAGTAAGTATAAGCGACGATAATATATAGTAAAGTAGATAGTATTAAGCCGCGTATATAAACAATATAATAAAGTTAAAACGTTATATAACGAAATAAAAAAAGGGTATTATAGGGGGACTTTATAGATAGGGGGCTATAAGGCATAATTATAGGAATAGAATAAATTGTAGAGAAGACGAATTCTTAAGAAGGTAAGGCCTTTAGAATTGGAGAGACTATATACTATAAGTACGTGCTTTTAGTATATAACTAATAGCTATCTAAGGGGTGTCCAGGGGTTGTTCTAAGGGCAACCTAAAGTAACTGCAATAATATCCCTTATAGGTATATATTGTTATCTTAGTTACTTAGTTAATATATATATATAGAGCAGAATATGATTTAGGTAGCGGTCCTAGTAGAACTTAATAGGACTTGGCGGACTTGGTAGAATATAGTAGAATACAGTAGATTGCCATAGATTGCGGTAATTTGCGGTCTTGTAGTTGGTCTCTAATTACTAAGTTAGTAGAAATAGGTAGATGTATATAAGGTGTTATAGGGGTATCCTATAATACTATCTAAAGACAACTCTTATTCTACCTATATTAGGATTTTATTAGCGATAGTAATTTGCTCCAACTGTTAGTAAAATGCGCAGTTAGCTAGCCGTTGGCGGGTTTTATCGATTTGCTTAATAAGCCTATGTCGAAATCTTTTAATAAGCATCTGCGCGCAACCTGCACGCAACTTACGCAATTAATAAGTTACCTACACAGCTTAAAATAAAATATTTTTATAAAAATAATTCTAAAGTCCTTACTACTAACATGGGACACAGGGTTTTGCTCGGTCCCTAAGTTTTACTCGCGCTAAGTAATTTACCCCATCAAAATGCCAATTAAATCTTAGGGACCGAGCAAAACCCCATGTCCCATGTTAGTAGCCTAGTATTATTATAAAACTTTTTTTAATAAACTTTTTATAAAAAAAATTATTACGTAATTAGAATTTTAATAGCGTTATTAGGGGTATTATTAGAGCTTAAGCGAGAATTTTATAGGTGTAGGAAAATAAAATAAAATAACTAACCTGCAAGTAACCTGCGCAATTGGCACAATTGACAAGCGATCTGCGCAATTAACAACCAACTTGATAACCCACTGTGACAACAAATTCCTGATATATATAATAATAGGCAAGCCTTATAAGTATACTACCCCTCTTTACATTAATTATAAAGAAAAATACTTTGCTAATAATAAAGATTACAAGACTCTTAAAGCAGCTAAACTAGTACGTAATACTAGCTTAGAAGGTTTTATTAAAGAATAGATAAAATAAATAGGATTTTAGAAGGAGGCAACTTCTACTAGGCTTCTAGTAAAAAGGTATTAAAGAGTAAAGGGATAGGTATTAGGATTTCTTATAGTTTTTCCTACCGTTTTCTTATTCCCTAGTAGTTATAGTAACTTGGTATTTTACTAAGGAACTATAAACTCCTAGTTTAGGGGTTTATAAACTACTAGTATATAGCTACTAGTATATATTAAGCTGTCTAGAAAGGATTTATGTATATAGAAACTATAGCGCCATAGCCCAGAGGCTGCATGCGCAGTATTGTACGTAGTACAATACAACGGATATAAAAAATAAAAAATTTAAGGCGTAGTCCGCATGGGCCCGACAGGGATCTAAACCGGACGTTAAGCAATGAATAAATAATAATATAGATTATTATGGGCCTCCTAGCCACGCTGCTGCTATTTATCGCAGTATCCAAGCGTTAAAAACGTCAATGAGGCGCTAGCACCGTTACTGCCGAGCAACCGCAACACCAAGGTCTTTACGGTATAGAGCCTCTAGATTGGCTTACGAGGCGTGCATATACGAAAAGCCCAAGAAAACTTGTCACAGGAAGGGATACGTTATGCGAACCCCGAACCTGTGGCTTTTCGGCTTACTTTGCATCCTTGGTAGTATATGATTGTCTGGGGCTAAGATTATCACCTTCCCAAAGACGATTATCCCTGAAACTAGCCCAATCAACTAAAACTTGCAGAGTCTGACGCTCCTTCCAGCCGTTCGGGCTCATAGCCCCAGCCTCATTCATGCGTCTACGGATCTGAGACACATCCACAACAGTTGAGCGACTGCTGCTGATGCTCGGCGCGGTTGAGACGTGGGGATGTGGTTTCGCTCTAAGGAGCGAACTTCGAGACATACAACGTCGACAGTCTTCCAGCGAAAAAGAAAGTACGGTCGATAAGCCCAAGATGGTCAAGACTCAGCCTCGCGAGAAAAACGTCGTTGCTATGCCGATCCCCCTCCTTCTCTGTCCTCAAGTTCGTCTCTGTCTCCTGATCAACAAAGAGAGAGACTTGCTTCTTCCTTTTCGGCAACTTGAGTTTCCTATATTCTGATTTATCTGTAATCAATGTTAGCTGATGGCTACCATTTCATGAGTGGTCTCCAATTGCCTTTGTCCACGTCCTGTCTCTTGCGTATTTCCACGCTCCTACTCTCACAGTCGTACACAACGACGCGATCCCAACTCCGGGCTCTGCGGCCCTTTTTCAAATGCTGAGATTCGGATGGCTCGAGAGCGATGTCCTTACTCTCCCCGGCTAGTTCCATCTGTGGGAGACCTATAATGATGAGTGAAAGGTAATGAGCCTTGGATGGAGGTTGAGGAGGACTATCAAGACTGAGAGCAACGTGAGACACAACATATAGTTCTGGATGTAGGTAAAAACGGGCACGAGCACTAGTCATCACAGGACGAAGGGGGTTTTCATACTCATATGATTTTAACCAGGCTCAGTTCACAGCCGCAACGTGGCTGTCCAACCAGTTGCGCCATGAACAAGTGTTGTGTATCGATTTGCAATAGCTGTATGCGTCAGATGACGCCTCCAAGGCTAGCGTGAGCATTCGCACTCACCAATCCTTTCCACCGAAAGTGGGCACCGGCATTCTCCGTGAAAATGTACCCGCTGGCGGCCCTCCTGAAATGCATGGCGCAGTTACAGTGATGTCCATGACCAGCTTCACCCCCCCTTTGGCGAGCGCTCGAAAATTTTAAATTCGCTACGCGCATCCACCAACTGTACATAGTAATTGTAGCGAAGCCGTATGCTTGGCTGCAAGAACCTTCGCGATCCCGCAGTGTCGTGATCTTTATCAAATATCGTGAGGTTTCCACCCGTATGATATTGCCAAATTTCATCGACCTCTCTGCAAAGACAGCGTTGTATTCGCGTTTTGGCGGCCACAAGGGAGGCGTAGTTACGGGGGAGAAGGGGGAGAAGGGGGAGAAGAGGAAGCATACGTCTTCAAGTTGGTTCTCCTGGCCAACCAAAGCGAATCTTCAGGGCAACTAAGGCGATTCTCCAGGGCAACCAAAAAGGTCCTTGCGCGTAGCCATAACCGTTCGCTTCAATTACAAGCGAGACTGGATGCGCGTACCGAATTTAAAATTTCGCAACGAAAAGCCTTCGCTAAAGTTTGTCTTTTTTGCCGAATCTGCCTTGCCGCCTTCAAAAATCCACACCCTCTTCGCTTCTGTCGCAGCGGGAAAGTATTCTGCTCATTGCCGGCTGAGTATGGAGGACCTCAATCAATGTCGCCTAGAATGGGCTGAGCGTTCAGCCATAGGTATTACTGAAATGGAGGTGGTATTGAGGCTCTGCGGCACGCTTGTTGCGACTAGCAGGCTACTTATTTATTGGAGCATGCGATCAGCCCGAGACATGACATTGAAACGTCTTTTCGTCGAACAGAGCACAGTGGTTGTGTACCATGGCTACTTCGAACGATGCAGGTCCTTCTGATGTGGTCTTGCACCACGAGCCTGAAGGACAGGCTGATGACATTTATCCTGCCCCAGAATATACTCCTGATGGAGTCTGGAGTCAGCAGAACCTGCTCAGTTTAGGCGCGTACTTCTCGCCGGATATTTCTACCATCATATTTATTCTGACCGTTTATTTTACAGATGGAGGTGGCATTCGTGGATATTGGACCCTCCTGGTACTGGAGAGGCTGATGATCTCCATTGCTGATGAGGAGCGAGCGTACCCCGGGCCTCATTCCAGAGAACAACAGGCGGAACATCACAGCTTCTGGCCCAATCCATTTCCTGAGAACGCCACGCAAGGTCCTTTCTCGCCAGACGAGGAGCGGCAATTGAAACTTGCGGATGGAGATCAGGCAGCAAAGTGTAATGCGCTGAAGGACGCCCGAAAATTCCTTCCTTGTCACTACTTCGATTATATCTGTGGATCTAGTACTGGCGCGTATGCTCATACATCTCTCCACTGATGAAACATTAATAACATGTTACAGTCTCATTGCAATTATGCTCGGCAGATTCCGGATGACAGTCCCAGATTGTTTGCACGAATACGAAACAATGAGCCATAAAATCTTTGGAAAACCACGTGTCGTCTCGCAGCGCAATATTGGTATCGTTCCGTGGCCCAAATATAGTGCTGCAGCGATGGAAAAGGCCTTTAAGGAAGTGACAGCTAGGCGCTGTGAGTATAATAAGCAGATTAATCCTGTGACGTTTCCTTCTATGGAAGGTCTCTGCAATACGTCAGTACTACCAAACATTCTCTTTCAAAATGTTATACCCAGCTTGTTTGGATCTGACATCGTCGCCATCCCAATTCCCTAGCCGTTTTGTAACGCTTTACTGTAGAATGACTGAAGTTAATACCGCGAATAGATTCGTCACCACTTATAAATACGAACGAACGAAAGGGTCTAGCGGATCCACGATGACATTGTACTTAATCAGATCATACGATCATATAGAGAAGGAAGTCCTGCCAAACAAGCGCAGAGATACTGACGCATCGCATAAGACCGTAAGGAAAAGCAATCTAAAAGGAGGAAAAGACATCCGAAAGAACTTTGGGCAAGCTGATTCGCTGCAAATATGGGAGGTCGCTCGAGCCGCGACAGCAGCACCAACGTATTTCAAAGATATCAAGTTTAAGCTCAGGAGCGCCGAAGGTGCCACAAAGATGTACTTCTCCGACGGGGGATTCGGCCAAACCAACAACCCTACTCAAGAGGGCGTTCTGGAGATCGAATCGCTTCATGGAAAGCGCTATGTCGGCGTCGTTGTTAGCGTCGGGACCGCTAGAGGCTCTAAAGAGCCTGGAGGAAAATCGATCTTGCGAAGGGTCAAGCAACTCGCCGAAACAGCTACAGATCCAGAAAATGTGGAACGAAACATGCGGCGGCAAGCTAATACCGACGAAGATTTTCACTACTTCCGGTTCAACGATCCGAAAGGACTGGACGTTGCACTTGACGAATGGAAGCCCAATGGCTTATTTACCAAGAGACCAGGGCGGAAAACATTAGAAAAGATCAAGTCAGGATTCTATCGATGGGTGCAAGACCCGAAAAGTCTCAAAGACATTAATGATTGCGCTAAAGAGTTGGTATTGCGGAGGAGAATTCGGGCTGCCGACGCTCCCCGGTGGGAACGTTACGCGACAGGCGCCAAGTTCGTTTGCGGTTACAACGCATGCAGCAACGTTCCTTTTAACGATCGGAAAGTGTTCGAAGAGCATCTGAGCAGAACCCACCCGAATCCGGACGAAGACATAAAAAAGACACTCGGGAGAATGATGAAAAGGTGGCAGTATCAGGCCCCTCCGAAGTAGTGACTAATGGCCCCTCGATAAACAGGTCTGCTGCGGTCGTCATATCTATTACCATTACTTCTCATGGGAGTGGTTGGATATGTAGCCCGGGTTATAGTCATCAAAATTGCCGGTGAGTGTGCGGAACATATTATGCGAATGGGTTACTAACGATTCTAGTAGAGTATTTCCTTACCTTCCCTCTTTTACTGTTTCTGGCCTCGCTATGGCGCCTCTATCGTCATTCTAGCCCTCTGCTTCAGAATACTGTAAGTTATATGAACGAATCCTAGGTACATACGTCCCGAAAAGTCATCCAAGAAGGGGTTCAGCCTTGACAGCAGGTTTAGGCTCTCCGCAGTCGGTGTTTGACCAGGTGTAATACTAGGATTTTCGTAACGATGGAGGGAGTCGTGGCGTCCTGAGGAGTTGGTTGAGTCCTTATGGTTGTGCTTGTATACCAATGTAAATTAAACACATGGCTGAATGCATGTGGAATGGACTCCGCCACCTTCCTTAGCACCTTGAACTTATGCCTTTGGAATAAACCACGTTTCCCCGCCGCGCCATTTTGCTTGCGCACAAACGATGTGATCATTATAGAACGCTCAGTGAGGCTGAAGGTGCCTTGCCAAGGACTAAAACAGCTGTCATCTGTGAAACCACGAAGCACTTCATTCGCAGCCTTCGTGAGCTACACCATTGGGAGCCGAGCAATTATTGCACCCCCTGCGTCTCAAACCGGCCCACACGTACTCGCACTTATCACACATGTTGTCAAGCCTTACATCCAAAGCACAACTTACATGGCGCATTCTTAGGGTGATAACCTACGAAGGTCGCTAACATCTAATTGCACCTCTAATTAAGAAAATTTGCTCACCGCCTACCGGCAGAATATGAATTTCAACGCCAGACGCATTATATTCGTTCTTAAGTAATTAATTAATTAATAAACTAACTATATAGAAGGTAGCGACGACTCTACTAAGGCCTTGATTATGCCTTCTTAGCAAACTTTTATATAGAGTCTTACTGTTAAATACATTCTAGAGGACGCTCTATAGGAGGCTCTACTTAATATATAAGGTAAGGATATAGATAGGGAGCTCAATAATGGAACAATAGGGTATATTGTATAGATAGACGCATCCTTAAGAGAAAAGGAGGAGTCTGTGTGCGAGGTAAGGAAGGGTTTTCCCTAGGCACGTGTAGCGCACGTGCCTTATAGGCGGGTCATCCCTAGGTTATCCTAGGGTCGCCTATACCTTACGGCTATATAACTATCTACTTAGGTTTTACCTAATATAACGTATATTTCTAATAAAGCTATTAATAAAGCCTTTTATAAAGCTTTTAAATAGAGCTATAATAATACCTAGTAGGAAACACTACAATAGACCTATTAATAGACTAGGTATATAAATAATAATAATTAATAAGCCCAATATATAGAGTAGGTACCTAATAGACTAACTTTAGTTATATTTTAAGATTTATTATTAAAAAGGGAACTATTTAGGTAGGGATAGTAGGTTCTTAAATATATATCCCGGCTTTTAAGAAATATATATAGTATAAAGTAAGGATATAGATATAGAGTCCAATTAATAAAACAATAAGGTATATTATATAAATAGACAAATTCTTAAGGGAAAAGGGGGAGTCTATATACGAGGTAAGGAAGGGTTTCCCCTAAGTATATATAGCGTACATACCTTATAGGTAAGTTATCCCTAAGTTACCCCTAGGTTGCCTATACCTTATAGCCATATAACTATCTACTTAGGTTTTACCTAATAATGCTCCCTCCTTTAAAACGGATTATCTCTAATCCTTTATATACCTAGGCTTTAATAAAACTCTATAAAAACCTTAATAAGGTAAAAAATTAGAGGGGAAAGAGCGTTCTAATTTTACGTATAGAGAGATATGTAGTATATATGCGCGACGCAGAGATATTAATGAACTTTAACGGCCAGTTAAAGTTACCTAATTAGTTAGATATACCTTGTTAAGACTTCCTCGTATTTAACTAACCTAATAGCGATTTTTATTCCTAGGATAGAAAATCTTAATTAGTCTATTTAGGGCTCGCCTAAATTTAGTAAATTATTAAAACTATTCCAAAAGTTTACTTATATAGGTAGGTTACTAGTACCTTATAGGTAGGTTAAAGGTTATTTATATACAGCTAGATATATAGGCGGTAAGATAATATACTTATTGGATCCACCGCATAATCCTATACTTTAGCTTTATACTATACCAGTGTAGCGCGTATATACTTTATAGGTAGGTTATAGGTTACTTATATATGGCTAGATATATAGGCGGTAAAGCTATATACCCGTTAAATTTATCGCTAACTCTATACTTTAGCCTTATATTATCTACGTAGTATATATATAAAATAGTATATAAGTTATTAGTATAGGTTGCTACTAATGGGTTACTAGTAGGTTATTAATAGGCCTATTACCTAATATATAAATAGTCTACTAAGCTAGTATAGAGTAATGGACTAGGTTTAAAAAAGGTGCCTTTTAAATTAAGCTTTATTACCAGTATACGCTCTAGCCTTACCTATAAGTCGCCTATAAGTTACTAAGAGGTATAAGAACTAAAAGTCTATGTTACAGCGCTGGCATATTGCCGCATATTGCCGCAAATTGCCGTCACGTAATGGCAAAGTGCCGTCACGTGACCAGAGAATTGTATATAACTTCGAGCGGTGCTTCCGTTCTTCCCCTTTCCTTTCTCTAGCTTTGGATCCTTGTTTATAGACAATCCAATTATACAGGCTTGCGCGACCCTCTTGCCGTGCTTGTGCCTTAATTAACTAAGTCACTAATATTATCTAAAGCTCGTCACTACTATCTTTTACTAAGAAGGAACTTAAATATATTTATAAGACCATAAATAGAACAAGGAAATAGAATAGGACCCTAAGGACATTACTAGAACTAAAAGAACATAAACAGAATACAAAACCTAAAAAAATAGGATATATATAGACCAGAACCCTAGAAAATAAACAAATACCAGAAATTACCTAGTACCCCTACCACTATGCTAAGAAACACAGCAGCTGGTAAAGCCGCTGTAGGACCCATAAATACCTCTAATGGTAAAACAGTTGCTGTCTTAACCCCCTAGGAAGAGCTTATAGCAGCTAATACTAAAATTAAACAGCTCTAAAAGCTGCTTAAAACTAGAGACACCCCTATACCTAGTAATAAGTTATTAGACACCTAGAGGCTTGCTACAGTCCTTAAGGCCCTAGCCCAATATACAGCATTAGTATTATTATAATCCGCAAAGGTTGCAGACCCCCTGTTGCTCACAGATAGAACCAACCCTATATTTAATAACTAGAAGCTTTAACTGCAGGACAAGCTTAAAGTTAATATAGACTAGTTTCCTAATGCCCAAGCTAAAATAGCATACGTCTTTAGCTGTACTAGCGGTGACGCACAGACACACCTATGTCCGTAATACGCCTAGGACTTAGCAAACCCCTTCCTCTCCAAAGAAGAGATAATTAACCACCTATCTTCTATTTATAAGGACCCCTTTAAAGTATAGAACGCCCAGCTTAATTATAAAAGCCTAAATATAAAAACAATAGAGACCTTCTTAACCTTTTAGATCTGCTTTCTATACTTAGCCAGACAGGCTTAAATCCCCTAGGAAGATCTAATGCCAGACCTCTTTAATAAGCTTACCCTAGACCTATAGCGCGCTATACTACCAGTTTATACTACCATATAGACGCTTAAGGAACTTATAGACTAATACCTAGCTATTAACTAGGGCCTCTATTAAATTAAGGCATATGCTAAGCGGTATAAGACTAGAAGCTCTGTTAACTAAAATATAAATACTACTAGGACGGGCCGCAGCGCCCTAGTAAGACCTATAACCCCTATAGTACTAGCTATATAGCTCGCCGCTAATTTAGTAGCTAGTTATACAGCTAGTCCTATTATAGGTCTAGCGAATACTCGCCCTATATATAGCAACCCCTATATACAGGCCCTTAGTAATTAGGGAGCTTACTTCTCTTATAGCCAGAAGGGCTGTATTGCAAAGGATTACCCAATAAATATAAAAGTGGGCGAGGTTCTATTAATCTAGGAGGATAGTATAGAGTTGGAAAAAAAGGAACCTTAGAGGAAGACTCCTCTCTAGGGTTAAAAGGGATTAATATATCACATATTAATCTGGATTGGCTAGTTAATAGAAGAAGCTGCACTATCCCTTATACTTTATTCCGTAATAGATATTAAGTTTTAACCTCTGCTTTAGCTAACTCTAGAGTAAATACCTTTACCTTAATAGACACCCAGTATACTATAAAGCTGGCTAATTTTCTAAATATACCCCTTAAAGAACTACCTAAACTAATTCTTATTTACGGGTATAACGGACAGATAGGGCTACCTATTACAACAATCTTATAGATTTACCTCCGTGTTAACAAACAAAGGTAGTATAACATCCCCTTACTTATTACGGACCTAGGAAGCTATAATATAATTTTAAGAAGAAAATAGCTAGCCTATTTAGGCTTATAGCTTAACATATAGAGCAGACGGCTTATCTGGCCCAAAACTCTACCCCTAACCCCTTTCTTTATAAAAGAAATCAGCATTATAATGGAAAACCTTATATAGCTATAGGTAGACACCGTTTACTAGGCCAATACTATACATAGAGACCAGGCCTTTAAGAAAGATGTACAGCTTAATCCGTAACGGGTCTACATACTACGCCGCCCCTAGACTACTAATATTGCGCCACTAACACTAGAAACCTAGAAAGTTAGTAATAAGCCAGCTAGCTTAGGCCCTATATAGCTATAAAGAACAGCAAGGAATATCAGACGCTATACTAAATATATAAACCAGAAAGATAATTTATAGAAGATGGAATAGGAGCTAAGGAGGGTTATAAACCCTTAGCTATAGAATACAGTCTGCGGAATGTCTATAAAGAAACCTATAGGCCTCCCACTAGTTAATATCTGCTATATTGGCGCTATAGGATTCTACCAGAACTTAATATAGCCCAACACTATTACCTTTATAACTAGTTTATATAAAATTAATTAGATTATTAAAGATAAGGAAGCTCTAGCCTATAACTAGCTTAGTGGGGAAAGTAAGCTTATAGATAAGGAGCTAGTAGAATAGAAACTACTTTGCTAATACTAGGAATTTAAGGATATATTCTCCAAGGTAGTATCTAATATACTCCCGCCTTACCAACCGTACAACTATAAGATTAAGATTAAGCTAGATAAAGAAAACACCCTTAGCTATAGCCCCCTTTGCCAGCAATCTACTAATAAACTATAGGCCATTAAGTAGTACCTTATTAATAACCTTAATAAGGGCTTTATTAAGTCTAGCTAAGTCCCCTTTGCCGCACCTATTCTCTTTATAAAAAAGCCTAATAGTAGACTCCGTTTCTATATTAACTACTATAAACTAAATTATATAACCCGTAAAGACTAATATCCGCTACCCTTACTTAAAGAAACACTAGCCTATATAAGTAAGGCTAAGATCTTTATAAAGCTTAATATCCGCTAGGCCTTTTACTAGATTAGGATAGACCCTAAATCTAAAGATTTTACTATATTTTAGACCTACTATAGATTATATAAATATAAAGTACTACCTTTTAGACTAACCAACGGACTGGCTATATACTAACAGTATATAAATAACGTACTCTTTAACTACCTTAATAACTTCTACATAGCCTACCTAGATAATATTATAATTTACTCTAAGTGTCGGAATGTTAGTCATGTGACATAGTTACGAGACCGCGAAGCGAGGCTAGTTAACCTGACCTTAGAGCAACCCCTTACTTCTAGACAATTAATCATCTAATAATTAACAACGCATACGTATTATACAGTGATATTTATGCCTGTTAATTAAAGCATGTATACCGACACTAATTAGTAGACGTACAGATTAGGAAATACGCAATAGCTAGCGCTTGAGGAGTAGTACTAGAAATAGTTCACTAATCGCCTAGTTCTTATCTGTTTTATTAAAGGAGAAGACTACGACTTCTACTTAAGCTTAAGAGCGTGTATTGGCCTTACAGCTAATACAGCAGATCGCTGAGAGAATAGCAGCCTTGCTAAGAACACTTTACAGGTCTAACGGCTGTAGAGAATGTACACACAAACCTTAACCTTAACTACACCCTTACCCTTAACCTTACCCTTGACCTTGACCTTAACCCTTAACCTTAACCTTAACCTTAACCTCTGTTTAAGCCTTAACCCTTAAACTCCCAGACCAAGGACACTCTATAGGCCCTAAGGCTGTAGAGAATACCCTAAACCTTAAATCTTGAACCTTAAACCTCCTTACCTTTAAACCTCCACTTAAACCTTACAGATACTTAACCCACAACTATAATAGAGTAGTATGAGAAGATATTAAAGCATGGTAATAGAATTACTGCTGCTATAGCTTCTAAAAATGAGCTAGGAGACTATATAGCAACAAAGGTCTATATATACACACAGGAGAACTTCACAGACTACACATTATAGACAGTATTCAAGGAGGAATTTAAAGGCTTTACTACCGAAGATTTTAGACGTATACAAATTGATATAAGAGCAAAGTTACGCACTATCTACTTAAGAGAGGAGTGTATGTAGGAAAGCATAATAGCAGATATTTAATTTTAGAAGCACTATTCAACCTCCTTTAAGAGGAAGAACCTTACAAATGGACAGATAAGGAAATTATAGAAGCTCTTAAGGCAGTCAGCCCTATAATTACAGTGGCGCTATAAGAACGGCTTAACTTGATATAAACAGCTCTAATATTAAATTAAGCTATACCCCCGTTAGTTATAGCCTTTTTAGCTCCTATAACCCCCCCCCACAGCCCACTACCTTCCCATACGGTGCTGACGCCTATAAGCTATTAACTACCTCTACTACCTCTAACGCCTGCAATCTAGCCTATAGCTATAGCCATAATACCTAGAACGCAAATACCTACCCCTACAACACCCTAACTAGCTGTTGTATCTATACCCTAGCAAACTGCACTAACTGCCACCCAACAGCAAGCTGTATCTACCTCTACCCAAGATTAACTACTTACTCTCCTTACTTAACTCCTACAGACGCAGAATTAGCAATTATTGCCTACGGTAACTACCTTTACCCTCCCTCTAGCAACCGCTCCTACCCTACCTAGTCCCCCTCCTGCCTAGTATCTTTACCCTAGTACTGCCAATACCAACCCTGCTATGCACCTGCCTATATACAGTAAAGAGGCAGCCACTATTGCCAAGATCTACACAGACGACCAGAAGTATAATGGAGTGAGTAATAGCTTTAACTTTAAGTTAACTATCTTCTATAATATCTGCAAGAGAGCTGGTCTACCTCCTAAAGGCTATATAACCGCACTCCTAACTATGCTAAAGGGACTTGCTTAGGATTACTACTACAATAGCAGCCTTTTAACTAGATTATTTACTAAGGCATATAACCATATATGTTACTTCTTTAAAGGACTAGAGTACTATTGGAGAAACCTTACTAAATGGAACGCCACCAACTTCTAAGGAATTATTAACGAGAACCCTAATAAGCAAATCTATTAGAGTTTCCAACTACTCCTTAATAAGCTCTTAAAATATTGCTATAGATTACACCTAGAGTTTTATATAGACCTCTTCCTTACAAATAAGCTAGTTACCACTTGCTAAGGAGTACCAGTATGCCGTATCGCCATTTCTAACCCTTCTAAAGACCTCTCCCAATTAATTAGCAAGTTGCAATCTTCTGTAGTTATATAGGAGAAGGAACACCCTTTCTAGGCCTTAATAAGACCGTCTTAAGAAACCTACTTTACGGATCGCATATACCGCCGTAACATCTGTAACAACTATAACTGAACCCGCTCCTATAGACAAAACACCGTCAGATCCCTAAAGGCTAAGTGCTATATTTGCCAAAAGGAGAGCTACCGCTTATGGAAATATATAGAGGAGGAGCGGAACCGTTCTAGAGATAAGTATAAAAGACGTTTTAATAATAATAAGGGCCATAACGGTAACTTTAAAGAATGCTTTAGACAATACACTATCTACTATAAAGGAGACGACAATAATAAGTATAATAAGACTTTTAAAGCTCTTATACTAAACACAGACACTAACAAAAACACTAATAATGACAACAGTGAGGAAGAATTAGAAGACCCTAACGGCTGCTACCTTACATTATTTGGGACTCTTACTACAGACAAAGCAACCTCTATAAGTATAGAACTAGCTAACAAGGCTTGCGCTTACTTACTTACTACAATCTCTACGGAACCTACTACGGAAACCGACCTATTTAACTACAACACAACAACCGCCGCTTTACGCTATACTTCCACGGTATTTATAGGAATTATAATTAATACTAGTGCGTTAAAGAAGTCTACGGCCGGTTACGGATAATTCTAGGTACTATAGAACGCGGACTAATCTATAAGACTTAATACCTTAACCAAAGGACAAGTTAACGTGTAGTTCGGCATTAGAATCGCTACCTCTATTAGAACTATGGATATCGTCACCCCTATAGGCAAGATACAGTTTTATATTGTTTATATAGATACCCCCTTCTTGCTCTACTTAGCGGATATAGACAGACTCTAAATCTACTACAACAACCTTAAAAATATTGTCATCACTTACACCAAAAAAGTACCAGTAGTACGACGGTTTGGCTACCCGTTTCTCTTATAGAGTATATTATTATAGTCATATCTGTCTAAATCCTTTAACGCGAACCCCTGCTACTTAACAGATATAGAGCTACGGCGCCTATATCGTCGATTTAGACATCCCTTAGTTAAGAAATTGCAAAAACTACTCTACCATGCTGGCCATAAAACGGATAGAATGGCTATTAAGCAACTAACCAAGTTCTACTACTACTGTTAGAAGTTTAGCAAATCACTAGGCAGATTCTGCTTTACCCTATAAGACAATATTAATTTTAACTATAATATCATCGTCGATATTATATATATTAGCGGATCACCCCTTCTATATATTGTTAATAAAGGAACGCGATTCCAAGCCAGTAGATAGCTACGAGACATTAGCGCTAAATATATATAGAACGTTCTATGGATATGTTAGATTAATACCTACTTAGGGCCACTAGACCTAATTACCCACAACGCTAAAAAGAACTTTGTTAGTAAGGAATTTAAGCAATACGCCACTATTATGGGAATTAGTATAAAGGGAGTACCGGTTAAAGCACATAACTCTATTAGAATAGTAGAGCGCTACTATAGTCTATTACGCCAAGCCTATTAGATTATTATAACTGAAATCCCTAAAATTGATAAGGAGATAGGACTCTAAATAGCGTTTAAAGCAATTAATAATTTAGCTAGCCCTAGAGGACTAGTTCCTATACTTCTAGTCTTTAGAGCCTACCCCCAAATAGTTAAATCCGATGCACCATCCCCCACAGTTATATAACGCGCTGCCGCAATTAAAAAGGCTATGGTAGAGATACAGAAGCTACGAGCTAAACGACAGATCGCCAACGCGCTAAATATGCGAAACGGACCCAATGCTAATGCGATTCATGATCTCCCACTAAATTCGCCTATTTTAGTCTAGAGAGAAGGAAACACTAGCCAAAGCGGCTATTAGGATAGGCCATTTACCTTGCTTACTATTAAGGGTGAAATATGCACTGTTAAACTATCTAGTGGACCTACAGCCTTCCAATCTATAGTTGTAAAACCCTACCTTTAAGCAACTGAATTGCAGGAGTAAATTGTTAGACTAAAATCGCCACCTAAACCTCTATTTGGGTTAGCCCTTCCTAAGACTGTCTTAGAGAGACCTGCTAAAGCTTAGCAACAACCCCTAAAATAAGGCAGAGGACGCCCTTATAAATACCCTCTACTTACGGCTATAGCTAATATCACCATCTACCTACAGAATGACAGTTAATTTAGTACTTAATTCAGCGCCTTCTAACAGAAGGAGCTTACTGGTCTACTTAAGAAGGGAGTTTTTGAGATTGTAAGACTTACAGACATACCATAAGGCGTATAACTCTTTAATTCGCGATTTATTAACGAGATTAAGAATAAGGGAACTAATAAGGCTTTTAAGAAATCCCAACTAGTCATACAAGCTTATAACGACTTAGAAAAGGAACTGGTTCTTACCTAATTACTAACCATTTAATAAGTTAGCCAATGACTAATTCTCTATATTACCGCCATAAAGCTTCTATAGGCACGACTTTACCTCCGAGATATTTTATAGGCCTACGTATAATTAACCACCACACTAAATTAAGAATTCTACGTACAACCTCCGCATGAGCTGATTAAGCAACTTGGGATTAATAAGGCCTTTATTTTAAAGATTATAAAACTACTTTACAAAGTACCGGAAGCTGGTAACTACTGGTTTAAGATATATCACTTATATCACATCTAATAGTTATATATAGACCAGTTTATATACAACCCCTATCTTCTACAGAGCAACAAACCCTTCGGCATTATAGGCCTATAAACCAACAATACTCTATTCCTGGTAGATAAGACCTTTATAAACGCAGAGCAAAACAAGCTGTATAAGGCCAAGTTTATGGCTAAAGAACGGGAATAACTTACCGTCAATACGCCCATTAAGTTTAACAGTGGAGTTATTCAGCTACTAACTAACGGGAGTATTACGCTTACTTAGAAACAACAATGTATAAACCTTAGTATGATTAGCACCAAGCTTACCACAAGTACAGGATTAAGAGGAGCTATAAGAACCTTAACTCTAAAGAACTAGTATATTACTTAACGCGCTAGAGGTGCATATATTGCTTTAGTTTACCAGCTAAAAGCCTTATTTAATTTATCCTTTACCGCCTAGGTAATTAACCCCAATAAGGAAGACGCAAAACAGTTAAATAAGCGTCTAAACTGGCAAATCAAGAACGCTAATAGAGGCCTTAAGTTTGTTAAGTTAGATATTAAAACCCTACAGCTCCTAGTGTTCACGGACACGTTATTTACTAATAATAAGGACCTCTCTTCGCAGATTGGCTACATTATTGTACTAGCTGATGCTATAAAGAAGGCCAATATTGTCCATTAGAGCTTAGTTAAGTGCAAAAAAGTCACTTAGAGCGTACTAGCTTCTAAACTCTATGGTACAGCCCACGGCTTTAATATTAGTGTTGTAATCAAATCTACAGTAGATAAGATCCTATAAATTAACCTCCTATTTATGCTTTACACTGATTCCAAGTCCTTATATAACTGTTTAGTACAACTTGGAACCACCTAAGAAAAGCGCCTAATAATTAATGTAATGTGCCTCCAGCAAGCCTACAAACGGAGACAGATTATGGAGGTAAAATAGATTAACAGAGAGGCCAACCCTACTGATGCTATAACAAAGGGAAAGCCCTACGCGGCTCTTTAACGGCTTATTAATACGAACTAAATCGACCTACAAGTTGTAGGATGGGTTAAACAAACGAACTTAGATTTAGCTTAGCGTTAGGTAACTAATTATAATAATATAGACCCTAAATTTAACTAGCTAATTAGGATTTTCCATCCCTAGAATGGAAAATCGCTATTAGCTTGCTTACTACTAGCGCCTTAGCGGCCCTCGCGATATGTTAACCTGCTACCCCTAATAATTCTTCTTATAATTACGGACCTGTAAAAGGAGCGTGGAAGCTATTATATATTAATTGGATCTCTAGCTATTATATATACGCTGCGAATAAGTCTAGAAGTAAACTTAGCTTTGGAATGTAGATTAGCCTTCTTTTTAGAGTTGCTCCAGTGTCAGAATATTAGTTATATAACGTGGTCACGAGACCGCGAAGCGAGGCTAGTTAACTTAACCTTGGAGTAACCCCTTACTTCTAGATAATTAATTATCTAATAATTAACAACGTATACGTATTATACAGTGATATTTATGCCCGTTGATTAAAGTATATATACCGACACTAAGAATAAACTGGAATATAAGGAGTATATCTATAAAGTTCTATAATGGCTCCGCAAAGCTGGTCTCCAGGCCAATATTAGGAAGTTAGAATTTAGTATTAAGCGCACTAAGTACCTAGGGTTTATTATTAGTATAGATAGAATTAAGGCAGACCCAGAAAAAACGGCTATAATTAACCAGTGGACACCCCCACGGACCATAAAGGGGGTGTAATTATTTTTAGGTTTCTATAACTTCTACTAACGCTTTATTAAGAACTATAGTAGGATTACCTAGCCTCTTAACCGCCTTACTAGGAAAGACTAGCTATTTTACTTTAACGCTATATATATACAGGCCTTTAATAAGCTTAAAAAACGGCTGGTATTAGCTCCCCTACTTATCCACTTTAACCTAAAATAGCCCTTAATACTAGAAACTAATACCTTAGATAGCATAATAGCCGGTATTTTTTTTTAGAAGTAACTGGATAAAGAATGGTACCCTATTATATACTATTTAAAGACTATAATAGATGCTAAGCTAAACTACCATATCTATAACAAAGAAATGCTGGCTATTATCTCTAATTTTTAGCACTAGTATATACAGCTAGAGGGGACCCCTAAGCCTATTAAGATAGTTTCAGATTATAAGGCCCTAGAATACTTTATAATAACTAAGGCCCTTATAGCCCAGTAGACACGCTAGGTAGATATCCTATTTTAGTTTAACTTTTTAATTATATATTAACCAGGCACTATAAACTGTACGGATGCTCTTATAAGGTATAAATAGGACCTAGGTAACTAGGTAGCTATAAAGATCTTATTATAGACCTAGATATTACTATAACTAGAGCACCTTAACCCCCAAATATAGGCAGAACTAAGTACAGACTCCTTAGGTGCCAAGATATATCCTATTAACCCCTTAGGATTTAACTTTATTAATAAATTACTATAGGCAAACTATACAGCCTGTAACGGAACCTTGTAGTAGGAACTACGGTGGGTTCTATTATTAGGCTGGGTATATAGGTAAGAACAAAACAACAATGTAATAATAACTGGTAGAGTGGTTGCCTAACAGATTAACTCCAACTTTATTCTAAGATTTACTACAAGGAGAGAACTATCTACGGTAGGGACTGAGGTCCTTTAAATACACAACCATACTCCTAAGAAATCCTCTCTTATACGTAAGGTACGTGTTGTCTATATTAAACATAACGTCCCTTCTATTTAATATAGTTAATATATTCAACACCACGTAACCTCAGTTACTATTTCTTGTTATATAGTTCCACCAGATCTATCTTGGACTGTACCTATATTAACTAACTAGCTTCTGCCAACTCTTCTCTAAGTAGTTATAATATTATACTTAAAGTGTCTATAACACTATCTCCCTTCTCTTTATCTTCGTTCTTAAAGATTCCTAATATCTCTAAGTTGTTTACTAGAGGTGTAATATCCGCTTAATTATTCTAGTTAATATCTATACTTATTATACCTAAAGCTTCTTCTTTTCTTTCTTAGGTTAAGTGTCGCCTTTATATAGTTTCCTCCATACTATTGCTGGGTAAAGTAATGGCGATCCCCTACTCTTATTATGCTAAAAAGGGGTTAGTGTGCGTTACACTAGCGAGTTCTACGTCTTAACAACCCTCCTTTTACTCTAAGTGTACTAAAGCAAACGTTTAATCATCCTATAATGTTCGTTCTATCTCTAACGCTAAGTATACGCGTTCTATAACTCTTAACAGTCTTTAAGTTCCCTAAGTAACTTATTATAGGGTCTTATGTTTAATCTACCGCTATAAAGCTTAACAGTAAGCTGGCCTCCGCGCTATTTAAGGTTTAACATACCTTAGAAGAGTCCACACGCGTCCTTAAAGCTTAATGTTTAGCTTATGCTCGTCTTTAACGTCTTAAACGTGTTTATAAAAAGGTCCGTTCTAAGGAGTAGAAACTTATTTAATAGGATTTGTCTAAGCTGGGTAATAAAAGGACTAGCTCTCCTCCTATAAGGGAAATAACTCCAAGTAGCTCAGCAATTGCTCCTCTTAGGTCCCCCTTAGGTGACTTATTCTTTGGCGATCTTTTTTTATTAATATTACCTAACCTACTTTCTTCTAATACTCCTGTACCTTTCCTATAGCGTTTTTTAGATTGCTTAGTAGTTTCTAGGTAGTCTTACTATAGCCTATCTACTTTACTTTATACTACGTTTTATTATCTACATTCTTATAACTAATAATCTTTAAAACTTGCTATTTGTCTTCCTCTTATCCTCTATATATATCTACCTTATAGACTAATAGCTCAACACTCCCGTATACTGGCTCTAGCATTGCAACGTGTTATATAGGGTAGATTTTTATTTTAGCTAGTAGGTTTAACTTATATATAACTAATAAAATTCTTTATTTAATTTTAAAAGGTCCTAGTCTAACATAGTCTAACTTCTTACTTAGTCATCAACTCTTAAAATTTTTATATAGTAGCTATACTTTATCCCCCTCCTTAAGATCTGGTCCCTTAGATCTCTTAGCATTATAGTACCTTTTTATTCTTTTTTGTACTAGTTTAGCTGTTTCTTTAAGGTTTATATAAAGATTTATTAACGTCTCCATTCTTTGCTTAGCTGTGCTACTTATCTTTTTTACTTAATATGGCGATAATGACGTTCTTAGCTTATACCCGTAATTTGCCTTAAATAGTAATATCCCTATTCCTTCTTATGGTGTTGTATTATATATAAACTATATAACTAGTAACAACAATACCTAATTGTTCTGTATATAATTAACATAATGCCTTAGATACTACTTTAGTGTCTAATTTAGTCTTTTTGTTTATCCATCCGTCTACAGATAATACGCTGTAGATATTACTGCGCAAACCCCTTATTCTGCCAGAAACACTTTCTAAAATACTATTATAAATCTTAGATCTCTATCCAATATAATCTTATCTAGTGCTCCGTATCTTATAAATACTTCTTTTATATAGATTCTAGCGACATCTTCTACTAATATCTCTTTAGTGTATGCTATAAAGTATCCCTACTTTGTTAGCTTGTCTACTATTACTAAAATCGCGTTATAATCTTGTCCTATAATAGGATCTCTTAACTTTGGTAACTTAATAATAAAGTCCTATAATATAACCTCCTATGGTCTTCCTAGTGTCTTAACAGGTTATAGCCCTCTATACGGCTTATGCCTTATTGGTTTATTTCTTTAGCAATCTAAATATTCCTTTATAACTTATTTTACTAGTCCCCAGATTCCTTAAATAATGTACTCCTTTTAAAGTCTTAACACTAAGCCTATAGCTTTGTTATATTCTTGTATTATTCCCTTATAGAATTCCTTAACAAATTCTTCTGCGATAGACTTAGGTATATACGTTACTTCTCTATTTTTGTATTGCTCTAAGTCTAGATCCTTTGCCTATACCTCTTAGATCTTCTATATCTAATTACTCTCTAGTAACTTATAGATCTAACTTTCCTTAGTTGCTGTAATCTTTGGATAATTGTACCTAATTAATCCGTCTTAATCCTTTCGCAATAAAGCTCCTAACAGCTTTTTATTACTTTATAGTTTAGCTTTTCTACTTAGAGCGTCTGCTCATGCATTATCTATACCTTTAGTATACTAAATTTCGAAATGGTATTTTATAAGCATTTCCGCCCATCTAACCTATTTTTAGTTGAGTTCCTTTATTATTAGGAATCCTATAAGGTTCTTATAGTCCGTCTTAACTATAAATAGTTTCTTTATACCTTGTAAAAATACTCTCTATTCCTTAAGTGCTATAACTATACCTAATAACTCCTTGTTGTAGATATTATAGTTTAACTCTAGTAGTATCATCTTCCGACTATAGTATACCACTGGGTGCTATCTATCTGGATATTTCTATATAAAGTATACCCCTAGTATAAAGTCTAATACATTTATTTCTATAACCGTCTCTAGACCTAGTTAATAGATCTTAAAAACTGGCTCCTAGGTAAATAACTCTTTAATTCTTTTAAATAGTTCTTATTACTCCTTCCCCTATGCCCATAGTTCTTCTTTCTTTGTTAACTACGTAAATGGTTTAATATTCTATAACTATTACGCTATAAACCTTCTATAGTAATTGCAAAACCCTAGGAATGATCTTAACTATATAACGTTCTCTGGTTCCTACTAATTCACTATAGCCTCAATCTTCTTTAGATCTATACTAAGTTGGCCTAGTTTAATAATAAATCTAATAAAATCGGTTTTCCTTATAAAGAACTTGCATTTCTTAATCACTACTAGTATCTATTCTTCTTGTAGTCTCTTTAAAACCCACTTAACATATTCTCTATATTCTTCCTTACTCTCTAAGTAGATAATAATGTTGTTAAGGTATACTATAACAAATTTATCTAGGTGTTCTCCTAACATACTATTAATTCGCTTTTAGAACATTGCTAGTATATTTATAAGCCCAAATTGCATAACTAATAGCTTATATAGTCCTTCCTTTAACCTAAAGGCTGCCTTCTATTTATTACCTTCCTTAATTCTGATTTAATGGTACGCCTATCTTAGATCTATCTTCATAAAGATCTTTACATTGCCTATCCAGTCTTAGATTTCGCTAATTAAGGGTAAAGGATATCTATCCTTCTTAGTAATGCTGTTTAACTATCTATAGTCTATACACATCCTAAGTTTTCCGTTTTTCTTTAGGATAAATAGTACTGGATATCCTACTAATAACTATAATGGTCTAATATATCCCTTATATAAGTTCTCCTAGACAAACTCCTTAAGCACTACTAACTCTATTTTAGTAAGCTTATAGATTGGAAAGAACTTTAGACTTATTCCCTCTTTTAATTCTATCTTATAGTTCTATACTGCATGCTTTGACAGCTTTTTACTTTCTAGTAACTATAACTTTTTACTATACTTATAGTATCTCTTTAGTATATAACTTAAGCCTTGCTTAGTCTCTTTATATATCGCTCTAACTTAGTACTATACCAACTTAGTTTACTGTTGCACTTTGCACTATTATATATCCTTAATATTAACCTAACCTATAACCTAATTAATCTTTAGATTGTACTCCTATAACTAAGGCATTCCTAGTATCGCCTTGTCCTATCCTAATAGTAGGATATTAAAAAACATTCTAACTGGTCTCCCTTTAATAGTTATCTAAATAGGTCCTATTTTAAGATTAATAATACCTCCTCTATAGGCTATCCTATCTCCTGAAATTATTATAAGTGGATATAGGTGTTCCTTTTGTCTATATAGTAACCCTATCCTTTCTACTACCTTTGGTGATATATGGTTCCTTATTACTCCACTATTTACTAATGCTTTAAACTGCTAATCTTGCCACTTAGCTCTTAAATTTAGGTATTAACCTTAAATTCCTTTAAGGGTCTAAGGCTTTAATACTAGTTCCCTCTAGTTCTATACACCTCCCCTTTTCCTAACTGTTAGCTGCTAGATCCTGCCTATACTTAGTCTAACTTTAGCTAATACTTAGTTTATTTCTTTTCCTCTATATACCATAGATAAGTGTTCTCTAGGCACTCCTACCACTATTATCTATCTAGGTATTTTTCCATAAGGAATCTTCCTGGTTAAAGTATTAAGTCTCCTTAACCTTGTACTTCTACTGGGTGCCAACTATATATATACTTAGCGTTCCTAAACCGCTTTTTCTCTAGTGCCTAATATATCCTTACTAGGTACTTCCGGTTCTTGTCTTTAGGTACTCTATGCATATTATATATATTATCCACACAAGCTATCCACAATAGTGTATAATACGCTGCATATCTTAGGTTAACTCTTAGTTCGTCTTTATCCTTAAGTTTAAACCTATACTTAGTTAGCCTAACTACTAGTATTTCTACTGTGGGTATTAAGATTTGTTGCTTACTTTTCTAGTCCCTAAATCCTTCTTCTAGGTTTCTTAACGTCATAATTAATGCTCCTTTAATGTGACTTATGCGTTTTTCTATAATGGGTTAGTCTTAGACAACTTTTTTATCTAGCTATATATAAAAGTCTTCCTATTCGTTATTGTGTCGTTGCCTATACCACTTTTTATATAACTGGTTTAGTGTATATGGTCTATCCGTTAGAAAGTACCTTATTATCGCTACATTATAACATTCTTTGGTATGCCTTTTTTTAAACCTGGTTGGAATATCTAGATCCTCTTCTTATTCTAGTTTATCTAACCATTTTACCCTAGGTGTCCCTGCACTCGGCCTATTAGTAACTTTTTATATAGGTGCTCTGTTCCTTATATAACCTAGCGTAGCTAACCTCTCGTCTAGCTTTCGCTCTTGCTATATAATAATTCTTATTCTAAACTTATCTATAGTTTCTTGTTTTCTGCGTCTTGCAGCTAGATCTTTATAGTTGTTTTGCTTTTTAATTCTAGTATTAACTATTTAATCTTTAGGCTAAATACTGTATTTACCTAGGATTGCTGACGTTCTTATTTATTCCCTAAACTTATAGTTCTTGAACTTGCGTCCTATACTTATTTATTTGTTGCTAAACTAAGTTGCTGCCCTTTCCTATTAGTTTTCGTCTGTTGTGGGTCCTTAGGTATGTCTTATCTTGTCTTAAGAATCTTAAGCTTCTTTTATCTCTTCTTAAGAATTTTAAGCCTATGGCCTTTTGCCTTTATTGAGTAATAAGCTAGCACTAGCAGTTATTTACTTACTTAGTTTCTTCTAAACGTTGCTCCTATTGTCTTATAAAGCGATGGAAATCGTATCTAATAGTGTTATAATACCCGTTACTGAACCTCGTTTGGTAATAGTCTTAGTCTCTACTTCTGTTGCGTTATTGAGGTTTAAGTGCTCCCAGTTAGCCTTCTTTTTGTCCTCGTCGCTGTTGATTAATAAGTACTCTAACTCCATTGTTATTACTACTGATCTTCGTCCGTACGTTGCTGTAATATCTTGATCTAGCTTGTAGAGTTAATCTTGTTCTTTATCTAACTCTCTAGTTCCTTAGAGTCCTTTTAACTCTGGCTCTTATAGCTAATAGCTTGCGCTATACTTAGCGTCCTTATGAATTCGGTATACGTTGTTGTAATAATACGTAAAACTGTTAATTGAACATTTTTTTGTTTCTTGCAGTGTACTGTTATCCCTCTGTATGTATATGCTGTCTGCTGGCCTAGTTCCCTTTACTGCGTAGTTACTCTAACCACCTCTATAATCTTTGGCAAAATAACCTTATTTTCCGTAATTTATACAAGCCCTATCTTTAAACCATCTTTCTTGCTATAGAGTCCGCCTAAACGTCTTCTGCTACTAAGATCCCTGGTTTAGCCTCTGCTTTTAGGTTCTTTAATTACTTAATCCTTGACCTTTAGGTTTCTATGGTTTCTTTTCCTATTTTTAGGTTTCTTTGGTACTACTTAGGTCTATTAGCTCTGCGCCATTCTATAGTTTTTAACTCTATATCTGTCGTTGCGTATTCTATGCCTTATATAACTATGGAACTCTGTCTTGCCCTCTCTTAGCTTGTTCCCTTTAATAGATTCTGTTATTAATCTTTATTAACTAATCTATTAACTCTCTTAGAGTATCCGCATCTTCTATTAGAATAATTGCGTCCTGGACTTTAGCCTTAAGTCCCTATTTATACTGTGCTATAAGCGCCCTATTATTCCACTTAACCTATATAGCTAGTATTTGAAACTGTGTTGTATACTTAATTGCTAAAGTGCGTTGTACTAAGTTCTAAAGCTTTTGTTCCGCTATAGTTATAGCCTCTAGGTCTCTAAATATCTGCGTTAGTTGTTCTGCGAACCCGTTCTAACTAGCAAATATATACCGTATGTCCTGGTTAGTAGTTGTTATGCTATTAGCCTATATTTCCGTAAGATACGGCTTAAACCACTTAAGTGCCCTCCCCGTTAGGAACAATCCTGTATAGGCTACTTAATCCAACAATATTGCTAACTTCGCTCCTTCCTATACTACCTTAAAGTGCATTTGCGTAAGAAATCCTTTAAGCTTTAACTTTTCTCCTAAAAACCATTTAATTAAAGGTAACTTGATCTTTGCTGCTCCAATTCCATTAATACGTTCTTTGAGTATCCTATTATTATCTTGTAAGTGATCAACCATTTTCTATAACTAACCTCGCGTAACTACTTGAGAATCCCCCTTGTCTATACTAGTATTACCTGGCCCTAAGGTTATGGCTGCCGTTGACATCGTTACGACTGGTGCTTTGGGTGGCATGTTATTTGACTTTGTTTAAATACCGTAACCTTAGTAGTGAATGTGTAACGGAACCTTGTAGCAGAAACTACAGTAGGTTCTATTATTGGGCTAGGTATATAGGTAAGAACAAAATAACAACGTAATAATAACTAGTGGAGTAGTTACCTAATAGATTAACTCTAACTTTATTCTAAGATTCACTACAAGGAGAGAACTATCTACGGTAGGGACTGAGGTCCTTTAAATACACAACCGTACTCCTAAGAAATCCTCTCTTATACGTAAGGTACGTGTTGTCTATATTAAACGTAACGTCCCTTCCGTTTAACATAGTTAATATGTTCAACACCACGTGACCTCAGTTACTATTCCTTGTCACATAGTTCCACCGAATCCACCCTGGACCGTGCCTGTATTAACCAACTAGCTTCCGCCGACTCTTCTCCAAGTAGTCGTAACATTGTACTTAAAGCGTCCGTAACACAGCCTCTTCCCTACAGGAATACTGTAAAAAGGCAAAGAATATTACCAGCCTATAGTCCCTTAAAAATGGATTACTTAAGCATTAAGAACGGCTAATAGTAGTAGAGAAACAGAACCTATAAACTTAGCTTATTGCCAAAGCATATACCCAGGTCTCTATAGCCCACCTTAGGAAAAATAAGACCTATAGGATTATTGGCAACCGCTACTACTGGCCTAAAATGGTTATAGATATTAACCGCTATATATAGAACTACAATAACTGCTATAGGTCTATAATTCTACAAGATAAAACCCTAGGGCTATTAAAGCCACTCCTAATACCAGAACGCCCCTAGCAGTATATCTCTATAGACTTCTATAAGTTACCTATAGACCGCAATGGATATAATATGGTTATAATTTTAGTTAACCGCTTTAGCAAACGCCCGTTCTTAATCTCCTATTATAAGAATATTAATGCTAAAGAGGCGGCCTAACTGTATATCCACTATGTCTACCGAATTTACGGACTACTAAATACTATTATATCTAACTATAGGCCACAGTTTATATTAGCCTTCTAAAATAAGTTCACCTAGATCCTAGGTATTAGGCTAAAGCTCTCTATAGCATACCACTTTTAGACAGACAGTTAGATAGAGATTGTAAATTAATACTTAGACTAGAGACTCCAGCCCTTTATTAACTACTTTTAGGATAACTAGGGCAAACTACTACCTATAATAGACTACGCCTAGGCAACCCTATTTTATAACTCTATATGGTTTGCACCTATTTAGCTAAAAATGGGATACTTACCCCGTACAAGCTTCGACTAGGAGAGACTAGAAAGACTACAAACTATATACGAAAAACTATCTTATAAGGAAGTATAGCAGTATGCTAGACGCTTAGAAGAAGTATAGGCAGTAGCCTATAAAAACCTAGAGAAGGCCTAGAAATTAATGGAATAGTAGGTAAATAAGCACAGGCGCAAGCCTAACTTTACTATAGGCAATAAGGTCTAGGTTATAATAAAGAACTAGAAGACAAAACGGCCTAGCCATAAGCTAGACTATAAGATAGCAGGACTATATAAGATCCTTAATAAAGAAGGCAACTTATATAAGGTTAAACTCCCAGACTTAATTAAAGTCCACCCTGTTTTCTTACTAGATAAGCTACGGAAAGCTATAAATAACCCACTACCTAGACAAAAGAATAAGCCTCTACTACCAATTTAAGTTAATGGCAATAATAAATGGGAAGTTAATAAAATACTAGCCTATAAACTAGTATAAGGAACGCTAAAATACCATATCTAATAGAAAGGTTACAACCTAGACCTAACCTAGTACCCAGCCTAGAACTTTATAGGTTACCCCTAGAAGTTTAAAAAGTTCTATAACTAATACCCTAACAAGCTAGGACCCCTAAAGTACCTAGACGAGTAGATGGAGTACTAGTATAGTAAAGATAATAGGCTACCTATTAAGTATATAGATAAGAACACCTTATGGACATAATATAGACATACAAAGCCTGAGGACAGGCTTTTTCGGAAGGGGGGGGGGGGGGGGGGTAATATTACGGCGCTGGCACATCACCGCAGATTGCCGCAAATTGCTATCACATGATGGCAAAGTGCCGTCACGTAACTAGAGAATTGTATATAACTTTAAGCGGTGCTTCCGTTCTTCCCCTTTCCTTTCTCTAGCTTTAGATCCTCGTTTATAGACAATCCAATTGTATAGGCTTGCGCGACCCTCTTGCTAAGCTCGTGCCTCAATTAACTAAGTCGCTAACAGTCTACCTATTACTTATAATTAATAAAAAGGGTATATAAGAAGCAGTTCTCTAAGCTATATATAGAGGCTAGAAAAACGTTAAACTTCTAATTCTCCTCTATAATAGCATTATTAAAGCGTCTTACTATAGGGTTCCTAATCTAGTCTTAGACTATAGTTTTAAACTTATCCTATAGTAAAGGATCCTTATCCTTAGTATCTAGCCAGTAATAAACTAGTTAGGTAATTACATTTTCTTTTATAAGACCTTTAATAGCCTAGCGCATACGTTGCTTATAGTTATAGTTAGCGTTATTAACCTTAAATCAGTTCTTAACTGCGGCGATTTACTAGGTAAAATGCTGTTAAGTAGTACTACTAATATTAGGTAGTAACTTTTTAACTAAGGCGTTAAGGTTTATTTAGCGTATATATTTACCGCGTAACTTATATTCTTTAATAAAGAGGCAATAAGAGGGCTTTATTAAATTAATAATACCATATAAGTTAGCTATTTTCTTAGCTAGCTTATCTAGCTCCATTAGGTCAGTAGTATTTAATAAAACGCTAATAACCTTACTAAGCTCCTATTAAGCCTAGGTATATAAGTTAAATTAGTTTTTAGCGTTTATAAATATTTAATCGTTTTAAGATTTAGAAGATAGCTTAAATTCTACTAGTATACTTCTAGCGGTTTTATCTACACTAGATCTTAAGGCGTTTTATAATTATATTACTAGTGTAATATAACGGGCTTGTATAAATGCCTCTGAACTAAAGCTTGTGGATTACTACTATATAAAAATACTAAGCTAAGGAGAAGGAAAGGGGGTCGCGAGGGCTAGTGTTAATAAATAGGTAGCGCGAGCCGCTAAGGCGCTAGTAGTAAACAAGCTAATAGTAGGCGAGCTAATAGTAAGAAATAGTACCAGATAGTATGCGACAATATAATAGGTGGTAGAATATGGTAGAACTTGGCAGGTAACGCACCCTAGCACCGTTATATTACCCCCCCCCCCCTCCCAAAAAAGCCTGCCCTTAGGCTTTATCTAAGTTCTTTATTATTGTTTAAATTATTATAGTTATCTAACCCCTCTTCCTAGCACTTAATCTAGCTGTCTAATTTATATGGTGGTCTAGGGAGGTCTAGGTAGGCTAGATAGAAATCTTATAGCTTATAGGGAGAGTACTTAAAATTAGATGCGGGGTACCATTTTAGATCTTTGTTATAACCTACTTAGCTTATATAGTATTTTAAGGTACCGCGGTCCTTCTTAACTGCTAAATCTTTGTCCTTTGCAATCTAAATTAGCAATAGGGGGTTATTATACTATTTAGGTAATAGGTTGTCTATAGCCTTTTATAGTTAGTCTAAAAAGAAAATAGGGTAGATTTTTATTAACTCTAGTAGCTTAACCTTAAAGGAGTTCCCTACCTTCTTAGGGATCTTATAGGGGCTAGCTATTTAGTAGTCTAGCTTATAGCTCAGCCTCTAGGTTTTCTAGTTCTTTATTATCACAGTGCTGCAATGAAGTAGACTGAATAACTACGTTGTGCTATGAAGAAGAGAAGAAGGGTAAAAGGGGGTATTGTGTACAAAGAGTAGGGCCAGCCGCTAAGGCGCTAGTGGTGGGCCAGCCAACAGTAGGAAACAGTATGCGTTAGGTCAGTGCTATGACATTTATTAACACCTATACCTTATCTCCTATATAGAAGTGAACCTTCAAACCGGAAAAGTAACAGTCCGACCTCCAAGCGGGCTTAGACCGCCTGGGCCACGCGCGCTTAGGCCAAATCTCAACGTTGCTACTAAAGATAAGCCCCTTTCTCGGAAAAGTTAGCAAAATTCTATATACGGCTTAGTTAATGCCTAGAAATACCTAGTACGCCTTAACATAAGATAGGGCGCGGAGTTACACCTACTTTAAAAGTATAAGATAATATGTCGCATTTTATAGATTTTCCAAGAAAAAAATTATCGTTTGGTCCTTTTTCTAGTACTTAATAGACTGTTACGATAGAACCTAGCGCCAGGTTTCTAAAGGCATGTAATTACTAGTAAAATTGGCTTAAAGCTTCTTTAAGACCAAAAAGTAACCGTCCGGTAACTGTCCGGTAACAGTCCAGTAGTAAAGGTAACTATTCTTAAGGGGTGCTACTAGGAATCCGGCCTTATATACTAAAATTTCTAAAAGCGGGCATGCGCCGTAGGCACGAATTTTTTTAATATAGATACTAAATTTTATTATAAATTCTAAATGCGCATTTATAATTTATTAGAAAAAACGAGAAGTAAAACCGCAAAAAGGGTTTATCATTTTATTGCGCTAATTAAGATTATTATTATCCTAAGGCCGAGATTCCCCTTTAAGTTCTCGGTATTTCCGAGCAATTTAGTAATTACTCTTATATACCTCCACCTTTAAACCTTTTTGATATATAAAAACTTTATTAAAACCTAGCAATTTTCCTTAATATTTAGCTCTTGCCCTTACAGCATCCTCGGTATTAATTATTTGACGTTTTAACTAAGCATTTAATACTATTTCCATCCATTTTATATGCCTACTCTGCTTAAAGCTCTTATTAACCGTAAAAAAGTCCTTCTAAAAAGCAGTTTCACTAGAATACATGCTATATATTAACATAATAGTCTATAAAATAAAGTATAATTAGTAAATATAAGTAGGGCTTTTAATATAAATTAGATATATTAATACCTTTTACACTAAATAGCCCTTTTTAAGGTTTCCTAAGACTCTTTTACTATACCACGGTATAATTAAGCCCAATATTTTAATGGAATTGGAACACCTTTTACTTTTACAAGTAAAGAGTAGTGCCAATTATAAAATAATTAAGAAATATTATTAGTATAACTAATAATTCCGTGTGGCCATATAATATCCTCGTTTAAGAACTTTAGTAGTGTTCCATTTATAGTAATTTCCCTAGATGGGCGGTGGTTTTCTTAGAGTGGCAATGAAGATTCTAGGGCATTTAACTAGAAAATCGAGGTTAATACTTAAGGTTAGTTAAGGTGCTAAACATTAGACTAAAATAGATTTTATATAAGTTCTAAGAAAGTCTCCTAAAGACCTTGCTGTACCAAAGTAAAATCTCCAGCAGTCTTAATATTTAAGTTAAAATTAAATGAATTCTGCCTTTAAATAGTAACCTTTACTTTAAGAGGCAAAGCGTAATCTTTTTCTTAATACAGCCAAGATATATTAGAGGAATTCTCGGAGACTAAGAGAGTATAAAAGTGGGTCTCAGAGGGACTAAAAAGTAAAGGCATTTTTTAGTATTTTTAAAGATTATTTATACGGTGTAGGTGAATTCTTAGAGGATTGATATCCTTTATATTAGATTCTTTAAGAAACCGCACCATTTCTTCTTTATCTTGCCTAAAGAAATTAATTATATTTTTCTATTAAGGATATACTCTCTTTATAGTTATACTAATATTTCCTTATAAATTGTAATCTCTTTATATGTTCTTCTTCTAGATTAAATAAATTCCTTAGCAAACCCAAGAAGCCGTTCATTTTAAACGGCAACTATAGTATCTTAAGCTTTATTTCTTGTTAAACCTAAGGTTCCTTCTACACCCCAATTAAGCTGCTACTTTTTTCTTTTTAATAGAGCCATATTAAGAAAAACAATTATAATAATAGAACTTTTAGAGATTTCATTAAAAATATCTTAAAATTTTAGATATTTAATTTTAGATTTATGTAGCGAAAATGGCTGCATTAGTAGTTTTTTCTATAAACGCTAATTATTTTTTAGATTTTTTTGATAAAGGACCTACCCCATACCTTATTTTTACTAAAAACTTTCTAATTATTTTCCATACACTACAAGCCTTAGAAAAATTAAGAAATACTTCCTTTCTTTTTAGAAAATATCTTATCTCTCTAAAATTAACTCTTTTCTTTTATTATTAGATACTAAAACTCCCTCAAATCCTATACAGAAAGCTATAGAAGATGCCAAAATTAACAAGGAACTTAATAAATAACAAGAGATTTTAGTAGCAGAATCTAATAATTCTGTTAGAATTAACGAGTTGTTTAAAACTGTATATAAGGCTATAGAGGGTGCATTAGCACCTACAACTTTATTAGGTTATATAGGGTATATTTCCTATATATTCTAAGAATTTAGTTAAAAATACTTCTATCTAATAAGATTATTCTAGGCAAATTAAAAAGTATATTAAATTTATAAAAAAGGAAGCCCTAGAGCTCAAAAAGTTCGTTAAAAAGCTAAATAAAGATATTCCACCATTAATATGCCTGTGGATTTAATCTGTCTATAAAAAGGCCGAACCTAGCTTATCTTCTTAGTTACTATAAGAAAGTGAGAATAGAACCTAGTCATATGCGCAAAAAATGCGTGCAGTAGTCTCCTATTTCTACGCTTATAAGGTTCGTCTTAAAAGTGATTAATTTTCCGAGAAAAGTAATAGAGAATAGATAGGAAACCCAATACTTTCAGATATTATGGCAAGATATATAAGAAGTCTACATAGACAAAAGGTATATTTTCTTTCTTAGTAATACCAATAATTATTTACTATTTACTATAACTAACGCTATTTTATAGACTTATGTAGGAGAAACACAAGAAAGCGTAAGAGTAATTACTGCGTTAAAGCTTCGAGAGCTTTACGAATATAACGTAAATCTTAAATATACTTCTCAGTTATCCCGTCTTCCTATAGGTTAAGGAGGACGGATTTAGGGAGGTGTTTATTAGCGTATTATAATAAGCCTTATATATACAATAGCTTTTGCCTATTTTTTTAAATTTGATAAGGTTCTGCGTATTAAAGTTTAGTATATTCAAATCCATAACCTTGTCACTGGAAAGGTTAAACTTATACTTAATTTTTGGAAAACATATTAAATAGGAGGTAAGATCTTAAAAATTTAAAACATAACTACCTAATTTTAACGGCTTTATAGAAATCCAACCCTTTTTTCTTTACTTTAACTAAGAAGAGCCCTAGCTTAATATACCCACTCTTCTACTTAAATGGCTAGATATCTCAAAGGTTACGTTAAGTTACTTATTTAGACCATTTAATGCATTTAACCAGCTAATAGTCAGTAAAAATGTTAAATTAGTAAGTTTTTTATTATTTTATAGAGAGTTTATTATTTTAATATTTTATCTAGGCCTCTAGAGTTTTTCTTTAGAATTTTTAACAGAATCTTGTTGATATTAG
>Ga0307507_10002549_pt1 | contig 37888 bp, 10 predicted proteins | sample 7_EM_MG_FD_207223 | JGI IMG/M metagenome (GOLD analysis project Ga0307507, IMG submission 207223) | Populus trichocarpa ectomycorrhiza microbial communities from riparian zone in the Pacific Northwest, United States - 7_EM | ecosystem: Host-associated > Plants > Roots > Unclassified | place...
TACGGTGCCAGTATTGAGGGTTCGTAGCTGCCGCAAGGCGTCGGCCGATTCGAGAGGGCAGAGGGGAGCACGTTGGCGTTGTAGGAGACACGTGACCACGTAACCTCTGTCCATATATTCCAACACTAATAAAGAACTAGTTAAGCGCCTTCTCCCCACTTACCTCTTAAACTATAGAGACGCGTTCTCAAAAGCAGCTTCGGATATGCTGCCCCCCCACTAAACCTACGATTATAAGATTTAGCTAGAGGCTGATAACTCTCTAGGCTATAGCCCCCTTTATTAGCAAACTACAGAAGAACTAAAAGCTATAAAACAGTACTTAATCGATAACCTCTATAAAGGGTTTATTAAACCAAGTTAGGCTTCTTTTACTTCCCCTATTTTATTTATAAAGAAACCTAATAAAGGCCTCCGCTTCTACATCGACTATTAGAAACTAAACGCCATTACTTGGAAAGATTGTTACCCTCTCCCACTAATTAATAAGACCCTTGCACGCCTAAGCTGAGCTAAAATCTTTATAAAGCTTAATGTCCGCTAAGCTTTCCACCAAATTAGGATAGACCCTGCATTAAAGGATCTAACGATGTTCTATACCCGCTATAGTTTTTACAAATGTAAAGTCCTTCCTTTTGGACTAATAAATGGGCCAGCCACATACTAACGGTATATGAATGATGTTCTTTTTAACTACCTTAATAAATTCTGCACGGCATACCTAGACGATATTCTTATATACTTAGATAATGAACTTAAGCACTAAGTTTATGTTAAAAAGGTCCTAGAGAGGCTGCGGAATACAGGCCTATAAGTTAATATTAAGAAATGCGAATTCGGAGTAAAGCGAATAAAGTACCTCGGGTTCATTATTAGCACGGAAGGAATTGAAGTTAACCCTAAGAAGGTTAAGGCAATACATAATTAGAAACCCCCTTATATAGTAAAAGGCATCTAGTTCTTTCTCAGCTTCTATAACTTCTACCGTCGGTTTATCCGTGACTATAGGGTTATAGCTAAACCTCTTATATAACTAACTAAGAACGACACGCCTTTTATTTTTAATGATAATTATATAGAAGCCTTTAAGGAGTTAAAGGACCAACTTACCTCCTCCCTAGTTCTCTGTTACTATGACCCAGATCTTGAATTAATGCTAGAAACGGACGCCTCCGACAGAGTAGTAGCGAGGGTTCTTTTATAGTTATACCTAGATGGCGAATAGTACCCTATTACGTTTTTCTTGAAGACAATAGCCCCAGCCGAGTATAACTATGAGGTACACGATAAGGAAATGCTGGCTATTATATAATTGTTGTCCCAGTGGCGCGCAGAGCTTAGAAGTATAGACTCTTAGATTAAAGTCTATACTAATTATAAAGCCCTTAAGTATTTTATGATAATAAAGCAGCTTACTGGTTAACAGGCTAGGTGGGCTAAAATACTCTCCTAATTCTTCTTTACGATTATGTACCGCCCTGGTAGGCAAAATTCTAAAGCTAATGCCCTTACCTGGAGGGAATAGGACGTGGAACCACAGGATAAGCTAAAGGCTTAGTACTAGACACGTGCCCTCCTCTGTCCCGAACAGCTTGACCTATGTATCCTTAAGGAACTAAGCTCCGAACGGAATAAGCTGGCGCCTATAGAAGGAGAAATCCTAGATAAACTAATGGGACTAATTAACCGCATCCTAATCGCGAACCGCATAGCCGAATCCCTAAAAGCCCTTTGAGACTAAGCTACGGAAGACAACCCTAATTTGGAAATAGAAGACGGACTGCTCCTATACTAAGAACGGCTTATAGTTCTAGATATTAATAACTTACAAATGGAACCAATCCATGAAGCCTACTGTTAAGTCTCTACGGCGCACCCTAGTTAAGACAAGACCCACCAACTACTAGCGCCTCGCTACTACTAGCGAGAACTCCTGTCCGATATAGAACAATTTATTAGGAATTGTTATGCTTGCAAACGGGTAGATACCCCTAGGGATTAAACCCCTAGGTGGTTACAACCACTGCCAGTTCCCAAACGCCCTTAGCAGTATGTTATAATGGACTTTAAATCATTCCCAAAGGATAAATATGGCTATAATATGGCCTTTGTGGTAGTTGACCGACTAAGTAAGCAAGCTATTTCCCTCCCCTGCTTTAAGACTATAACTGTAAAAGATATGGCCTGTATATATGTTAACAATATTTACCGGATCCATGGCGCTCCTAAGTTAATTGTCTCTAATTATAGACCCTAGTTTATATTGGACTTCTGGGACGAATTCTACTGGATCCTTAGGATTAAGATTAAGCTCTCTACCGCATTCTACCCTTAGACTAACGGCTAAACCGAGATTATGAACTAATACCTTAATTAGCGACTTCGCCCCTTTATTAATTACTACTAGGACAACTGGTTAAAACTACTGCCTATAATAGACTACGCACAGCTTACGCTCCCTTATAACAGTATAGGAATATCGCCATTTAAGTTACTCTATGGATACAAGCCACGAACATCCTTTAATTGGGATAGACCTATAGGACCTATAACAGCCCGCGAACGCCTTAGCTATGAAGAGGCCCAGATATTCGCTAGGAGAATGTATAGAGCCTAGGAGACTGCCTAAGCAATTATAAAAAAAGCACAAGAGAAAAAAGAGTCTAATGTAAACCAACATCGTCGCAAGGTAGACTTCTATGTAGGAGATAAAGTATAGGTGTTAACAAAAAACTAGAAGACCTAGAGGCCGAGCCGCAAGCTAGACCACTAAATGGCTGGCCCCTATAAGATCCCTAAGAAGGTAGGGCACTCTTTTAAGGTTAAGCTACCAGAGTTAATAAAGATCCACCCTATCTTCTCTCTAGACTGACTGCAAAAGGCTGCGGACGACCTATTGCCTGGACAGTATAACGACCCCCTACCGCTAATTCAGATTGTAGAGGACGAAGAATAGGAAGTTAAAGAGATCTTAGCAGTTAAGAAGGACTGTAGCACCTTAAAATACCATGCGAGCTGGGTAGGTCATAACGAAGATTTAGAATGGTACCTTATATTTAATTTTAAGTACTCTCCCTATAAGCTACGAGATTTCCACCTAGCCCACCCAGACCTCCCTGGACCACTACGCAAATTAGACAGCTGGATTAAATGCTGGGAAAAGGGGTTAGATAACTATAATAATCTGGATAATAATAAAGAACTCGGACAAAGCCTAAGGGCAGGCTTTTTTGGGAGGGAGGGGTGATGTGATGGTGCTAGAGCGCGTCACCTGCTATATTGCCATTTCCAGGGCAATTTGCCGCATTTCTGGGCAATATACCAGCACTACTTGTAGAGCTAGCCAATCAGGATTTTCCATGCCCGGCATGGAAAATTGCTATTGGCTCGCTTGCTACTAGCGCCTTGGCGACCCCTTGTATCCTATTAGTCTCTGACAGTCTTCTTCTCCTTCTTCTCCTTAGCTTAGTATTCTTGTATAGTAGCAATCTACAAGCTTCGGTTTAGAAGCATTTGTACGAGCCCGTCACAGGAAGCTATCTTTATTAGTAGGCTGTTTAAAGCAATAACGTTACGCCTAAATAAGCCCTTGATTATTAAATGTAATAATACGCAGACACTTTAACTAATTATAGAAGATATAGTAAAGCTAATTATAAAGCTCCAACACGTTAATATTTATTAATACTGGCTACATTAGGAATATATAATGAGACGAGTATGATTTCAATAGACAGCGATAAAGGAGATAATTGCTAATGGACTTATAAAGGCCCTGCCTAAGCAGAGGTTTTAAAGCTTCGTTAATATAATCGGGATAGTGGATATTAAGGAGTAGCTGGATAAGAAGAAGTAACTAGAGGACCTAAGGGACAGTATTAGAGCAAGACGGAAGGATTTAGATGAGATTATATGTCACGGAGTAGGCACGAGCCGGGATACAATGCACTAAACGAGGTAGTAATTGAGAAGGCTACGTACACGTAACTATGCGTGGTTGATACAAAGACATTGGATGAAGAAGAAGAGTCTTCGTGTGCCAGGTACGGGTATAAATAGGGGCTGTAGGGGAACGTGCGTAGGTGTCTTGGGACGAACGTGAGCATGGGTCAAGAACGTCAAAGACGCGCAGAGACGTGAGAACGAGTGAGTCCCGTGACATTACAGTTCAATTAACTTATTAACGGATATGAGAAGGTGGCTAGCTTTGACCTTAAAGAGCTTAAAGCTAAGGGGGCGTGTTAGATAATCTGTATTCTCTAAAGGCGTGGGTCACGTGCACGGGTCACGTGCACTGTAAAATCTCTTCGTAGCTCGCAGCCCTAGGGCCCTAAGAGATTAGATATCAATTAACAATCAAGTCAAGATTATCAATTAATCAACCCATTTCATCAATAAACTGCTCTACACGAACTTCGTGACAGTAACAGGGTTTTAGTCCTTATAATTAAGCACATTTATCTAACAGAGCTAGGTTTGCCAATTATTCCAGTCAGCATTATATTATGGGTTAATTTAATATCTTATACCTATAGAAAAAGGCAGGAGGCAGATTAAATAAAATAATTAGGGTATACTTTTCTTTGCTGTTAAGGATTTTATATAGATATTATATAGCATGCGGGTAGGAGCTAGTGGTTGTTAAGATGTTATAGGTAGTAGTAAAAGGTTTTTATACGGGAGTAAGATTTTAAAAACTACCACTAACGGTTCCCCTTTATAGTAGACAACTATATATATGCGCTGTAACTATATAATTAGTAGATAAAAGCAGTAGATATAAACGTTAGTTTATCTGTTCTAATGCCGTCTTGCTTTTTATATTAATTTAAAATATAGAGGGAGCTTTTAGTTACGGGATAATCCTCTTATATACTAATTAGGCTTTTTAAATAATAAAGATGGCATATATATATAGTCTATTAGTAAAGAGGATACACCTTAACAGGAATTATTAATGTATATTTAGAAATAAGAGTTAGTAGGGTTATAGGCTAGATTACTTAATAGGTATTAAGGTAGTTAGTAACTAGAGTAATATTAATCTAGACTAAATTTAAGCTTTCTAAGGTTTAGTTAACATATTAGCCACCTAATTAAGCTACCCAAATATACTACCAACTTTAGCCATTTATAACTCCACCCCTATTAAAGACATTTAAATAAAAGTTTAAATATAGCTGCTTATATATAAAATTATTCAATTTATAATATTGTTAAAAAAGTATCATATTACTAATTCCATTTATTGCCTAATTTAGTTCTTTTTAGGTATATATAGGCTTTTATTACATATTTATTGGCTTAAATATATATAATACTTTTTTTAAAATATTATAAATAGAATACCTCTATATATAAGCAGCTATATTTAAATTTTTATTTAAATATCTTTAATAGGAGTAGCTTAACTAGGTGGCTGGCTTAACTAGATAGCTAATATGTTATACAGTAGTTAACACTAGGATAATATATCACAAAATATTAAATAGTTGTATATTATCTATATATATATATATTATGTTAAGACACACTCTTATTGCAGGAGATTACTACTCCAACTATACCAGCTACGCTATTTCTATTACATTATCATTAGCCTACTAAGTAGGTTGGGTTTTAAACACCTTATAGAACTTATTAATTATTATCCTTTTAGTTATTATACGCCTTATTAATATAACTATATTAATTAGGTTCCACTTATCTATACTATATATTATTAATAGGCCGTCGAAAACGGACTCTGCACCTGTATGTGGTGACGGCTACGAACCTAGGTCTTCAAAGTTCAGACTTAGAGCCAACGCAGAGACGTCACACAGCGTGCGATACAACTTCGTGGTGGTGGTTGCGAGCGTTATGGGCGGTAGTAAAAAGTTTTCACATGGGATGGTGAGATCTTGAAAACCACCACTAATGGTACCCCTTCACGATAACAGCTACTTCTACACTGCTCTATTAGGGCACCTGTACGATCCAACATAGATGCGCAGTATTCGATAACATCCCCCAACCCCTAATTGAAAGCATCGACGACCTCACATCGACGAACGGCGACTGCGAACGAATAAGCAAATATACGGCCCCTCCTAACCCCTAGGGCGATCGCCCGCGGAGCATGCGGTCATTTGCTGTTAACTACCAAATACCTAGCAGCCTGGATTGCGACCTATGGTTCTCCTTTTAAGGAGTGGTGACCCTTGGAAAGGGCCTAGCTGGGGCCTAGGCACAAAAGATACCTAAAACACAACATAATATATCCCGCTGTTAGTATTATGGTAGTTAAGACGGATGAATCCCCCTTACGCCTTCGATGGCTCTAGGGGGGGGGAGGCATGGCGTATATGGTAATAGTCTACAGGAGATAGCATACAGGGGATGGTTAAGATATGGAACACAAAGCACACAGCACACATAGCGAGGCCTAGCTAGGACGTAGTGAACCCTAGCTTTGGATAAGCTAGAGAAGGAAGCAGTGGTTCCCATAGAGTTCAAACATTTAAGGAGGACAGGACGTAGCTGTAGGCCCGCAGGGCTGCTGCTATGGACGAACATGGCAAATTAGGGGTTTTTCATCCTACTGAGGTGGCTCATAGGGTTTTTCCGTCCCCTACACAGCAGGGTTTTCTTCCTGTTAATTTACAAGTTTTCCCCCCTGCGACGGCAAGTGTCTGCGTGGGCCTAGATAGGATCCGTATTAGACGTTAATCAAAGATCATACTACTATATATTGTTAATATAGTAACTACTAGCACTAACTGTCTAGATCTAGCAGCTTAGCCGAATACTTATACCTACTATTATTGCCAGTTTAAGCAGATGGACTCTGTATGTAGAGACTAAATTTAGACACTCTCCTCTAACCCTTTAGTTAATAATAAGAAACTAGACTATATTATTCTAGTAAAGACCACTGTTGGAATGTTAGTCATGTGACGTGGTCACGAGACCACGAAGCGAGGCTAGCTAACCTGACCTTGGAGCAACCCCTTACTTCTAGACAACAATTAACTACTAACTTCAACACCGCATACGTACCACTATAAGTGATATTCGTGCACGTTGATAAAGCGAGTATACCGACACTGATTAGTAGACGTATAGATTAGGAAATACGCAATAAGCTAGAGCTTAAGAACCGTACTGGAAACAGTATACGGATCGCCTGGCCTTGTCTATTCCAGTTAAAGGAGAAAGCTACATCACCCTCAAAGCTTAAGACCACGTATTAGCTTAACTGCTAACGCGTTAGATCGCCTAGAGAATTATATCTTTACTTAGAGAAGATTGCGACCTCCCTTAAGCTTAAGAGAATTTGTACTGGCCTTACAGCCAATATAACAGATCGCTGAGAGAATAGTAATCTTGCTAAGAACTTTACAGGCCCGATAGCTATAAAGGACGTACATACCCAAAACACCCTTACCTTAACACCCTTACCTTAACGACCTTAACCTTAACCTTAACCTTAACCTTAAACTAAATATATATAAGGACTAGTACACTGCTTTACACAATAAGATAGATCCTAAATGGAAGGAGAGAATTGCCAGATATGGTTACGGGATTAATATAGCAACTGCCTTGGAGGAAGACCTAGAAGAATATATGGAAATGAAAATCTATAAGTATATATATGAGAACTTTACGGATTATACACTACGGTTGCTATTCCAAGAAGAATTTGAAGGCTTTACCATTAAGGACTTTAGAAAGATACGCTCTGTTACTAGAGCAAAGCTCCGTACTCACCTACTCCAAAGAGGAGTATATGTCGCCACACACAGTAATAGATACCCACTTTATAAGGTTCTATATAATGTCCTTATAGAAGAGGAACCTTATAAATAGATAGATAAGGAAATTACAGGAGCTCTTAAGGAAGTCAGCCCTATAATTACAGTGGTATTACAAGAACAACTTAACTTAATACAAACAGCTCTGATATTAAATTAAGCTATAACCCTGTTAGTTATAGCCTCTTCAGTTCCTATAACCCCCCCTATAGCCTACTACCTTCCTATATGGTACTAACGCCTATAAACTATTAACTACCTCCACTACCTCTAACGCCTACAATTTAGCCTATAGCTATAGCTATAACACCTAGAACGTAAATACCTACCCCTATAACACCCTAACTAGCTGTTGTATCTATACCCTAGTAAACTGCACTAACCGCCACCTAATAGCAAGCTGCACCTACCTCTACCTAGGATTAACTACTTACCCTCCTTACTTAACTCCTATAGACGTAGAACCAGCAATTATTGCCTACGGCAACTGCCTCTACCCTCCCTTTAGTAACCGCTCCTACCCTACCTAGTGCTCCTCCTGCCTAGTATCTTTACCCTGGTACTGCTAATACTGACCCTACTATGCACCTGCCTATATACAGCAAAGAGGCAGCTACTATCGCTAAGATCTACACGGACGACCAAAAGTATGATGGAGTGAGTAATAGCTTTAACTTTAAGTTAACTATCTTCTATGATATCTGTAAGAGAGCTGGTCTACCTCCTAAAGGCTATATAACTGTATTCCTAACCATGCTAAAGGGACTTGCTTAGGATTACTACTATAATAGCAGCCTTTTAACTAGATTATTCACTAAGGCATATAACTATATGCGTTACTTCTTTAAAGGACCAAAGTACTATCGGAGAAACCTTACTAAATGGAACGCCACCAACTTCTAAGGAATTATTAATGAGAACCCTAATAAGCAAATCTATTAGAGTTTCCAACTACTCCTTAATAAGCTCTTAAAACATCGCCATGGATTATACCTAGAATTTTGTATAGACCTCTTCCTTATAAATAAGCTAGTTACCGCTTACTAAGGAGTACTAGTATACCGTATTGCCATTTCTAACCCTTCTAAAGACCTCTCCTAGTTAATTAGCAAGCTACAATCTTCTATAGTTGTATAGGAGAAGAAACACCCTTTCTAGGCCTTAATAAGACCGTCTTAAGGAGCCTACTTTACGGATCGCATATACTGCCGTGACATCCGTAACAACCGTGACTGAACCCGCTCCTATAGACAAAACACCGTTAGGTCCCTAAAGACCAAGTGCTACATTTGCTAAAAGGAGAGCTGCCGCTTATGGAAATATATAGAGGAGGAGCGGAACCGTTCTAGAAATAAGTATAAAAGACGTTTTAACAATAGCAAGGGCCGCAATGGTAACTTTAAAGAACGCTTCAGATAATACACTATCTACTATAAAGGAGACGACGATAATGAGTGCAATAAGACTTTTAAAGCTCTTGTGCTAGACACAGATGCTAACAAAAACACTAATAATAATAACAGTGAGGAAGAACTAGAAGACCCTAACGGCTACTACCTTACATTATTTAGGACTCTTACTATAGACAAAGCAACCTCTATAAATGTAGAACTAGCCAACAAGGCTTATGCTCACTTACTTACTGCAACCTCTATGGAACCTACTATGGAAACTAACCCGTTTAACTATAACACAACAACCGCCGTTTTATGCTATACTTCCACGGTATTTATAGGAATTATAATTAATACCAGTACGTTAAAGAAGTCTATGGCCGGTTACAGATAATTCTAGGCACTATAGAACGCGGACCAATCTATAAGACTTAATACCTTAACTAAAGGATAAGTTAACGTGTAGTTCGGCATTAGAATTGCTACCTCTATTAGAACTACAGATATTATTACCCCTATAGGCAAGATACAGTTTTATATTATCTATGCAGATACCCCCTTCTTGCTCTGTTTAGCGGATATAGACAGACTCTAAATCTACTATAACAACCTTAAAAACGTTGTTATTACTTATACCAAAAAAGTGCCAGTAGTGCGATGGTTTGGCCACCTATTTCTCCTATAGAGCTTATTACTACAGTTATATTTATCTGAATCCTTTAACGCGAACCCCTGCTACTTAATAGATATAGAGCTACGGCGCCTACATTGCCGATTTAGATATCCCTTAGTTGAGAAATTACAAAAGCTATTCTACTATACTGGCTATAAAACTAATAGAATGGCTATTAAGCAACTAACCAAGTTCTGCTACTACTATTAGAAGTTTAGTAAATTACTAGGCAGATTCCGCTTTACCCTATAAGATAATGTTAATTTTAACTACAATATTATTGTTGACATTATGTACATTAGTGGATTACCCCTCCTATATATTATTAATAAAGGAACACAATTCCAAGCCGGTAGATAGCTATGAGACATTAGCGCTAAACACATATAGAACGTTCTATGGATGTGCTAGATTAACACCTACCTAGGGCCACCAGACCTAATTACCTATAACGCTAAAAAGAACTTTGTTAGTAAGGAATTTAAGTAATACGCCACTATTATAGGAATTAGTATAAAGGGAGTACCGGTTAAAGCACATAACTCTATTAGAATGGTAGAGCGCTACTATAGTCTATTATAGCGAGCCTACTAGATTATTATAACTAAAATCCCCAACATTAATAAGGAGATAGGACTCTAAGTAGCGTTTAAAGTAATTAACAATTTAGCTGGCCCTAAAGGACTAGTTTCTATACTTTTAGTCTTTAGAGCCTACCCCCAAATAGTTAAATCCAATACACTATCCCCCACTATTATATAACGCGCTGCTGCAATTAAAAAGGCTATAGCAGAGATACAGAAGCTACAAGGTAAACAATAGATCGCTAACATACTAAATATGCGAAACGGACCTAATGCTAATGCAATTTATAATCTCCCACTAAACTCACCTATTTTGGTCTAGAGAGAAGAAAACACTAGCCAAAGTGGCTATTAGGATAGACCATTTACCTTATTTACCGTTAAGGGTGAAATATGTACCGTTAAGCTGTCTAGCGGACCTATAGCCTTTTAATCTACAGTTGTAAAACCCTACCTTTAAGTAACTAAATCGCAGGAGCAAATTATTAGACTAAAATCACTACCTAAACCTCTACTTGGGTTAGCCCTTTCTAAGACTATCTTAAAGAGACCTACTAAAGCTTAGCAACAACCCCTAAAACAAGATAGAGGACGCCCTTATAAATACCCTCTACTTACAGCTATGACTAATATCACCATCTACCTATAGGATGACAGTTAATTTAGTACCTAATTTAGCGCCTCCTAATAGAAGGAGCTTACTAGTCTACTTAAAAAGGGAGTTTTTAAGATTGTAAGACTTATAGATATACCATAAGGCGTACAACTCTTTAACTCGCGATTTATTAACAAGATTAAGAATAAGGGAACTAATAAAGCCTTTAAAAAATCCTAACTAGTTATATAAGCTTATAATAACTTAGAAAAGGAACTAGTTTTTACCTAATTACTAACTATTTAATAAGTTAGCCAACAACTAATTCTCTATATTGCCGCCATAAAGCTTCTATAGGCACAACTTTACCTCTAAGATATTTTATAGGCCTATATATAATCAACCACCACACTAAATCAAGAGTTCTACGTACAACCTCCGCACAAGCTGATTAAGCAACTTGGGATTAACGAGGCCTCTATTCTAAAGGTTATAAAACTACTCTATAGAGTACCAGAAGCTGGTAACTACTGGTTTAAGATATATCACTCGCATTATATCCAACAGTTATATATGGACCAGTTTACGTATAACCCCTGCCTCCTACAGAATAACAAACCCTTTGGTATTATAGGCCTATAAACTAATAATACTCTATTCCTAGCAGATAAGACCTTTATAAACGCAGAACAAAACGAGCTATATAAGGCCAAGTTTATAGCTAAGGAACGGGAATAACTTACCATTAATACACCCATTAAGTTTAATAGTAGAGTTATTTAGCTACTAACTAATAGGAGTATTACGCTTACTTAGAAACAACAATGCATAAACTTTAGTATAATTAGTACTAAGCTTGCCACAAGTATAGGATTAAGAGGAGCTATAAAAACCTTAACTCTAAAGAACTAGTACATCGCTTAACGTGCTAAAGGTATATATATCGCTTTAGTATACCAGTTAGAAGCCTTATTTAATTTATCCTTTACCGCCTAGATAATTAACCCCAACAAGGAAAATATAAAATAGTTAAATAAGTATCTAAACTGGTAAATTAAGAACGCTAATAGAGGTCTTAAGTTCATCAAGTTAGATATTAAAACCCTATAGCTACTAGTATTTACGGACGCGTTATTTGCTAATAACAAGGACCTCTCTTTACAGATTAGCTACGTCCTTATACTAGCTAATACTACAAAGAAGGCCAATATCATCCATTAGAGCTTAGTTAAGTGTAAAAAAGTTACTTAGAGTATACTAGCTTCTAAACTCTACGGCACGGCCCATAGCTTTAACATCAGCGTTGCAATCAAGTCTACAGTAAATAAGATCCTATAAATTAACCTTCTATTTATACTTTGCACTAACTTTAAGTCTTTATATAACTGTCTAGTACAACTTAGAACTACCCAGGAAAAACGCCTAATAATTAATATAATGTGCCTCCGGCAAGCCTATAAACGGAGACAGATTATAAAGGTAAAATAGATTAACGGAGAGGCCAACCCTACTAACGCCATAACAAAGGGAAAACCCTGCGCGGCTCTTTAATAGCTTATTAATACAAACCAAATCAACCTATAAGTTATAGAATGGGTTAAATAAACAAACTTAGATTTAGCTTAGCGTTAGGTAACTAATTATAACAGTGCGGACCCTAAATTTAACCAACTAATCAGGATTTTCCATGCCCGGCATAGAAAATCGCTATTGGCTCGCTTACTACTAGCGCCTTGGCGGCCCTCGCAATATATTAACCTACTACCCCTAACAACTCTTCTTCTTCTTCTCTTCCTTAGCGTAGTATCTCCGTAATACAGTATTTTATAGGCTTTGGTTTAGAGACATTTATACAAGCCGTAATACGGGTTATGTAATTACGGACCTGTAAAAGGAGCGTGGAAGCTATTGCGTATACGCTACAAATAGTCTAGAAGTAAACTTAACTTTAGAGTGTAGATTAGCCTTCTTTTTAGAGTTGCCCCAGTGTCGGAATGTTAGTTATATGACGTGGTTACGAGACCACGAAACGAGGCTAGCTAACCTGACCTTGGAGCAACCCCTTACTTCTAGACAACAATCAACTACCAACTTCAACACCGCATACGTACCACTATAAGTGATATTCGTGCACGTTGATAAAGCGAGTATACTGACAACCACTTATTAGAATACAAAACGCTTTATAGATATCCTCCTAGTCTTTTAGAGATATTCTAGACTCTATCTAGCAAATAGTTAAATATTTAGACTAGCCGAGCCTTCTATAGAAATACTATATTATAATATTAGTAATAGTTTACCATTAGTATAATGGCTAACTTATAAGGCGTAATAGTGTATATGCTGCTAGTTTGTAACTGCTAAACAGTAGTCTTTTATTAGGATCCTTTTTAAGTACTTTATTAACGTATTTTATAATTTACTTTAGTTTCCTAGAGTTAGCAATTATGCTCTAATTCTTTTAAAGCAGATTCTTGTCTAAAGATTTATCCTATTTTTCGCTATAAAACTTATTAACTGTCTACCTTAGCTTTATTCCAACTTTTGTCTTATCCTTCCACTATATATCCTACTACTTATCTCCTACCTTAGCTAGGCCTAGAAAGATAGTAAATTTTTTTAATAAGCAACCGGCTCCCTCTAGAAATTGATTTATATTAAAGATAAGTTCTTCTCCTTTTCTTCCTTTAGCTTTCCACTATTTAAAGGCTTTATTTAGCTATTTAAAAGTATCTAGAGATACTCTATACTAAAGCTTCTTAATATATAGTTTAAATATTAAATCGTTTATTATATGGTAGTCTTAGTAGATAACTAGTAGTAGCTTATTAATTACCCTCCCATTAAATTATTGGGTTTCCCCTATTCTATATATAATTAAGGTCTTTATGATTAAAAAGGAGCATTCTTTAAAGCCTATAATAACCTTATTTAAAAGGGAAAAGCAATTAGCTGCTTCTAGCTTTTCATATTTAATTAACGCTTTAATATTATAATTATTAATTAATTTTATAGATAGGAAATCCGTCTAATTAGGGGCCCTAAAAATTTCTAAGGCGGGAATTAGACTCATAAAACCTTTACTGGTTGGCGTATTAGAAGTAAACACTACTAAAGGTTAAGAGGTGTAGTAGGTTATTTTACTATTACCATCCTTATAAGACTAGCCCAGGTAGAGGAAGTAAGGAAATACTACTTAATTATTATACACTTATTTAACTATTTTTATTAGATAACCTATCTCTAACCTATCCGTATAGAACTTATTGGTAAGAATCCCATTAATGATATAACGAGGACCACCGTCTCTATAGAGATTGAAAATAGTCTTATACTGTTCCTAGGCGGTCTAGGTTATTACCTAAGTTTATAAGGTTATAATTATAAGATACAAAGCCGATCTTAGGTCCATTTTCTACTAGACCACTTTACCTTCTCTTTTATATTTTATAGGTTTAAGAATGTCTTTATCTTTATTCATAAAATTATACTTCTTTATACTAGATCTAATAAAAACTGTATAGCATACGTGGACTTACAGTTTGCCTCTAAAAATAAAATTATTTAGTTATAAGGTCTTAAACTATAATTTAATGTCTTTAACCGCTTAGGGCAGTAGATTCTGTCTAGTAATATATATAGTTAGTCCTATTAGCCAGTTAAGAAATTTTCTAGCAATACTTCCCTTAATATAACAGCACTGTGGCATACCATCCATTTAACTTAGGCATTAGGCATTAGGCAGCTATGGGTATTTATCTATGCTAGGGGTAAAGTAAAGACTTTTATCTCTACCTTTTTAATTTTCTAATTAAGCTAGTTAAGGTTAATCTTGGTTATTAACACGCCAATATACTAGATTAAAAGCATTTAAAGTATCTTGCCTAAACCCATTGTATCCGCGAGAAAGGTCCTAACTAGGCTTATATAATTAAAAAGAGCATAGGTAACACTAAGCAGCTAATATATCCATATAGCTTTACCCTTTTTTATGCTGTGTAAGTAAAAAGTTATATCTTAAAGAGTATTGTAAATAGTTAATAGAAACAAGAGGAACTGCGGCGCCTTTACCTATAATACTGGGTTAATATATGCTTCTTGCACGTCCTTTAGGTGATTAACTTCCTAATTAACCTTCTTAATTTTATTCTTATGCTCGTCTTCTAGTTCCTTATTAGTTAAAATAGGGTTAATTAAGGTATTAAAGTGGCAGCGCTCCTATATGCGGTTAAGATTAATTTCCCTAATACAAATTAGGTTAAGGTTATTATTTATATCCTTAAATAATATATTAATAAACATTTTATAATTAGACTTTAGCCATTTATCACACTATCCTTTTATCTTATCCCATAGCATTATCTTAAATGTTTATACTTTATTCAGATCCACGCCTTTTAAGAGCTCTAATTTATTTAGTAGGGGCTAGTCTTTACTACTATAGGTCCAGCTATAAGCAGTTTTAATTATAGCCGACTATACGGCTAATAATATACTAGTGTTACGGAGTGAGTACAAGCGACGATAATATATAGCAAAGTAGATATTATTAAGCTACGTATATAAACTGTGTAATAAAGTCAAGACGTTGCGTAAGGAGAGAAGGTAAGGAAACGGGAAGAAAGGGTATATATTGTTAGTTTGGTTGCTTAGTTAACACATATACAGAGCAGAATAGGATTTGAGGAGTGGTCCTAGCAGAACTTGGCAGGATTTGGTAGACTTGGTAGAATATAGCAGAATGCGGCAGATTACCGTCAGATTGCTATAGATTGCTGGCAGATTGCTATCAGATTGTTATCTTGCGGTCGGTTTCTTCTTACTACGTCGGTGGAAACAGGTGGACGTGTATAAGGTGTTACAGAGGTGTCCCATAACAGTACCCCCCCTTTAAACTCGAGCTTCTGCGAGGTAAGACTGTAGTAGTTCTAGGTAGAGTTTATAAAAGTCTTCTGCGGCTTATATAAGTCCTACAAAGTTAACAGATTGCTAAGAGGGCTTAGTAAAGCCTTTCCATTTCGTAAGGTATATATATTTACATTTTCGTTTATTATACTTAATGTCATCAACTCTTTTAACAAGGTACTTATCCTTACCATCTACTTTAACTAGTGGGGGAGGGTCTTAGATCTGTTTAGGCAGGACGTCTAATATAGGGGCGGTAGGGTAGAGGACTGACGTATAGAATACGGAGTGGATTTTAACCGTATTAGGGAGCTTTAGTTGGTAGGCATAAGGAAAGACAACTTTTTTAACCTTATAAGGGCCGGTGTTTTTTAATTAAGTTTCTTAATAGGTTGTTTTGTGTTTAGATTTCTTATATCTAGCCAGATAAAGTTACCAATTTAGTAGGCTAGTGCTAGGGTTCGGTTCTTATTTGCTGCGGCTTTATAAATAGATTAGGCCTATATTATTTTATTAGTAAGGAACTCTTATAGTTCTTCCATCTTCTTTATAAATTTATTTACTTCTATAACTTGTAAGGCCTAATAAGCTAGGTAAGGAACATTACTAAAGGGTTTAAAACCCATTTGCGGGTGCTAGCTATAATTAGCCAGGAATGGGGAGACCCCTATGGTTTCTAAGATGGAGTTATTTGTAGTAAACTTGGTAAATATAAGCTAGTCCATTTAGTCATCCTATAAATACGACGTGTATATCCGAATATACTATTCGATTATAGCATTTGCACATTCTGTTTAACTATTCGTTTCTGGGTAATATGCTATAGATAATAGTGCTTTAATATAGAGCTAGGTAGTTAGTTCTTTCCAAAACACTAAGACAAACTAGCTACCTTTATTGGAAATAATCGTTTTAGGGAGTCCGTGGAGTTTCTATACGTAATCTAGAAATAGTCAGGCAATGGTAGATGTTAATATATTAGGGTAGGCGACTAAGTGTCTCATCTTGGATAGTCGGTCTATAACTACTATAATGTTTATGCGGCCTTTACTTATAGGGAGATTAACAATAAAGTTAATTAAGATGTTCTTCTATCTTTAGTCCAGAACAGGTAGTGGCTTTAGAAATCTATTGTATATCTTATATAAAGCTTTAGCTTATTAGCAGATATAGCAGCTAGAGATGTACCTTTATATTATATTATACATGTTTGGCTAGTAGTACTCCCGTTAGAGTAGTTTTAGGGGTTTTCCATGGCCTAGGTGGCCGGCTACTAGTAGGTCGTATACGTGTTTAAGAAGCTTAAGCTTAAGTTTATTGTAGTTAGGTATAACTAGGCGGTCCTAGTAGTATAAGTGGTCTCTATAAGCTTTATATTCGCTTAGAGAGATCTTTTTAAAGCATCTAACACCATCTTAAATTAGCTTAAGTATCTCTTGAATAAACTTGTTATTTAGGTATTTATTAATTATAATCTATTTAATTAATTAATTAGTTATTTTAAGGACGTATACTATAAGGTCTTTAGCCAGAGAATTAAATAATTTGGGGTAAAGTAGGGTTTAACTATGGTAGGTACGCACTTTTTCTTATACTGACATGTCTTATAAACGTTGGGTTAGGGTATTAGGCTTCTGGCCTAGAACGCCTAGATAGTATATAATTAAGAATTAGAAATAAGACAGGTATTCTAACTAGTAGGCCTAACGGTAGCTTAGCTGCTTTATAGTTATAAAGTACTATAGGTTCTTATAGTTGCTAAGGACCTTAATTAGAAATCTAGCGCCTTCTAGTTTGGGTTGCCATTGTTTAAAATATCTAATAATGGTAATAATTCCTTATTATAGATCTTGTAGTTATATTTGGCTAAACTTAGTTATTTTAAGAAGTATGCTATAGGGTGCGGTACTCCTTCTTTATTATACTAAGACAGAATGCCTCTAGTAACATAGTTGGATAAATCAGCTTCTATAATACTCTTTTGGTTTAGATTAAAGTATTAAAGTACGGGTGCGGTAGTGAATATAACTTTTAGATAAGCAAAGGCCTTCTTATATTCCTTATTAAAGATAAAGGCTTTATCCTTTTAGGTTAGAGCTATAAGGGGTAAAACTAGAGCGGAGAAGTTGTTAATAAACCATTAGTAGAAGCTGGCAAATCCTATAAAGGCCCTTATATCCTTAACGTTCTTAAGTTCTTACTAGTTTATAATTGCTTTAATTTTCTTTAGGTCTATTTATATACCGTTTATAGAGATAATAAGTTTAAGGTATAGGACTTTTATTTTATAGAATTCGTATTTATCTATATTTAACTATAGGCCAGCTCTACGCAGGGCTTTTAGGATGAGGTTAACGTGTTTCTTATATTTGGTTAGGTTATTGCTGTATACTAAGATATTATCGATATAAGCAGTATAGAAAACGTTTAGGTAAGGTTATAGGGTATTGTTTATAAAGTGCTAAAATAAACTTAGGGCATTTGTAAGGCCAAACGGCGTCACTAAGTATTTAAATAGTCTATATCTAGTGCGGAATGTAATAAGCTATTTATCCCCTTTTGCGATATAGAGGTAATTAAATACATAAATAAGGTCGAGTTTTGTATAGTAGCAAGGCTTACTTAATTAGTTTAGTGTTTCTTAAATTAATGGGAGCGGGTACCGATTTTTAATAGTAATAGCGTTAAGAGCTTAGTAGTCTATGTAAAAGCGTAGACTACTACTAGGTTTCTTAATAAAGATTATAGCTATAGCTATAGGCAAAGAGCTTACTCTAATAAATCCCTTACTTAGGTGCTTATCTAAGTACTTTTATAGTACTTTAAGTTCGTTTTAGGATATTTTGTATAGGGGTTTAAATCCTAGCTATTTTCCTTCTTTAAGTATAATCTTATAGTTATATAGTTGGTGTTCTGCTAACTTGTTAGCTTCCTTTTATAAGAGTACCTTTGCTGCTCTTTCCTATCAGTTTTCATTTATTATAGGTTCTTAAGCTATCCTTGTCGCGTCCTATAAGTCTAGAGCTTTCCTTATCTCTTTATAAGAGTCTTAGACCTATGGCCTTTTACCTTTTATAAGTGGTAAGCTAGCACTAGCAGTCGTCTGCTTGTTTAATTATCTTTAGATATTACTCCTTCCGTCTTATAAAGCGATGGATGCCGTATCTAACGGTGTTATAATACCTATTACTAATCCGCGTTCTATAGTGGTTTCAGTTTCTTCTTCTATTGCGTTACTAAGGTATAAGTACTCCCAGTTAGCCTTATTTTCTTCCTTATCGCTACTAATTAATAAGTACTCTAACTCTATTATTATTATTACCAATCTTTATCCGCATATTGCTTTAACATCTTAATCTAGCTTATAAAGTTAATCTTATTCTTTATTTAACTCTCTAGTTCCTTTAAGCCTTCTTAACTCTGGCTCTTACGGCTAATAGCTTACACCATATTTAGCGTCTTTATGAATTCGACACGCGTTGTTATAATAAAATGTAAAGTATTTAATTGAACACTCCTTGGTCCCGCGCAATATCCCTATATCCGCGTTATCGTACTCTAACAACCTAGTGCCCTTTACTGCGTAGTTACTCTAACTACCTCTATAGTCTCTAGTAAAATAACCTTATTTTCCGCAATTTATATAAGCTCTATCTTTAAACCATCTTTCTTATTATGGAGTCCGCCTAAACGTCTTCTGCTACTAAGATCCCTAGTTTAGCCTCTACTCCCTAGTCCTATAATTACTTAATCCTTAACCTCTAGGTTTCTATAGTTTCTTTATCTATTTTTTGGATTCTTTGGTACCGCTTAGGTCTATTAGCTCTGTGCTATTCTATAGTTTTTGGCTCTGTGTCTGCTAATATATACTCTACGCCTTATATAACTATAGAACTCTATCTTGCCCTTTCTTAGCTTGTTCCCTTTAATAGATCCTATTATTAATCTTTATTAACTAATTTATTAAGTCTTGTAGACTTTCCGCATCTTCCATTAGGATAATTGTGTCCTAGACTTTAGCCTTAAGTCCCTATTTATACTGTGCCATAAACGCCTTATTGTTCCACCTAACCTATATTATAAGTATCTGAAACTGTATTATATACTTAATTGCTAAAGAATATTATACTAAGTTTTAAAGCTTCCGTTCTGCTATAGTTAACGCTTTTAGGTCTTTAAATATCTATATTAGTCTTTCTGCGAACCTGTTCCAACTAGTAAATATAAATTATATATTTTAGTTAGTAGTTATTATACCACTAACTTATATCTCTATAAGGTAAGGTTTAAACTATTCTAGTACTCTTCCTATTAAGAACAACCCTGCATACGCCACTTAATCTATAGGTATTGCCAACTTTGCTCCTTCCTGTATAACCTTAAAGTGCATTTGCGTAAGGAATCCTTTAAGTTTTAACCTTTCTCTTAAGAATTGTTTAATTAACGGTAACTTAACCTTTGCTGCGCCAATTCCATTAATGCGTTCCTTAAGTATCCTATTATTGTCTAATAAGCGATTAACCATTTCCTATAACTAACCTCTTGTGACCACTTATAAGTCCGTATCTGCTATACTGGTGTTTCCTAATCCTAAAGTAGTTATTGCCGTTAATAGCATCGCAACTGGTGCTTTAGGTGGCATGTTATTTAACTTTGTTAATACTATAACTAGGTAGTGAATGTGTAACGGAACCTTATAGTAAGAACTACGGTGGGTTCTGTTATTGGGCTAGGTGTATAGGCAAATAAGAAGTTAACAATATAATAATAACTAGTGGAGTAGTTGCCCAACAGATTAACTCTAATTATATTCTAAGATTTACTATAAGGAGAGAACTATCTACGGTAGGGACTAAGGTCCTTTAAATACACAACCGTACGCCTAAGAAATCCTCTCTTGTACGTAAGGTACGTGTTGTACATAAGGTACGTAAGTTCCTCCCGTTCCTTGCGTTCAATACGTAGCATACCACGTGACCTCGGTTACCATTCCTCGTTATATGGCTCCACCGGCTCTATCCTGGACCGTGCCTGTATTAACCAACTAGCTTCTTCCAACTCTTCCCCAAGTAGTTGTAACATTGTACTTAAGCTGTCCGTAACAGACCTTAAGTAATAGGAAAGACTTCTAGGGCCAACCTAACACCTATCTAGCACCCTTGCGGGAACACTCTAAAAAGTTAAGAGAAAACTTCTTTGGAGCTAAACCTAATTAAAAAAATAAGTAGGGTGATAACTGCACTAATAATCTAAAAAAAGAAAAGTCCTAGTTATAGACCTTTCCCAGCTATAACTAGGGCAAGATATAGAAGGAGAGACTCTCCGCACCGCCGCCAAGCCGAAAATGGTACTCCCTATAGGCGAGGTATATTAGTTCTAAGCACTATATAATATAATTTGGTAAAAGAGCATAAGCTTATCCTATCGCTAAGGTAGCGGAAACCTACCGTAGGGTTCCTAGATAAGCATCGGATTAAACTATATAGTGCCTATAAGCTTATAGTATTAGTAGCCGATATATATAACCGCACCAAGGTAGTCGGCCCGCAACCCTTTTAGGTGGCCGATTTTGTGGGCTATAACCTTATTTTTGGATACCCTTAGCTTATAGAAGCAGATTTTAAGATACGCTTTAAGACAGGAGCCTTTAAATAGTAGAACAATAAAGAATTAGAAGGGCGTATTTTACTAATAAGCTTGAAAAACATCCTAGAGGATGTAGCTCTAGGATAAATAGTATACGCTCTATACCCAAAGGAGTATTAGATCTAACCCCAATTCTATAGTAAGATAGGTATAAAGCCTAGTATAGGCGATAACCCTTCTATAATAGATACCCTATAGGGAACTACTAAATAGGTTACGGAGATACTATAGGGAGGCGGCAATCTTGAAGATCTTATAAGATACTTCTACCGCTATAGGCTACTTTGGCTCAAGCAATACGCAGAGAGTATGCTATAATACCTTAAACGATATATTAAAGAGTTCCCTACTCTTCACTGGCTACCATATAAAACTATTTAACGTACAGTAGCAACCATATACGAACAGCCACTATAGCGCGTAATACTGCCCGCAAGCGTTTTAAGGGACCTTTAGAACCTACCTAACAATAATATAGAGGACGAGCGCAACCCCGACCTATTAAAAATTCCGTTAGGCCTAAGGGACTTACTTAGGGTATTTTCGGGCAGATGAGCTAAAATCCTTTAGCAGAACTTAGAATATAATTATATAATTAATCTAGAAGAAGGTAAATAACTGCTAAACCTTCCTATCTATAACCTCTCTTATAAAGAGCTTAAGATCCTATAGGAGTACCTTAACAGATTACTAGAAAAGGGATAGATATGGCCTAGTAAGTTGCTAGTAGGCGCGCCAATTCTCTTTATCCCAAAACTAGATAGAACTATAAGGCTATATATTGTAACGGAACCTTGTAGCAGGAACTACGGTGGGTCCTATTATTAGGCTGGGTATGTAGGTAAGAACAATTTAACAACATAATAATAACTAGTGGAGTGGTTACCCAATAGATTAACTCTAATTATATTCTAAGATTCACTATAAGGAGAGAACTATCTACGGTAGGAACTAAGGTCCTTTAAATATATAACCATACTCCTAAGAAATCCTCTTTTGTATATAAGGTATGTGTTGTCTATATTAAATATAACGTCCCTTTCGTTTAATATAGTTAATATGTTCAATACTACGTAACCTTAGTTACTATTCCTCGTTATATAGTTCCACCGGATCTATCCTAGACCGTACCTATATTAACCAACTAGCTTCCACCAACTCTTCTCTAAGTAGTCGTAATATTGTACTTAAAGCGTCCGTAACACCATCTCCCTTCTCTTTATCTTTGTCCTTAAAGATTTCTAATATCTCTAAGTTGTCTACTAGAGGTGTAATATCCGTTTGATTAGTCTGGTTAATATCCTTACTTATTATACCTAAAGCTTCTTCTTCTCTTTCCTGGGTTAAGCGTCGCCTTTATACGGTTTCCTCCATACTGTTGCTAGGCAAGGTAATGGCGATCCCTTACTCTCGTTGCGCTAAAGAGGGGTTAGTATATATTGCGCTAGCAAGTCCTTCGTCCCAATAACCCTCCTCTTACTCTAAGTATACCAAATCAAACGTTTAATTGTCCTGTAATGTTTGCTCTATCTCTGACGCTAAGTATACGCGTCCTATAACTCTTAACAGTCTTCTAGTTCCCTAAGTAACTTATTATAGGGTCTTATGTTTAATCTACCGCTGTAAAGCTTAACGGTAAGCTGGCCTCTACGCTACTTAAGGTTTAACATGCCTTAGAAGAATCCGCACACATCCTTAAAGCTTAACGTTTGGCTTATGCTTGTCTTTAACGTCTTAAATATGTTTATAAGAAGGTTTATTTTAAGGAGTGGAAACTTGTTTAACAAGGTCTACAGGAACTTGGTAATAAAAGGACTGGCTCTCCTTCTGCAAGGGAAACAACTCTAAGTAGCTTAGTAATTGCTCCTCTTAGGTCCCCCTTAGGTAACTTATTCTTTAGCGATCCTTCTTTATTAATATTACCTAACTTACTTTCTTCTGATACTTCCGTACCTTTCCTATAGCGTTCTTTAAGTTGCTTAGTAGTTTCTAGGTAGTCTCACTATAGCCTATCTACTTTACTTTATACTACGTTTCGTTTTCTACGTCCTTATAACTAATAATCTTTAAAACTTGCTATTTGTCTTCCTCTTATCCTCTATATATGTCTGCCTTATAGACTGGTGGCTTAATATTCCCATATGCTGGCTCTAGCATTGCGATATATTGTATAGGGTAGATCTTTATTTTAGCTAGTAGGTTTAACTTATATATAACTAATAAAATTCTTTGCTTGACTTTAAAAGGTCCTAGTCTAACGTGGTCTAACTTCTTACTTGGTTATTAACTCTTAAAATTTTTATATAGTAGCCACACTTTATCTCCCTCCTTAAGATCTGGTCCCTTAAATCTCTTAGCATTATAGTACCTTTTTATTCGTTCTTGTACTAGTTTAGCTGTTTCTTTAAGGTCTATATAAAGATTCATTAACGTCTCCATTCTTTGCTTAGCTATACTACTCATCTTTTTTACTTAATATGGCGATAACGATGTTCTTAGCTTATATCCGTAGTTTGCCTTAAATGGTAATATCCCTATTCCTTCTTGTGGTGTTATATTGTATATAAACTGTATAACTGGTAATAACAATACCCAATTATTCTGTGCGTGATTAATATAATGCTTTAGATACTGTTCTAGTGTCTAATTTAGTCTCTCTATTTGTCTGTCCATCTGCGGATAATACGCTGTAGATATTGCTGCGCGAACTCCCTATTCTGCCAAAAACACTTCCTAAAATGCTGCTATAAATCTTAGATCTCTATCTAATATAATCTTATCTAGTACTCCGTATCTTGCAAATACTTCCTTTATATAGATTCTAGTAACATCTTCTACTAATATCTCTTTAGTGCACGCTATAAAGTATCCCTACTTTATTAGCTTGTCCACTATTACTAAAATCATGTTATGATCTTGTCCTATAATAGGATCTCTTAACTTTGGTAACTTAACAATAAAGTCCTATAATATAACTTCCTATAGTCTTCCTGGTGTCTTAACAGGTTATAGCCCTCCATACGGTTTATACCTTATTAGTTTATTTCTTTAGCAATCTAAACATTCCCTTATAACTTATTATGCTAGTCCCTAAATTCCTTAAATAATATACTCCTTTTAAAGTCTTGATACTAAGCCTATAGCTCCATTATATCCTTGTGTTATTCCCTTATAGAATTCCTTAACAAATTCTTCTGTAATAGACTTAGGTATATACGTTACTTCTCTATTTTTATATTGCTCTAAGTCTAGATCCTCTGTCTATACTTCTTAGATCTTTTATGTTTAATTACTCTCTAGTAACTTATAGATCTGACTTTTCTTAGTTGCTGTAATCTTTGGATAATTATACCTAATTAATCTATCTTAATCCTTTTATAATAAAGCTCCTAATAGCTTTTTATTACTTTATAGTTTAGCCTTTCTGCTTAGCGCGTCTGCTCGTGCATTATCTGTACCCTTAGTATGCTAAATTTTGAAATAGTATTCTATAAGTATTTCCGCCCATTTAACCTGTCTTTAGTTAAGTTCCTTTATTATTAGGAATCCTGTAAGGTTCTTATAGTCCATCTTAACTATAAATGGTTTCTCTATGCCTTATAAGAATGCTCTTTATTTTTTAAGTACTGTAACTATACCTAATAACTCCTTGTTGTAGATGTCATAGTTTAACTCTAGTAGTGTTATCTTTCAACTATAGTATGTTACTAGGTGCTATCCATCTTAATATTTCTATATAAAGTATGCCCCTAGTATAAAGTCTAATATATCTATTTTTATAACCGTCTTTAGACCTGGTTGATAGATCTTAAGAACTAGCTCTTGGGTAAATAACCCTTTAACTTTCTTAAATAGTTCTTATTACTCCTTCCCCTATGCCTATAGTTTTTGTTTCTTTATTAACCGCGTAAGTGGCTTAATATCCTTTAACCATTACGCTATAAACCTTCTATAATAATTGCAAAACCCTAGGAATAATCTTAACTATATAATATTCTCTAGTTCTTGCCAATTTATTATAGCCTTGATCTTTTTTAGATCTATGCTAAGTTGGCTTGGTTTAATAATAAATCTAACAAAATTGGTCTTTTTAGTAAAGAACTCGCATTTCTTAATTGCTACTGGCATCTGTTCTTCTTATAGTCTTTTTAAGACCTATTTAATATGTTCTTTATATTCTTCCTCACTCTTTAAGTAGATAATAATGTCGTTAAGGTATACCATAACAAATTCATCTAGGTGTTCTCCTAATATACTATTAATTTGCTTTTGGAACGTTGCTAGTGCGTTTATAAGCCCAAATTGTATAACTAATGGTTTATATAGTCCTTCCTTTAACCTAAAGGCTGCCTTTTATTTATTGCCTTCCTTAATCCTAATCTAGTGGTATACCCACCTCAGATCTATCTTTATAAAGATCTTTACATTACCTATCCTATCTTAGATTTCGCTAATTAAGGGTAAAGGATACCTATCCTTCCTAGTAATGCTGTTTAACTGTCTATAGTTTATACACATCCTGAGTTTTCTGTTTTTCTTTAGGATAAATAGTACTGGATATCTTGCTAATAACTATAACGGTCTAATATATTCCTTTTATAAGTTCTCCTGGATAAACTCCTTAAGCGCTACTAACTCTGTTTTAGTAAGCTTATAAATTGGAAAGAACTTTAGACTTATTTCCTCTTCTAATTCTATCTTATAGTCCTATGCTGCATGCTTTAATAGCTTTTTACTTTCTAGTAACCATAACTTTTTACCATACTTGTGGTATCTCTTTGGTATATAACTTAAGCCTCACTTAGTCTCTTTATATATCGCTCTAACTTAGTACCATACCAACTTAGTTTACTGTCGCACTTTACGCCATTAAGTATCCTTAATATCGACCTAACCTATAACCTAGTTGATCTTTAGATTGTACTCCTATAACTAAGGCATCCCTAGTATCGCCTTGTCCTGTCCTAACAGTAAAATATTAAAAGACATTCTAACTGGTCTTCCTTTAATAGTTAACTAAATAGGTCCTATTTTAAGATTAATAATACCTCCTCTATAGGCTATCTGATCTCCTAAAATTGTTATAAGTAGATATAGGTGTTTCTTTTATCTATATAGTAACCCTATCCTTTCCACTGCCTTTGGTAATATGTGGTTTCTAGTTACTCTACTATCTACTAACGCTTTAAACTACTAATCTTGCCATTTAGCTCTTAAATTTAGGTATTAACCTTAAATTCCTTTAAGGGTCTAAGGCTTTAATACTAGTTTCCTTTAGTCCTATACGCCTCCCCTTTTTCTAACTATTGGCTGCTTGATCCTACCTGTACTTAGTCTAACTTAGGCTAATACTTAGTTTGTTTCTTTTCCTCTACGTACTATAGATAAGTATTCTCTAGGCACTCCCACTACTATTATCCATCTAGGTATTCTTCCGTAAGGAATCTTCCTGGTTAAAGTATTAAGTCCCCTTAACCCTATACTTCTACCGGGTGCTATTTATATATATACTTGGCATTCCTAAACCGCTTTTCCTCTAATGCCTAATATATCCTTACTAGGTACTTCCAGTTTTTGTCTTTAGGTGCTCTATATATATTATATATATCCTCCATATAAGCTATCCATAATAGTATATAATATGCTGCATATTTTAGGTTAACTTTTAGTTTATCTTTATTTTTAAGTTTAAACCTATACCTAGTTAACCTAACTACTGGTATCTCTGCTACTAGTATTAAGATTTATTACTTACTTCTCTAGTCCCTAGATCCTTCTTCTAGGTTCCTTAATATTATAATTAATACTCCTTTAATATAACTTATGCGTTTCTCTATAATGGGTTAGTCTTAAACAACTTTTTTGTCTAGCCATATATAAAAGTCTTCCCATTTATTGTTGTATTGTTGCCTATACCACTTTCCATATAACTGGTTTAGTGTATATAGTTTATTTATTAGAAAGTACCTTATTATCACTGCATTGTAATATCCTTTAGTATATCTTTCTTTAAACCTAGTTAGAATATCTAGATCCTCTTCTTATTCTAGTTTATCTAACCATTTTGCCCTAAGTGTTCCTACACTTGGCCTATTAGTAACTCTTTGTATAGGTGCTCTGTCCCTTATATAACCTAGCATAGCTAACCTCTTGTCTAGCTTTTGCTCTTACTATATAATGATTCTTGTTCTGAACTTATCTATAGTTTTTTATTTTCTGCGTCTTGTAGCCGGATCTTTGTAGTCGTCTTACTTTTTAATCCTAGTATTAACTATTTAATCTTTAGGCTAAACACTGTGTTTACCTAGGATTGCTAATATTCTTGTTTATTCTCTATACTTATAGTTCTTAAACTTGCGTCCTATACTTATTTGTTTGTTACTAAACTAAGTCACTACCCTTTCCTATTGGTTTTCATCCATTATGGGTCCTTAGGTATATCTTATCTTATTTTAAGAATCTTAAGCTTTTTTTATCATTTCTTAAGAATCTTAAGCCTGTGGCCTTTTGCCTTTATTAAGTAATAAGCTAGCACTAGCAGTTATCTGCTTACTTAGTTTCTTCTAAACGTTACTCCTATTGTCTTGTAAAGCGATGGAAATTGTATCTAATAGTATTACTATACCCGTTACTGAACCTTGTTCTGTAATAGTCTTAGTCTCTATTTCTATTTTAACTTCTTTAAGGTCCGCATGCTCCTAATAAGCTACCTTTATTACCTTATTATTGGTAAATGCTTTGCCTATGTCAAACTTATCGTCTTTAATATCCGATCTATAAGCTAGTTCGTTAGTTCCTCTAAACTTAGATAATAATAGCTCCTATAGCTAATAGCTTGCGCCATACTTAGCATCCTCATGAATTTAGTATGCGTTGTTGTAATAATACGCAAAACTATTAATTAAACACTCTTTTGTTCCTTACAGTGCACCGTTATCCCTCTATATATACGTGCCGTCTGCTAGTCTGGTTCCCTTTACCGCGTAGTTACTTTAACCACCTCTGCAGTCTCTAGCAAAATGACCTTATTTTCCATAATTTATATAAGCCCTATCTTTAAACTATTTTTCTTGCTATAGAGTCCGCCTAAATATCTTCTACTGCTAAGATTCCTAGTTTGGCCTCTACTCCTGGGTCCTTTAATCACTTAATCCTTAACCTTTAGGTTTCTATGGTTTCTTTTCCCACCTTTAGGTTTTTTTAGTACCGCTTAGGTCTATTAGCTCTACGCCATTCTATAGTTTTTAACTCTATGTCTGTTATTACGTACTCTACGCCTTATACAACTATAGAACTCTATTTTGCCCTCTCTTAGCTTATTCCTTTTAATAGATTCTATTATTAATCTTTATTAACTAATCTATTAACTCTTTTAGAGTATCCACATCTTCTATCAGGATAATTACGTCCTGGACTTTAGCCTTAAGTCCCTATTTATACTGTGCTATAAGCGCCCTATTATTCCACTTAACCTACATGGCTAGTGTTTAAAACTGTGTTATATACTTAATTGCTAAAGTGCGTTGTACTAAGTTCTAAAGCTTTCATTCTGCTGTGGTTATGGCCTCCAGGTCTCTAAATATCTGCGTTAGTCGTTCCGCGAACCCATTCTAACTAGTAAATACGTACTATACGTCCTAGTTAGTAGTTGTTATGCCATTGGCCTATATTTCCGTAAGATATGGTTTAAACTACTTAAGTGCCCTCCCCGTTAGGAACAATCCTGCATAGGCTACTTAATCTAATAATATTGCTAACTTCGCTCCTTCCTATACTACCTTAAAGTGCATCTGCGTAAGAAATCCTTTAAGCTTTAACTTCTCCCCTAAGAATTATTTAACTGAAGGTAGTTTAATTTTTACTGCTCTAATTCTATTAATGCGTTCTTTAAGTATCCTATTATTATTTTATAAGTGATTAACTATTTCCTGTAACTAATCTCGCGTAACCACTTAAGAATCCCTATTGTCTATACTAGTATCACCTGGCCCTGAGGTTATGGCTGTTGCTAATATCATTGCGACTAGTACTCTAGGTGGCATGTTATTTGACTTTGTTTAATACTATAACCTTAGTAGTGAACGTGTAATAAAACCTTATAGTAGGAACTACGGTGGGTCCTATTATTAGGCTGGGTATATAGGTAAGAATAATTTAACAATATAATAATAACTAGTGGAGTAGCTGCCTAATAGATTAACTCTAATTGTATTCTAAGATTTACTACAAGGAGAGAACTATCTATAGTAGGGACTGAGGTCCTTTAAATACACAACCGTACTCCTAAGAAATCCTCTTTTATACGTGAGGTACGTATTGTCTGTATTAAACATAACGTCCCTTTCATTTAATACAGTTAATACGTTTAACACCACATAACCTTAGTTACTATTCCTCGTTATATAGTTCCACTAGATCTATCCTGGACTATGCCTATATTAACCAACTAGCTTCCACCGACTCTTCTCTAAGTAGTCGTAACATCGTACTTAAAGCGTCCGTAACATATATAGACTATCGCGATCTTAATAAAATTACAATTAAGAACCGCTACCTACTACTACTAGTTAGTAAAATACTGGATTGACTATTTAGGGCGAAGATCTTTATAAAGCTAGATTTATAAAACGCCTATTATAGGCTCCGTATTAAAAAGGGGGATAAGTAGAAGACCGCTTTTAAAACCTAATATAGCCACTTTAAGTATTTAGTAATGCCCTTTGGGCTAGCTAATATGCCTATAATATTCTAATTATATATTTATAGAGCCTTAAGGGGGCTAGTTAACCGTATATATATTATCTATTTAGATAACATTCTAATCTACTTAGAAGATAAGGATTAGCATAAGCAATATATCCGCAAAGTGCTGGAACGCTTAGATAATTAGGGCCTCTACGCTAAGGCGTTAAAGTATATCTTTAACACTAAGCAGGTTAAGTTCCTGGGTTATATTATAATGCCTATAGGTGTAGTTATGGACCTAATACGGGTGTAGATAATCTAAGAGTAGCTGGAGCTAGAGAGCTACTAGAATGTTTAAGTATTCCTAGGCTTTGCTAATTTCTATAGGCGCTTTATTTATAACTACTTAGACGTTACCTAATACCTATTTAACTATATTACTAAAGCTTTCTAAGACCTAGCCTAGGAAGTAAAAAGCTTAAAGGCAAAAAGAAAGAAAACTAAAAAGGGACTAACTAAATAGTATAAACTATAGATATAGCCCGGAAAGGTATAGGAAGCCTTTTAGGAACTATACATAAAATTTACAGAAGCTCTACTACTATAGCATTTCAACCTAGATTAGCCACTAATAATAGTTACTAATGTATTAAATTTTGCTCTTATTAGTATCCTACTGCAACCTAATAGGCATCTAGATGCTACCCAGCTTTATTAGAGACCGATAGCATTCTATAGCAGAAAATTCCAGGGACCTAAAGTTAGGTATTATACCTACGATAAGGAACTGCTGGCTATAGTTAACTGCTTTAAATAGTAGCGACACTACCTCAAGCACGTAAGCCATACTACTTATATACTCTTAGATTATTACAATCTACGCTACTTTATAACTATCCCTTGCACCAATGATATTGTTCTTAGAGTGGTGGCCCGTGCTTAACCAATTAGACAACTAGAATTTTAGGCGGTCGGCGTTCTGCCAAGAACACCAAACATGCTGCTTGTAAGACTCTTGTAAAGGCGCCAGAGGGCTCCAAAGACTCGTTTTGGCTGTCGGCTCTGTCGAATTCTACTCTACAAGTATAGACCATACTGGAAATCATATATAGATCGACTTACTGCCTTAAATTAAGCTTGCATACACTTCTACATAGAGTTTCGTGGCCTTAGACATTTTGGTGTTCGCGCGCACGGGCCACACCTCCGAGAACCCTATTGGTGCAAGGGATAAAGGAGCTTACACCTTAATAGGCTAGATAGGCAGAGGAGCTTATACAATTTAATTTTAAGATTAAATATAAGTTAGGGGAAAACAACCCTGCTAATAGACCGTTACGATGGCCAGACTATACTAAAGGCTTTAAAATAGGAGAAGGAAAAGAGATAATAGATATCTTACTCTCTATATTACAGAATAAGCTCTAGGTGTGGAATGCTTAAGTACCTATAGCTTTAAGTACTAAGTCTTAGGCGGTGTAAACCCTATTAGCTTCTACTAATATTCTAGCTAGTACCTAGTCTGTTACTAATAAGGGTCTTAATATACCTAGATAGGACGTCCCTAATATACTCTTGGAACTTAGTAATACGTTACCTCTAATTACTAAGCTATCCCCTTAAACTAAAAGTAAAGCTATAGAGTAATTGGAACCTAGAGCCCTATAATAACTAAAGGACTTTAACCTTATAGCGGCCTTCCTAATATACGCACACTAGAGAGTTATAAGATCTATAATAACATCTAGTTATATACTTAGAGCAGTATAAGACAAAATAGCTTTTACCTAGCAACCATCTAAAAGGTTAATAGATCTTATCTATAAGGTATAATAGAGGGACGCCTCCTATGCTATCTTTAATGCGGAAGTAGACTGGAAACGTAATGGAAAGAAAGCTAAAAGGCGCTAAAATTAGGAACTGGACCTAATGGGCCTACTATATAGAAATGGTAAGGTTTAGGTGCTATAAGAAGCAAATCTACAACAGAAGATTTTTATAAAGAATTACAATAATCCTCTAGGCGGCCATTATAGTTAAGCTAAGATAGTAGAATTACTTTAACGCAAATACTATTAGCTAAAGCTTAAGTAGGAAGCAAAGGAGTATATTAGCTACTGCAAGAAGTGTTAAGTATATAAAATCTAAAGGCATAAGCCGTGGGGTTTACTTAAATCTATTCCCCCTACCAGTAAGCCATAGCAATATTACGCTATAGATTTTATTACGGATCTTCCACCATCTAAGGATAAGTAAGGACGAATATATAATTTAGTCCTAGTACTTATTAATAGGTTTTTAAAGTACGTTTAATACCTTCCTATTAATAAGACGATTAATATATAAGCGCTTATAAGCCTAATTAAGGAGAAATACTTTCTTAAAGTAGATTAGCCGCACTCTATTATTACTAATAGGGGCAGCGTCTTTATAAGCTAGTACTAATTGGACCTATGCTTTTATTTAAAGATAGACCACTATTATAGTATAGCTTTCTATCTATAAATGGACAGGTAAATAGAACGCTAGAACTAGGAACTGGAGTCTTACTTATAGATATATTTAAACTACTAGTAAGACAATTAGTGTAAGCTACTTCCGTACGCGGAGTACGCTTATAATTTAAAGTAATACGTATTATATAAGTATACACCAATCCAGATTACCTATAGTGTCCAATTATTTGGATTTAATGGCGTACCTAGCAATTACTAGCTAAGGCCGCATAATTAATTATAGGATCCTACTAGGAAGTCTAAGGACATCCACTAAAGAGTATAAGGGTACCTCTAGGAATAGAAGGAGTAATAGAAGCATGTAAAGCAGAGCCTATAAGATGCCTAAGAGCGTAGAGACTTTAGTATAACCGCAAACACCAAAACAAGTATTTTAAAGTAGGCGACGAGGTTCTATTATATTTAATAAATATTAAGACCTACTAACTATTAAAGAAGCTTAATATAAGATACCTAGGTCCCTTTTAAGTTAAGAAATAAATTAGTAAGCTAGCCTACCGTCTCTAGCTACCCCTATTTATAGCCTATATATATGTAGTATTTTATATAAATCTACTAGAATTATGGTATAGACTACTCCTGGGAAAGAACTTCCGTCTAGGCCCAATTAAACACCCTAAAGTGGTGGGTAAGCAGTATAAGGTTAAAGCTATACTACGCTATAAGTTTATTAAGAATAAGTGTCTGAATAAGGTTCTGTAATATAGTAGACACGGTTGCTTGTAACCAATTGGGTTAACCACGTAAGCTAAGCGAGCTCAGGAGATCCACCAAATTCCACCTATAGAAGTAGAAGAGAGAAAAAGAAGAAAACGATTGAAACCAAACCCCCCCACCGTGATTCCAACAATAAGCTTTAATATAAAGTTAAATGGCTAGGCTGGCCCACTAAGGACTCTATATAGGAACTAGAGGATCACCTTAATTATTACAAAGATATTCTAAAAGAATATTAGGACTAAGGTCCGCAATCTATAAAGCGTAAAAAGCGCTCTAATACTATAGTGTCATTACAGCCTATAAAGAAGACTCGCGTAAAGAGTAAGAAATAGATTAAATTAGATATGGAACAGATAGGCTCTAGAAACTATAAGGATTAATTAAGGCTATAGCCTAAGGTAGAACAGGTCCTTGGCCTTTTTATATATATAGCATAGAATTAATAGGGTATTTTGCTAGAATTGTATTTCTATTTATTAGTCTATATTAGGAACAGTGTTCCTATACCTTCCTAAATACCTTATAAGGCCTTCCTAAGCACCAGTCAAGATCCTCAATTGCTACTATATATAAGAACAATCCCAAATGCCTAAATTAAAAGCCACTATACCTTATTCTTAGAAGCAGGATTAGTATCTATTAGCCTACTAAGTAATAGCTAACGGGAATAAGATCTAGATCCCTTGGTAGAAGTATAGGTAGGTATAAAAATAGGGGCAGGCTAATAAGGTATAGATAGAGCAAAGATCCTTAAACGCTTAACACCAATATTAGGCCCGAACTAGTACCAATAAAGTTCCTAAGGCGTAAGCTTATAGTCAATAAAGACGTGCTTAAGCCCAGAATAAATGGAGACGTTAGCTAGCTGGTAAAGTCTAGAACTACTAAGACCTTGCTATAGTAACCGTTAGTTACCCATCCACTAGGTACCTAAAGGGTAACCTACCTAATACCATATTATATTATACTCTTTTAAAACTTAACGTGTATACACAAACTCCTTCTTATAGTAGATAATAACCTTCTTCTTATTACCCCTATCCTTTACCCTATTCTTAATATACTAACCTTGCTCTCTTATTAGGCGTTACTAGCTAGCTTACTAGGAATTATAGGCGGTATAAATAGCTATAGTATAGTCTTAAATTTAACCTAAATGTTTAGCATTGGCGCTAAAATAATAATAACTCTTTGATTAACGTCTAATATGGATCCTATCTTGGCCCACGCAGACTACTCCGTTACAGGGGGAAAACTTGTAATTTACAGGGAGAAAACCCTGCAGTTGGGGGAGGAAAAACCCTATGAGCCACCTCAGTAGGATAAAAAACCCCGATTTGCTATATCCGTCCGTAGCAGCGGCCCTACGGGCCTACAACTACGTCCTGTCCTCCTTAGATGTTCAAACTCCTTGGGAACCACTGCTTCCTTCTCTAGCTTATCTAAGCTGGGGTTTACTACGTCCCAGCAGGCCTTGCCAATTAATTGCTATGTCTTGTTATTGTTTCCCATATCTTGGCCATCCCCTATATGCTATTTCTTGTTTAACCATTGCTATATACGCCATGCCTTTCCCCCCCCTAGGGCCTATCGAAGGCGTAAGGGGGATTTATCCGTTCTAACTACCGTGATGCTAAGCAGCGGGATATTGTGTATTGGGTATCTTTTATGCCTAGGCCCCAGCTAGGCCCTCTTAAGGGGTCACTACTCCGTTGAAAGGAGATAAGGAAAACCGTGGGTCGCAATCTAGGCTGCTAGGCAGTATTACGGCAGTAAAACGGCGAGTGACTGCATGCTCCGCGGGCGATCGCCCTGGGGGTTAGAAGGGGCCGTATATTTGCTCGTTCGTCTGTTTATTTATTCGCGATTATTTGTTTGTTAATATAAGAGGTTATTAATACTTTCTATTAGGGGTCGGGGGATGCTATCAAATGCCGTATATCTATGTTGGATTATATAGGTACCTTAATAGGAGAACAGTGTGGTAGCTGTTATCGTGAAGGGGTACTAATAGTGGTGGTTTTCGAGATCTCACCATCCCATATAAAAACTTTTCACTACTGCCCACAACGCTTACAACCACCACCAGGTCCTATCGCACGCTGTGCGACGTCTCTGCGTTAGCTCTGAGTCTGAACTTCGAAGACCTAGGTTCGTAGCCGTTACCACGTACAGGTGCAGAGTCCGATTTCGACGGCCTGGCGCTAAAATAAGAGAGAGCCTAGGTAATATAGTAGTTAAGGATATTAAAGGATTATCGCCACTTAGGCCTAAGCTATATTAAAGCCTAAAGCTAGTAATAGAAACCTATTAAGGATAGGAAAGCTTACCTTAACGTAACTACCGCTCTTAGTATATATACATTAATTATAAGGACTAAAGGTGTTAGACCTTATATAGTAGGTCTTATTATAAGCATCTAAAATCTTCTTATTAGACTTCTAGTTTTTTAAGGACGTATATATAAAGTTATTTAGGTAGGACTAGTACTAGTTATGGATTAGCGAAGGTTGGAGTTCTATATATAGTAGTAGGGCTAGAATACGCTAAGGAATTAGCTTAGAAGAGTAGTTAATAGGAGAATAAAGAGGTATATTAAATTAATAATGGAAATAAAGAAAATCTTAATAATATATTAAAGATAACGTGTTCCACCAGTCACTGGCGAATCCTAAAAACTACCAAAAATCGGAAAAACTGCACCTTGATATCTTAACAATGGCTTAATAATAAATTCTAAAATTTTATAATTAGCCTTTTATACCTATTTTAAACCTCTTATTAAATTTAAAAAGTAATCTATTAAGTAGTTCTAGAGATATTACAATTTAGCACAAAATTGGAGGCCAAAACTCAATAAAACTTAATATCTTAATAACGGCCAGGCTTATTATTCTAGAACTTTAACAGAAGTCTTAGAATAGGTATAAAAGGCTAGCTATAGAATTTTAGAATTTATTATAAAGCCGTTATTGAGATATCAAAATGCAATTTTCCCGATTTTTGGTGGTTTTTGGGATTCGCCAGTGACTGGTGTGCGCCAGTAACTGGTGGAACACGTTACATCTAAAATTGGACAAAGGTTAATAAAGGGAAGTAAGGTATTAAGGAAAAGGAGCAGCTTAGTAAGCAAGATGTCTCTATACTTTACCTTTTAATACCCTTCTGGTAAATAGCTATAACCTTACTAATATAACTCCATTATAATAGCGTAATTTAAAAGGAAGGAAATACGCATATATACTATTTAGCCATTACTTCCTTATAAGAAAAACTAATTATATGGCTAGAAAAAGCAATTAAGACATTAATTACAGATATATATAGGTTAAATTATACCTAAATAATACTATAGTATTAAAGAATAATATTATAGACGTCCTTAATAACTGCATAATAGCTAGAGGCGCTATTATAAAATATTCCTCCTGTTTACTAGGCAGTAAAGCTACGCTAAAATATAGTATAGGACTATAAGAATAAGAAAGGATTATAGATTAATATCTTAATAGTTAAAAATAACGGCAAGCTAAGGCTCTATATATTAAATCCTATACTAAAAGGTTTTATAGAACTATACTAGAACACCAAATTACCTATAATATTTATAATTAATTACAGAGGCCGTCGAAATCGGACTCTGCACCTATACGTGGTGATGGCTACAAACCTAGGTCTTCGAAGCTCAGATCCAGAGCCAACGCAGAGACGTCGCACAGCGTGCGGACAGGACCTGGTGGTGGTTATAGGCGTTAAGGGCGGTAGTAAAAAAAAATTTTGGATGGTAAGATCTTGAAAACCACCACTATTAGCCCTTTATAATACGATGACTACTACTATTCTCCTATCTAGGGCACCTGTACGATCTAACATGGATAGATAGTACTCGATAATATCCCCTAACCCCCAAATTAAAAGCATTAACGACCTTATATTAACAAACAAGTAAACGCGCGAATAAACGAATGTATAAGTAAATATACGGCCCCTCCTAACCCCCAGGGCGGTCGCCCGCGGAGCATACGGTCACTCGCCGTACTGCTATAATACTACTAAAACCATCAGCTGGATAACCCTGTATAGTTTTCCTTATCTCCTCTTAACAAAGTGGTGCCCTTAGAGAGGGCCTAGTAACTAGGGCCTAGGCACAAAAGATACCCAGGTACACACATCCCGCTTTTATCTTTTGGTATTAGGATGGTAGAACGGATAAATCCCCCTTACGCCTTCAATGGCTCTAGGGGGGGGGGGAGGTAAGGCGTATATAGCAATAGTTAACAAGAGATAGCACACAGGGGATGGTTAAGATATGGGAGAGGCAGCAACAAATACACGGCGATTAATTAGCAAGGCCTAGCTAGGACGTAG